>Ga0247758_1002180_pt1 | contig 11513 bp, 8 predicted proteins | sample UWRJL156409C4_FD_180950 | JGI IMG/M metagenome (GOLD analysis project Ga0247758, IMG submission 180950) | Plant litter microbial communities from Arlington Agricultural Research Station in Wisconsin, United States - UWRJ-L156-409C-4 | ecosystem: Environmental > Terrestrial > Plant litter >...
CGACCATCTGCTCCGGGCCCCCCCCCCCCCCAAAGCCCTTGATATAGTTGCTGGAGCGTTGTTTGATGACCGAGAAGCGAGTTGAGGCGCAGAAGTCATTCAGAACATCCATGAGATCATCAAGAGTGTCGAACTTTATTGTAAGAAGTATATGGTTCGGCGGGCGTGTTGATGACGCAGGCACTTGGATCAACAAAGCTGGGCATTGGGTCATCCTTGTCACTGTTGCTATACCCGCTCCAATCGCTGAAGTCATCGCCAAAATCGGTATCCGTCTGTTCAGAATTAACAAGGCAATTGAATGTTCGAGAGGAACGACAGCTGGCTAATTTCCGGGCCTTCCTTTTCGAAGAACTGTAGTAACTCTAGGATCGCGAATTCGGATATATAGGTCTCCCTTATCATAAAATAGGTAAGAAATAAGCCATTAGAAAATCAGGACTACTTACAAGTCTGTTCTTGAGATGCCAGTGATGGTAGAAGTCCTATAACCGAATCCTCGCCTCAGGGCTGTCCTTGTCGACTGAGCTTGCCTAGCTGCTTCCCAATCTAAAGTTGGTCCGAGGCTCCTGAACTTACGCGATGGTGGGTTTTCTGCCGTTTCCGTGTGGTCAGCACACGTGTATCATGAAATATAGCTTGGGCCGGGGTCTACTCACAACAACGTCCCTGCTCCGTGACGCTCACGGGCCAGACATCATTCGCCAGCACACTGTTGGCATTGTTGTTCGGGCCGCGCTGCAGCGACAGGCTGCCCTCGAGTGAGAACGGCAGCGTGCGCTAGATGGCGTTCTGGATCGTCACGCGCGCACCATCGCGCTCCTCCTGGATAAAGTCCGGGCCGCTCGCGCTCATAAACTGCAAGTCGGCCGGGCGATGACCTGTCAGCTGCGCAGTAGGTAGCATGTAGGCACGCTAGTAGGTGCTGGTGGTGCCGGTATCGAGCTGCACAGGTCCCGTTAGGATGTTAGCAAAGGTAACGGCCTAGCAGCCTAACGGGAAAAGCACGTTAAGGAGCACGCGACACTGCTTATTCTTCTCTAAGGACGGGTTCTTAGGGCCGATCTGCGTGTAGTAGCTGCGCAGTGAGACAGTGGCCGTCTTGTTAACGAACTGGCCTGACTCGCTGAGCGTGACGGACACGGACCCCGCCGGGCAGCCAGTGCCGTCAGTGCGGAACTGGCCCGTGAATTTGGCGCGGTCCCTCCTGTCGGACGACGAGGGGGGTTGGCGAGGGCTAGAGTGGGGAGTAGGGTGAGGGCGGTAGGTGAACTTCATTTTGACGATGGTGATGCGTTGGATTTCGAAGGTTTTGCCCGGAGATATTGCCTTGGTGTGGAGAGATTGTCGAACTGCAGCGGCAGTTCTTGGCGCTCAGGCGCGCAGGCGCCTTACCGCTCCAGGCTAGGCTGGAGCGCAGGAGCCTTTCGTCATGTGCTCTCCTCACACACAGGGAGCTCTCTTTTGTATTGAGGATGTCTATTTGCACTATAAGAAAATGACCATTTGCACTGTAAATCCAAACCCCCATACATAACCCTAACCCTGAGCACGTGCAACCCCACGCATTCGGCACCGGTCGGCCTCGGTCGCATCGATCGCAACCAACTTGTTCAATTGAACCAGGCTCAAATAACGCAATGGAGCTCAATTCTCACGTTTCTGCAGTCAAACCTCAATTGATTCTACGTAATTACTCGCTGACTAACCCTCCACCACACCCTCTAATTAGCCAGAACGGCTCCGACAGCGTCAATTAACCCTGAGTCTGGCCAGCGCCTCTGGCGCGCGAAGCTCTCTAAGGCCTCGTAGTACCTGCAGTCAAAGAGGGTGGCCGGCTTCCAGACGCTGGCACAGGTCCTCCACGTGGCGCGCCCCCTTGCCCACAGCCTCTACAGGCCCCTTAGCCAGCCGTGGGGGCACTGCTAGACATAATTATGGTGCCTCCACTGCTTATAACTGTTGTCTATAACCTATTAAGCTCGATCCCCTCCCACTAAGACCTGTTCCATTAAATTAAGGCCCTCACAGTACCACCATAAGCCCCACTACCTCGTTTACACGCTAAACCCTAAGCTGTTACCCCTCCACAGCCACAGCCTCTACCTCTTACTAACTGGGGAGGCGGCTGGGTAGCTGGAATAACCTCCTTAACCTCCAGATTTAACTCTAAAGGCGGTGGAATAGCTTATTAAGGCGCGGTAGGTGCTGGAGTGGCCACTAGAGGCGGCTAAGTAAGTACAGACACGTTACGTTAATTAGTAAACGCCATAGAACCTCACAGTCTTCCTTATAAGGCTATAACGCAGTTAAACTCCTAATATTATAAGTACTAATCTTCGTCTTTAATACTTCTAACCAGCCACTAATATAAGTGGAAGTCCTTCTAAACAAAAGGGAGCGCCTTAATGGCGTTACGGTTAAATAAAATGTGGCTATAAGGCATACCATACTACGCGGTAAACTGGCCAGTACAGGGCTTAAAAGGTAGGGGGGTAGGGTTACTTAGTGTCAGTAAAGCCGTAACAGTAATCCTCCATTACTTGACGACAAGCTCCAGGCCCTTCTTAGAGACACAAAAGGGCGTTTTCCCCAGCCAAATACACCTTATAAAGTCGCGTTTTAAGGTGTTACGCTCCTTAAAGAGCACCTTATCAATCCACTACTCCATCACCTCAACCATTCTGCATAACTAACACATAACCACCAAGACTATACTATTACCGTTAATAATAAAGCTCTTAAGGTAACGATTCACAAACTTAACCAGCAAGGTGGTTCGTTAACTAAAGTTAAGCAGCTTATTAATATAATAAACAGCCCATTTATACTTAAACAGTATCCAGGTCTCCTTTAAATACTGAAAAATGTTAATTTAGTGCGAGAAGAAGGCCTTCAGCCGGTCCCACACAGCATTAAACTCCTCCACGGTATATATGTAAAAAACCACCTACTAGAGAGAATATAGGCCTTTCATAAAGTACTCCACCACATTAGGGGGGCTGCCAGGCTGGCCGTCCAAAAGTCTAACCTAACGATCGATAATAAGCTAATCCTCCACCTTTAAAAGATCCTCCTCTTCTTCTTATTAACATAAAGGAAGAGGCTAGCCTACAAAACGTGTAACTCGCTTAACAGCAGCCTTATTCCACTTACGCTTAATATAAAGAGTGACGTTCTTCTAAAGGTGGAATATACAAATCTGGGGCTTAATAAAGGGGTAAAGCTTCGTAACGGCCGCTCTCATCACCTTATCATAATCTGTAATAGTTACTATAGGCGGCTTAGCTTTAATTTCGTCTCTAACAGCGTTCACGGTTTCCATTAACCAGTTAAAACCTTCTTAACGCTCGTTATTAATAAAGCCAAAGCCGTAAGAGTAAGCCATACCAAGGTGGTTAAGCCCTATAACCTGGAAAAAAGCAAGGCCTTTATTATTAGTTTTATAAGTGTTATCGTAAAGCTGCACCTAAAGACTTTATAACCACTACTTCTTACTCCATTCGTATAACCAGAACAGGCCCTCTAACTTCCTCAGCTCGCTATCAGGGCTAAAAGGTAAGCGCTTTACCCACTTAACGTGGTAAGAAACGCCCTTATCGTTAAACAGCTTTATAATAACCTAAAATAGGGTATAACCAGCTAAGGCATCTTTCCAGAGCTTAAATCAATAGTTCCAGAGTTAGCGCGCAGTCTAGATGGCCTTAGGAAATTACACGTAAAGGTTAACGGTGAGCTTACAGTTAAAAATACCAGGCCAGTCGAGAAACGTGGCAATGTAAGCCTTCAGCTCAGGGCTAAGGAAAGGTCTGGAGTTAAAGCCATCGCTAAAGTAATTCTCATAACCCTTACATCCTTTCTTCAGCTTAAAAGTCCATTTACGGCCGTTATAATAAAACGCCTTAACCAAGGCCTGCTAAGGGTAGCCCAACTTCGTGGTATTAGGCTTACGAGAACGAGCCGTGGAGGTGCGAATCTTACCTCTCTAACAGGCGTAATCGACCTATATATAACCAAAACCTTTAAAAGGGTTACTACTTCTAGTTCTAACTATACAAAAGCCAGCAGCAGCACCGTACTCAAAGAGATCGTGCTTAATAGCTTCAAAAGAGTCGTAATACTTATTAAGAAGAGGGTAAAGGGCTGGAGGGTTAGAGAGAGGCTTAAGATTCGCCCAGAGGTCGACTTCAATCGGATCCAACTCGTCATCGTCATCTTATTCGGCATTAATCACGTGGACGGCGGCCTCGGGGCCTACATCGCTAGGGGGGTTGTAAAGGGCTTGCGCATTGCGCGTGGGGGCGTTTTCAGCCATCTGCGCACTAGATTAGCCCGGGGAAACGTGCGCACAGCCTTTACGTACCTTGGCGACGATGAATTTCGCGAGACGGCGTCAATTAACGTGGTGGTGTGCAAGAGAAGTCGCCTGCAAGAGATGCGCGTTCAATTGACGTTACGCTTTGTGGTGGGGTTGCGCGCGCTCAGGGTTAGGGTTATGTATGGGGGTTTGGATTTTACAGTGCAAATGGTCATTTTCTTATAGTGCAAATAGACATCCTCTTTGTATTTAGTCTGGGAGCTTCGCTCCCACCCTTTCTACCTAATCAAGTCACTTTGCAACTGCACTTCCGCTGCTCCCATGAGCTCCGTACCCTCAGTGAAACGTTCCACAGGAATGGACATTGAGCTGGGGATCATCAAAGTCAGGATGCCCTGTCATCTTAGATAGACACGGAGCCGGCTTGATATTTCGCCACAGCCCTGGCGGCGCTGAACGGGGGAAAGGAAATGGTGGCATTAATTGCTATAGTCCTAAAAACCTAGAGGAAACCCACAATGCATTTATCTATCTACAGAAGGAAGAATGCCGCAACACCGTTTGATGCGAGCGCGTTTCGTGGCGAGGTTGCCCGCCGTGGAGGTGCCGAGGGCCGATAAGATGGCATTTGCTTCGACCACTGCATCGTTAGCCTGGTCCTAGAAAGGAACAAGAGACATACGTTCTAGGTCCATAAGTTGGTTAATTGTTTCGGGGAAATGCGGGATTGCGGCGCCGTTGCGAACATCGACAAGCGGTTCGATCTCGTGAGTCGGTGCGCGGACCTTATGGTTATTGATGAGGCGTGCGGATGCATTTGCGTCGTAAGCTTGCAGCGTTCCCCGGACACTCTGGATTTCTGTTCGAACATCGCGGAGGATTTCCGCTCGAACATTCTGGATTTCCGCTCGAATTTGCTGTGTCATGTCCTGCATCGCCTGAACAATGCGGTCGCCGTCGGCAAAAGCAGGCAAATTGTTGAAACGCTCCACCTGCACCGCAATCCCGCTAAAGTGGCGAGAGAGCTCGGCCATGTCGGGCTGCTCACCCAGCATGCGTTGGGCCATTGTTGTTGGAAAGTTGATAGTCAGAAGGGAAAGTTCAAGAGGGAGCGGGGTTGAGCGCTTATCGGGCGTGACCCAGCAACCAAAAGGATCGCTTATCGCAGGGCAACCATTTGATCGCTTATCCAAGATGCGCAACTGTGCGCGCCATTCATCTTGTCGCATTCACATGCACAATGTTGCATTAGATGGCTTTGAGTCCAGCAGTGCATTGGTGCAATACCACAAAAGTCAAGCCATGCAAGAGTTAGCAGCGGCGCTGCGATGAGTCGCCATCTACGCATGCAGTTAAGCATGACGACGGCGCATGCGTGCTGTTGGGGATTAGAGCAAATTCGGAGGGAAAGAGTGGACGCGAGACCAGCATATGCCAAGTTGATGGCTAGGAGACCGCTATTGAGTTCAGTCCATCTCCCGCTATTGTTAGGGATAGTGGCTGACAAGGCCTCCTGAACTCGTACCTGCATGATGGGGAGGTAGACTTCGAGCTGCGGCACCAGCCTGCCTGAAACTGCCTTTAGTCTGATGTCGCGGTCCGTTGTGACCTTGTTGAGGGAGAGATTCAGGCCGAGTTCCTCAGGAGCATGCGCGAGATCTCGGCGAGGTACTTGCTGGGGACGACAAGGAATTCGTACCCTGATACCTTAAACGGGCAGTCCTTGTATTTTAATAGCCCTCGTGAATAAGCGCAGGGCCCAGTCACTGCACCACCCCTAGCGACCTTGCTCAGGCGCTACTCCGGCGCTGCTCAGGAAATGATCAGGGAAATCGCCAAAAATAGTTTAAACGAGTAGGCAGTACTTTGCAGCTTAAATTTCAACTTTCGCAAGGGAACAATTTCATTAATATCTGGGTGGGTGCGTGTTTCGTGTGGTGCAGCGGATGTAGTTGAATATGTTGTTGATATATGGGAGCTAACATTACTACGAACCACATAGTCTCAGGAAACGGGGTGCACGCGATGCATGGCAACAAAGGAGTGTCGCTTATCAAAGGAGTGAAGAACGGAGAAGGCCCTGGATAGGCCATGAATGTGGACTTTCAGTCCAACAAAGCAAAACAATAGACAAAGGAAGCAGCTCGTGAGTTAGTTCTAGCCAGAGCAGCCTCTGGCCATCAGTTAGATCAACAACGCAGTTCAGTCTTCTACACAAAGATGCACTTTTTTGGCGATACCACTCCCTCTCGCACGTGGACTATCTCGTCAGCTTGCTTGCCGCCCACCGCGTGAAATTCTCCGACCCCGAAGCTGTCGAAGCCGCCATCTGGTTCCACGACACTATATACACCTCGCGTGACAGGTCGCCCGCCAACGAGCGCAAGCGCTAAGCTCGCTGTAATGCATCGACAAGGTGCGTATTAAGCGTATTCGAGTCATGATTCTGGCAACGGCGACGCACATGGTGCCGATGGCGGAGGAACTCGGGGTCTTTTTGAAAAAAGGGCGAGGGGAAGTATGAAGAGGGCGGTGGAAAGGTTGGAGTGATGAACGGTTTGGTTGTTCAAATGCCGGTGATGTTCTATTTGAAGCGGTTTTACTAACACAATTGATACGGATGCCAGGTAAGCCTCATTCTTCCTCGACCCTTGATGCCCACCGCAACCATCGGTAACGCGGGCACCATGTTGTTGAAGCAATCCAGAATTGTGATTGGGCGCTTGCCCATCAACGCATCATTCGCAAAGCCAATCGATCAGCCCAGCGTCGAATGGCCTCCTCGGGGTTGTTCTGCTTATCCTCCCACACGGCTTTCACTATATGCCATCTTTCCAGCTCTTTCCTTTGCCGCTCTCTTCCCTTCTCGTCGTCGGGACTTCCTGGGATGGCGGGATTCTCCTTTGACTCTGGCTCATCGGACGTTGGCTGTGGTTTTGGCGCCAACGCTTCATCCACTGTATCTTGGCAAAGATATTTTGCCTTTTGGACCGTCTCCTTCGTATCCCGGACAAGGTTGAACTTGGGGATCAGATCACCGGAAAGATAGGGTGGCGGGGTGGTGATGGTGAGCCCCATGACTAGTCGAACTGTCGCCTTGTCTTTGGGCTTGCCTCTCGCTAAGGAGGGTACCCAAATTACTGCCCTGGATGGATGGTTCAACTGAATCGTCGTCTGATGCGGCATGTCAGCAAGTACAATTCCAATATCTCAAGGTAAGCGGACACTTACACCTTCCCCAGAGCGAGTAGGGTACGTCCTTCAAATTTGTTGGATTTTCACATTCCCGGCTCATCGAATTCCTCCCCTTCCATTATCATGTAGCCTCCCCGAGCCCACCGGGTAGGCCGGAGATGCCGGCGAATCCGATGGAGAAGAGGGGCCTTCGACACACTCCCACAGCTTGGATCATCCACGGTTTGAGCCCGATAATGAGACCACCTGCAAACCTAGCAGTCGATGTAGTCGATGTGCGAGTGCATGAGGCCTCCAGCCACTGTCGCAGGTGGCCGGTCAGAGGAACAGCCTGGTTGTCTGAGAGGAATCTGGGCTCATAAAATTCCATTTTTCGTTCGTAGTCCTGAGCTGTGGCTGATTTGCCATGAGCTTTCCCTAGTTCTTCCCTTAGCCATGGTGATCTCACACATAGCCGCTGCACAGCTGCTATGATAAACTCTGGTGGAGTTATCCTGAACTTGATGGCGATGATGTCTTATCCTTGTTGATGTTCGTGCCGTCGAGGAGAGGGTGCGCCAAAGGGCGTGCGCAGAAGCGCACTATTTACAGGAGGGGGAGCCCAGAGTGGATCACCGTGTTCCACGTGATCCACTTCGAAGAATTATTGTATAGTGCAAGAGCAGTTACCTAGGCGGGACTCTTTGTGTGAGGAGCTGCTTCGGGTTTTCTTTACCTCAAGTTCACACAAAGAGATTCTTCGTTCGCCCAATCGAGGTTATAGCCCCACGGCTTTCCAATTCACTATTGCATACCTTTTCCCCTCTTTACCCTGGAATTCTCAGAGGAGGAATCATTATTTGTTGCTCGCGAAAGAATATTATCCAGCCAAGACAGGATTCACTACTCAACCGCGATCATGGCTGCTCGGCAACGTCAACCGCTCGGTACGCTTGATGGAAACATCACTGAAGCGCGCTGGGGCATCGGCCAGCAGCAAGAGAAGTTTAAGGGTCAACGGCAATCCCTGGAAATGCCGCTGGCTTGCGAAAGGAGATCTTTGTGTGCGGCTCAAATTTCGCCTAGGTAACCTCCTTGCCTTTTTACCATCTTTCTCTGCCTCATTCCTCAGCTTTCTCCCACCTTCTTGCTACCACCTGCCTAGCTGATTGGTCTACCCCCGTCGCAACGGTTCATATATGCTGATCTCCCCTTCTTTCTCACAGCGCTCATATCCAAACCTGCCTCCCCAACGTCATAGAACCGCACGACACCGCAGGACTACCCGACACGACAGAGCCACCCGAAACAGAGGCGTTCTTTACCGACTCGCTCTGGGCCCAAGTTCGACTAAGCCTGGCCGAGCCCAACACAACGGTGTCTTCTTACTACCAAGACGAAACGATGGCGTCCGATACCGCGACCGCCCCGCCGGCAAATTTCCTCGAGACCTACGGTATCGTGGTCCTACCGCTCTCGGTAAAAGTCCCCGATGACCTGTCACGCAGCATGCTGGCCCAGCCGCCCAGCTGGCCAGAGCTGGAGCCACCCGCCGAGGTCATGGTCAGCAAGAACGAGGCCGATAAATTCGCCCACGAACACATGGCCATCAAAAACGACAAGGCCTTGGAGATGAACATGTATCGGTACCTTGCCAAGCCGCACAGCTACGCGCCCACACCCTCTACCAGCAAGGACAAAGCTGCATGGCATCTACAGCAGCATTGGCAACAGCTCTTTAAACGATCATCGCCCCTATGGACCACACCGCCGCCAGTCATGCTTCCCGGCCGCGACGCAACCAAGGCCGATCCGATGCCTTGTGAGATCCGCCCCGAGTGCACCTACTGGCTGGGCGTGCCTTCGAACCCCAGTGACCTCCGTCCCCGCCTAGGCAGTAGCACGTTACTCGCCAATCATCGAGCCGTATATCCCTACATGAGCATCGATTTCGTTCACACGGTCACCACGCCCGACAATCCGGCCAACATGATGACCCTGCGGGAGGCGGTGGATGAAACTGTGGTCCTGGCCGGCTGTATCGCCTTGTGGAACCGCTTCGTGCTGCGCGAGAGGGCGAGTGCCAAGGAGGATGCCACCTGCGACGTCGATGCTAGCAGCAATCAAGATGGAGACGCCAAGACGAGCCGTCCCGATCGGATTCTCAACCTAGAGCAACGCCTAGTCAAGGGGATCGCCTTCCACATTGTGCTTGTGTCCAAGAATGCGTGGGAGGTTTGGCAGCTGACGCCTCGCGTGTGCGCGCCTCCTCGGCACAGTACCCCATGCATTTTCCCGGCTCGGCTCGCTTCTTCCTCCACTGCGCAGAGTTTAGCCACAGAACCGGCCACAACGAACGCTTGCGTCCCGCCCAAATATCAAAAAGAGGCGTCATTCCTTGGGACCGCGCCGCGAAGGTTGCCGTATCTGCCCACCACCAAGTCGGAGCAAGAGTACAAAGCAGACAAGCGGTCAAACCGAGGAACCATGCTGGCCGCTTCCGGTAATGAACCACTTTTCACCTCAACCTGGGCCGGCTGCAACCTTCGGCGGGTGGCGTTCAGCTCATGCGACGAGGCTAGCGATCTTGGTGAGTTGGCCGCATGGGTCAACAGAGTTCACGCTTGGGCGCGTGAGGTTTACGGTCAGGGAGTGAAGGAAGACTGTGAGGTTGGCTGGTCGGCATAGCGAACGGTGGAGTGGACTAGTCACGGCTCTGCGCCGTCGTATCCTGTAGGCGCGCTGTGGCGTTGCGTAAGGCTCAACGTCTTAAGCCCCAAGGTGGCCTAAAACCAGGATCCCCTTCTAATACCAGTAATGGCCAAAGGCAGAGGCGCGCCGTTCGGAGCAGAGGCTTGCCCCGCCGTAAGGCGTGCTGATGCCAAAAGCATGTGGATTAGATATGTATGGAAGCCGACATAGTACTCCCCGCATCGCTCCCATCCGTCGCCGCCGCGTTGCTCGCAGCGGCGCAGTAACTCGAATACAGCGAAACAGCCGATGCTGTCTCCGCCGTGTTTCCCGAGCACCACCTGTTCACACACACCGTCAGGTGCTTATTCGCATCCGCCCCCAAATCAGGGCAGCAGAGACAATCATTGTACCCTGGAGTCGCCTTGCACTGCAGCGCCATCATCAGGTTAGACCCCCCATCAGCTGGTCGACTCATCATGCACCCCTGAACGCAGGACCGCTGCACCGTCATCCCCTCTCCGCCCTGGAGAATAAACGCCCCCTTCTTACAGCTAGAGTCGATGATGGTGCCAGTGTTCTTTACACCGGGCTAGGTGGTGGTTTCCTAGCCGGTAGTAATCGAAGTTGAAGGAACCCTTATGCTGTAATTGAGTTGCGTCGACGGTCTGGATCGCGAACGGTGTGCACCTCCCTGTGCCGGTATGCACCATGGGGGTAAGGACGTCGCCACCCTGCAAGTCGCGGCGAGCGTGCTTTTGACTCTGAAGTTGAGACTCCTGCTCACTAATTGAAGAGAGATTCCGACGCTGGTGGCAATGTCCCTGCAGAGTCCAGTGACGAAGATGATGAAAACAGGGACGATATGGATGAAGGCAGGGAAAATGAGGACGTCCAACACCGTTACACTTCGGTTGCTGGTCTTCGCGAACACCGTCCCTTCATCTTGGTTGAGCCAAGCCGGCCCTTGATATACATGGACGAACTGAAAGAGGGTGCTCCCAAGGATTAGCCTAAAGGAAGGAGTTCGAGAGGTCGATAATAGAAAAGTCCCGAGCGCTCTTAAATTCTCACAATCATTGACTTTGAAGGACGATAGAATCACTTCGCGTTCTTTTCGAACGTGTTTGTCCCTTGGGAAGTTGACTACGGATTCGCTCTTTGCTATATCGACCTTTCTGCTGTGCCGGATTGGCTTTGGGGTAGCATCCTGGAGAAGCCAGAACAGCCACAAGAGCTACAAACGTCAGACAATTTATGGCATCTTCGTGGTTGCTTGCCAGTTGGTTGGTTGGTATCCGGACCAGGTTGACGAAATTGTTGGTATTGT
>Ga0247758_1002181_pt1 | contig 11512 bp, 11 predicted proteins | sample UWRJL156409C4_FD_180950 | JGI IMG/M metagenome (GOLD analysis project Ga0247758, IMG submission 180950) | Plant litter microbial communities from Arlington Agricultural Research Station in Wisconsin, United States - UWRJ-L156-409C-4 | ecosystem: Environmental > Terrestrial > Plant litter >...
CCGGGGAATGACGCACGGTGTCGAGAGTCAGGATGAGTATGGTAATTGGGGGCGGGGGGGGGGCCTGCCGGAAGCCCCGGATACCAAGCTCGATACCCATCTCGGTCACCGAGCGTGCACCATCGCACCGAGAACGTGTAGTCGCAGACCCCCGACCCAGTTGGAAAAATTATCGGCGGACAAGAGACTTCGTGCACCATGTCCTAAAACTGGGTCCTTGTAACTCTACCGCCATTCCAGACCCGTGGCAACTGTAGCCGAGGCAGCCCAGAACTGTGACCCCCTAGCTTAGTCTGGCTCAGTCTGACTCAGGCTAAGGCGGTAACCGCTCAGTTCCGAAGAAGGAAAGGTAAACTCATAGTGTCGATTTTAGGGTCGTGAACTAGGTGTATCATCCTAAAGCATGTACTGGTATATTCTGGATGGAGGAATCAGTGGCCTAGGAATGGGTATCAGCAGCTTAGAAGTGGACTCAGTGGACAAGAAGTGCGTTCAGGGTCTAGAAGTACCATGAAACAATAGCTCACACCCGCTTAGGCTAGAAATGTGGATATCGCTAGGGACATCGAAAGGAAAATTTAGCTGGGGTGACTAAAAACTGGCTCTGAGGCTGTTCAGCAGCCGCAGAGGGGATTATCTTAGCTTAGGGACGAATTAGGGGAAGCTCAGGACAAATCAGTCACAGCTCACCCCAGCTCAGGACTGTGAACGAGAAAGGAAACTTTATATGCCCCGGTTTGTCGAATATAACAGCCTGGTTATATTCGACAAATCTGGGCACATAAAATTTCCTTTATTGTACCTCTCCCACGTGACACTGCTCACCCCAGGCTCAGGCCCGGCTCAGGCCCGGCTTAGTCTTTGCTCAGGCTAAGTACCATTTTCGGCACACTGCGCCGCAACATACTGAACTACTTCAACTCTAGCCGAGTGCGCCTAGAATTGGTCCTATCAAAAAGAAGGGGTTTAACCCCTGGGTCAAACCTAGGCACTCGAGAGGAGGCAACAGCTAAACCTATAACTCCTTTGATATGCTAAGGCACCACGCTGATAGCCAGATATCAGCTCAGGTCTAGCAAATGCTTGTCGCATGACCATATGCAGCTTAACCGTCGCTCCAAATGTTCGCAAGTCTCCTACACAGCACATCTCCAGCGACGATTAGTCCAACAGCACCGCAGCTCCTTCAATTAGAGCCGCCCGAACGGCACAGTGGGTGCAATTTCCGCGCTGAATCATGCAAAAATTCTTCCCCCTCTGGTGCGATACCACCGCCCTCTCAATAGAGAGGTTGTTGTAGGCCAGGACTACGGTTAGTTTGGGCAATGGTCTTTGGCTCGGGCCTACAGCTTGAGCAAGCATCCCGTAGTTGCTTGCGTCGGTGACATGCACTTGCCGCATTTCTGCTTCTGTTAGGCGGCCCTGGACGCATTCTCCCAGGCAGCCATCCCAGGTGCGAAGAGTAGATGCCGAATTGGTCGCCTCGAGAATGCCGAGTCCCATGCTCTTCTCTCCGAACCTCACCGAAGTCCGAATCGTAGCCTTGTCTCCGAGAACTTCAACAATGTGCTCCATCTGGTAAGGCCCAAACCTATCCACGGGATACCGTACATTGCCCAACTCCAGCGCGTTGTCCCATTTCCCAATTCCTGGGCTAGCAGCCATGGGGGATTCGTAAATCTCCCGCACACGCCGCTGGGGGGTCTCGATAGAGCCGGGCACAATGTATAGGCAATGGCCCGGATCCGTGAGCGGTGGTTTGTCCTCGTTGCTCTTCAGTCCCAGAACTGCGCCACCCGCAGCGAGGCCCATGAGATTCCGGTCGCTGACGTTAAAAAGTCTCCCGGCGAGCCTAGTAGCGGCGCAGGACAGTAGAGTCTGTGTGGGAATGATTGCCGGGATCATTGCGTAGGCCCCGCTCATCATGCCGAGCTGGTTCATCACATTCCATTCGGTAATCGGCCCTAGGTCTCGAAGGAGTGCGTGGGACTTTATGTCGAGGTGGGCACAAATCCAAATCTTCCACGCGTACTCTTCCAGTTCCATGGAGATGTGGAAGAACTTGCACGTCATCCCAGACGGACCATGTGATTCGCAATCACAAAGCAGCTTTGACCGTTCCTTCGGCAGAGATTTGGCTAGGGAGGTAAGCGGAGCTGGGCCTTCATCATCGGCAATCCTCTTGCAGAGAAGATTTACGTGCTCGGGGACGATTAATCCTGGGTCGAGGGCAGAAAGCGCAATGCGCAAACGGCTTGCCAGGGCGTGGTCGCGGCACGGCGTCCTGATATCTTCCGCGGATAACGGCTGTGCTAAGCCCGGTGAACTATGCGTGCTGAGGAGCTGAGTATTCCGGAGGATGTTGTGAAGGTAATTCATGAGCCACATGCTGACATATTTCTCAATTCCCATCCCCTGCAGATACTGTTTCCGGAGCGTTAGGCCCACGAGGTTGATGTTGTGGTCGGCTTCCGTGGCCTCGGAAGTACAAGAGTAGCGGCCGGGGTGAATCGGCGAAAAAGCGGCTGCTCCTGGTTTCCACAAGGCTGCGTCGGACGCTTGGCCAGCGCCAAGCCAGTGCTGCACCGACTCCTCAATCGAATGGTTATCCATGAGGTATCTCGGTTGCCATTTGCAGCCCAGTTGTCTGTCGAGAATGACAGTAGCGCTCGTAGGGCTTTTATCGTCTCCAAATTCGATGTCGCCCTGGTCGAGGCGGACGGTAACCCGGAAGCCACACACCGCAGTCAGATAGAGTATCAGCTGCCCGAATCCGTTCCAGCCCCGTAATTGTATCTTGGCATCGACGTATCGTCGTTGGTTCTCGTCCGCCGTGCTAGCCATCTCCCACGCCCGAAAGCAGGCCGACATCATGGGGGTGAAATACTCAGTGGAAGATGGTGGGTACGCCGCTGTTGGGAGGCCGGCATTGCTGTATGCTTGGCACCTGGACAAGATGGATTGAAATTCTTGCTGGACCGGCGACCCTAGGAAGAGCTCTCTTCCCATGAGCCACATCTTCTCCGTCTGCTCTTCGTCAAGCAGATATTGTGCCGTCATGGTGCTGGCAGTAGCACGCAAGAGGCGGTGAAGCTCTCGCGCTCCCTGGTGTTCGGTCGTGGCAACGGCCAACGCCGCCAGAATGCCGAGCCACCGAGGTCCGAACTTGGTAGTCAGCAGGTGCGGGAGAACACTCGAGCCGGGATATCCGATGCGAAGGATGCCGACGATTGTTCCGCTTGTAGAACGGAGGTGGAGTGACTGCAACGTCAGCTTCCAGCCCTCCGATTCTCCGCCGACTGTGCTGCAGTTTGCCGCGTAGACGACCGCCGACGGCTGCATGCTGGACTTGCTGAAGAAATTAAAGACCTCTACAGCCGTGCCCCAGATGACCTGTACGGCCTGAATAGCATCCAGGTTTACCGCCGCGGCGAGTTGGAAGTTTGCATCCCCTGACATGGTTGCAAAGGGAGTCGCCAGGTTGGGTAGTAATGTGCCTGATTTCAGCAATGAAGGAGACGTACTAGGGGACTGTATCATTCAGACCTGCTACCAGTGGTTAGAGATTCGGGCGGTGCGTGAGCACCGAGACAAGTAACGGAGTTATGTTGGATGGAGATGGCGGGTATCACAAGCGGGGTTGTGGTTGCCTAGCTGCCCAATACTTCTGGGTGGGCGGTTGGTGGTGTGCACATCTCGCCCGATCAATTGGCAAGTTCGGATAACTTACTACATTCGATCTAGCGCGCAAACTTGGGATTTTCTTGGAATCGAGAAAGTGTGACGTTTAGCAAACTTACCAATTGGCCCATAGCTCTCAGTTGCGGCAATAGTGTGGACTTGGCCAGTTCCGGGCGCCCTAATGCAAGCCAAGGCGGGGAAACAATGGGGCCGAATCCCGCCCTCGAGTGGCCCAATTTAGTCAGTTCCAATTCAACAACGAATCCAGTGCTTGCAGTGCGGTAGAATCCAACAAATAGCCTTCTCTAGATGACACCATAGTTTTATTAAAATCACATGCATCGCAGACTCCGCCGACTCCTATCAGTTCTGCAGCTGAAATCAAGGCCAAATGCCAGACTCGTGGCATCGAACAGACGCGACGGTGGCAGAGGAAAGTTGCCGTGCCAGTTTCAACAGGCAATTGTACGAGCGGGGCGCCAGACACGTAGTCACAAACAATCCACAGTGCAGATCCAGGCTACATATCAGCAGTGGACCATGCCGTGCGATCGGTAACCGCCTTCTGGCGTTTCTTCATAACCATTGACGGATACATTGGCCTAGGCCCTACCGACACGAAGGACGGGGATCAAGTCGGCATCCTTCTTAGCTCCAGCACGCCTTTCGTTTTACCAGACCACTGACAAAAAGTGGTATCCCCAATTCCCCAGCATCTCATAGTGGGAGATTGTTTTCGTATACCGCTATGCCTTGCGGTGAAAAGAAGGTTCAGGCTAGCGAAACAAGCTAACTAAGAAGGATAAAAAGAAGGGAGAGCACCACTCTCTGAAGGAAGAAACCATCACCTTAAAAAAATTTAATTAAACATAATGATAAAGACTCCCATCCTTTAACATTGTAAAATTATCCTGGCTTTGGTCAAGGCTTTGGTTAAGTTTATTAAGAATGACTTTGCGCATCCGTTGGATTTCAATCTTGCTGCGACGTGTCAGGTCCAGCGGCCACCATTGATGCTTTTTCTGGTCTGCATGTATGCAGCAAGCTGATTTGACGTCGGGTGCTTTGGTGCGACCCAACGATGCCTGACCATAACAGCCACTGGTCCAACGTGGCCCGCTGACCAACGACGGGCTTGGGGCTCAATTCGAGGAGGTAGGGAGGGTAGGAATGGCAAGGAATGAAGGACCAGGGGATGTGCAACCGAGCATCTCCCTCTGCCCTCCTCCCTTTCTATCCTAGCTTCAACCAGACCTCCCATGTCAGCTAAATTTTGATCGGGATTCCAAAACGTCGACCGAATCGAAGAGCCCAGAGAGTTGGCGCCATATGGCAAAATCAAAAAACAAACCCAGCCCCGAGAGCACTGTCATGATTGCTTTGCTGAGAGTGACCAGAGCTAGCAAGACAACATTTGCCCAGCGCGCATCTGGCGATAAGACCTTGAAGGTCGGATATAGCATATATTCATGTAAGAAAACCCATCGTGCCAACCTTCCGGGCACTCAACTACCAAAGGTTAGGTAGCTTAACAAAATATGGGCTGTTTATAGGCACACAAGAACCCAAGATCGCCCCGTTCAAATTGGACGGACGCGCGATTGACCTACTAGACACGCCCGGATTTGACGATGAGACTCGTTCCGACGTAGAGATCCTCGAACAGCTCGCTAAGTGGATGGCTGAGCAGGGATACCTGAAGAAGAACCAACTTGATGGCATTATCTTGCTGCAGCCGATCACCGCACACCGTGTTGGCGGCACCGAGCGAACGCGCACGCGCCTGTTGAAGAACATTCTTGGCGAAGATGCCTTTAATCACATCATTGCCACCACAATGTGGGAGCAGATAAAGAACGAAAACCACATGGAAGAGCGACTCAAGGGCCGCTGAGACGATCTTTGGGGCGACATGGTGGCCAGGGGTGCTCAGATTGTGAAGTATGCAAACAATGAGGATTCGGCTCGCGAAATCATCCGGAAGGTCTTAGAGATGTCCGAGAGGTCCGGCAAACTCAAGCCTCTGCTGCAGAAGGAGTTGATCAAAAATCCGCTCGTCGTCGAATCGACGGCCGGGAGAGACGTGAAACAACAGGTAGAGAATAAGATCAAGCATACTAGGCGTCAGCTCGATGATCACGCGAAGAAGCGCCCCGCTCGGCCCTAGCGGAGTGGCAGTCCGGGTTCCGAGGAAAATTCCAGGGTTCAGATACAGTGGAAGGAGTGGAAAGACGACAAGAAAGCGCTAGAAGAGACGCTGGAGATCCTTCTCTTCCGACTCAAACGGCTAAACTCGCTATCTGTAAGTTCTAGCCTTTTCCGCCTTCAAGGGAGAGTTGCAAGACAAACACGGTGTGTAGAATTGCAGTGTCAATTAAATCGCGAGGCATGGGGGCTCACCTACCAGCATTGCTGACTTCGCTGCTTTCAAACAGTTCAAACTCAAGAGCTTCTGGGCGACGCTCTTTGGTGGTTAGTTGCCTTTTCCAACGCGCCGAATGTCCGCAGCCCGTCTCATTCCCGGGCCGTGTGATGGCTAGGGATGCGTACTGTCGGCATGCTGGACTCGTGGAGATGGACGTTTCTGAAAGGGCCCTTCTGGAATTATTCTATGAAAAACTACCTAACTAGGTAGGCAGTAGCTGGAATGATACTGCATCGAGGCCCGCTTCGGTTGAATATTATACCCAACGCCAGCTTGGCACTTTTGCAAGCGCTCTTGGGCCGCTACCTAACTACCTGATGTCGCCTTTTTAGACGGGATTGCGGCCATACCTAGCTTACCATGATGATGGTTGCAAATTGGTTCCACAATCTTCCCTCATCAACCACCAAGCACTTAGTACCTTAGGACTGCCGTTTGTCACGAGTGTTTAGCCTCAGGCTACTCTCTATTGTCCTGAACCACCAGGCTTAGCCCCGGGTGGAAACCCTTTCATATCTCTCACAGAGCCGCTTCTACCACTCTTGACAGAAACACAACCCTCTCGCCCTTCCTCAATGCACAAAAAAAGTATCAACCAATCAGAAAGTGAGCTTGAGAGCAGTAGGTGGAGCAGGTGCAGCAAGTGCGAGAGATGCTCCGTATCCGAGAGCGAGCACGATGGCGTGCAGCGCTGCCATGTCCACTCGATGCCAGGGCACACATCAGCGGGGAAGTCAAGTGCCAACAAGCAGAGGCTTACTCAAGCTGAAATTATCACAACGGTGGTGATTGCACTCCCTCCGCCCGCGCTGATTACCTCATCGACCCCTTTTTGGAACCTCACGGCCGAGTTGATGGCCGAGGTGGTCGTGGCTTCTAATGATGTGACCGCGGCTTGGGTTTGTTCGTGGGGGTCCCGGGCGGTTCGCGAATTTCAGACGGACAGTTGATGCCCCGACGACTCGCAGCGGAGTGACTTCCTTCATTGGTCGCCAGGTGAGTTGTGCCTTCAGCCTCACCGCTTGGTTCAACCAACAGCCCATTTGGCGCGCTAATCCTTGATCTCTCGAGGGCCGAAACAGCTATTCGTAACGTGTGGTTTCCGCTCCGAGTCAGCGACGGCATTGATACCTATGGCATGTGTTGTTGATATGCCGGAGGGGGGAGGGGAGTTGGCGAAGAAGTGTGTTATGTTCAGGGGGTAATGATGGGTGAGCTCAGAAAGCAGCACGCGACACTGGAAGAATTATGGTTTGTGTGAGCGAAGGTTGTATCATTCCGTCAGATCAGTAGTGCCTGGTGCACCGCCTGTTGTATTGATGAATATAGGAACGGGTTGGAAAGTTGGATACCCATTTCGTTCAAGGTTCATTATTCACCTGAACCCTTCCCTGCAAGTGTCCTTCGTGTACTTGTGTCCAAAATGTACTTCGTTCCCTTCTTCACAGCGTTCTTGGTAACGCGATGCATTGCCGAGTGCATATGTGGATGCGCATGAGCCGCCGCCGTCACCGTATCGACTGCATGGTGGGCTGTCGCATGGCCAGCGTGAGCGATGTGACTGACGACATGCCCTGAACCAGGAAGCAGCGCCCCGGCCGCAAAGCTCGGCCCGAGCGCCACCAGCATATCCCTCTTCCGGAAGTTGTGGCCGTCCCAACCCTCTTCGCGCAGACGGGCCTCGACGACTAGGATGCGTTGACAGTTAAGATGGAAACGGCGAGCCGCGACTGCTGAGCCGATGATAGCTGAGACTCCGATAGTGGTAGAAGCGCCGGCAATGCTGATGGCGGCGAGGGCCATGGTGCCAAGCAACTTTTGCAGCATGCGCTTGTGCAGCGCAGTCAGTTGGGCTTGGTTGAGAGTGGCGATCTCGCACGCGTACGACTCGGAACTATAACCCCCGGCGAAGTCGTCCAGGCTGTTCAGGAGCTTTCGTCTGAAACCCATCGGAAGGGTATTGGTTCGGGCGGCTAGATAAAACGGGGGATCAACCAAAAGAAAATCCCAAAGATTACATCGGAGTGGCTTTTGTACGGGCGGTTTCCAAAGTTTCTGGAATCAAAGGTTGAGAGAAACAAAAGCCAATGAATTAGCCGACAGGAGGGAGGATCTGGAACGAACATTGGGAATGATACCTCAGTTCATTCGCAGGTGAGATTTATAGAGCAGCAACTTGAAACAGAGATCAGAGTCCTCTGAACTGCACATACAACTAGGCGGAAATGCGTAGCTAAGACACTAGCACTGCATGCACTACGGAGTCCTCAGCCAAGCTCCAAGCCCCAGCTGCATCGAGGGAGCTGGAGTCTAGATGTTTGCCGTGGGGCCGGTGATGACTTTGGTTGCCAATCATAGTTCGCACAATGCAGCTGTACCTTCCTTCAGCCATGCGCCACTTGACACCAAGAGGGTGTACGACAGACGCGATCCAATGGATCAATTCTTATCTTTCAGAGACATTGCATGCCGCCCGGGAAAGCCGGTCGTGGCAATGCTATGAAGACTGGCACCCTCCGCATGGTCAAGTTCTAGATTGGCCAGGGTCAAGATCACGTCCAAAAATATCCTGAGTTCCTTGACGAGGCTCTCAACACCGCAGAGCCGAAACAGCGATGATCTAGTGGGAGCCCGCTCCGAGTCCTATTAACACTCAAGCATCTCATATTCAGCCGCCAGAACCAGCTGGAAATAATATGGCGGATTAGAATTTACTATTAAAAAGAGGTTTACGCGGCCCAACAGCAACCACTCATGCATGGTCGATCGTCAAATTCATGTCAGGTAAGGTACCTAACTTGAAGTGCGAATCTGTTGCTTGATGCGCTGGCGTTGTAGTACCTAGTACAGCCGGTATTAGATTTATGCGATTATTCGGAATGGATTCAGAACCAGGTATCTCTACAAACAATTCCATTCCGTTCTCACGCTGGACGAATGCTCTATTGCACGCTAAGTTCGTGCACCCTGAAGCGAAACACCCCCTGAAGCGGAACAAGCCGGACCAGGGTCCCTAAAATCACCTAGCCCTAATAAAAACAGCCACCACTTGATTAATTTCTTTCTAATTCTTTTCCTTCTTTCTGCAACTTATTCGTCATTGGAATGGCTATCTCCTACACTGAGGAAGACCTCTGTAAAGCCTGTGATGAAGCGTAGCGAACCTGAAGACTCCGCTCCGTCGCTCGGAGATGGGCCATCCCCCCAGCCACCCTTTACCGCCGGCTTAACGGCGCCCTCCCTCGTTCCGTCGCCCATGAAGACTAATAACGGCTTTCTATTACTTAAGAAAGCTATCTAGCTAACTGGATATGGATTTAACAGGCTGTTAGGTATCCTCCTACCCACTTGCAGATTTAGGGCCTGGCTAGCTGTGTGATTAACTAATATGGCGACCTTAAGCTACTTAATATCTGCTGGATAGCTGGCTTTTTAAATCACCACCCCTTCCTTAAGACTTAAAGAGCTAAATTAGTGGATTTAGTGTGGATAAATTACGTAACAGAAGTTAAAATCCGGCCGTGGTTTAACCTCTTTAAGATACTAGAGATTAAGGCTATCTAACTAGAGAATTACTATAATAAGGACGAAGCTAGTATTATAAAGGGTCTTAGAATAAATGGCCTAATAGTAAGAACCTTTAAATATAAGGTTTTAAAGAAGAAGAAAGCTGGAAGCTGTACCTAGACCTCTTTTATTAAGTGTATCTCAGTTATTAGCTAGTTCCTCCCTTTATTTATAATTTTTAAGGGGAAGAGTGTTTAATAACAGTAGTACCCTGAGGATATAAGGTTATATAAAAAGTAATACTTTATAATAACTTTAAAAGGTTAGATTAATAACGAAACTGCCTTAAAGTAGTTAAGGAAGGTGTTTATTCCTTTAACTAAGCCAGCCAGACCCTTTTAGAAACACCTCCTTATTATTAATAGCCACGGTAGCTATATAACCGTTAATTACATATAGGAGGCTTATTTTAACAATATCCATATTATTTACTTACCTGCCTATACCTCCTATATCCTCTAGCCTTTTAATCTTTCGTGCTTTAGTGCATTAAAGAGGGCCTACCGTACACGCTTTGAAAGGCTGCTTACTGACGCTTATTACGATTCTTCTATTACTGGTAAATGTGTGTTTTTTAAATGTTATTATCTAATTAAGTCTAAAGCATTTACAGAATTTAATATTAAGGCTAGGTGGATAGTAACTGGCCTGTGGCCCATTAATATAGTAAAGCCTTTAAGGAGTAAGCTCCTTTTAAGGAATTCTAACTAAACTATTACCTTAAAGCTTACTAGCCGTAACTCTGACATTTATACGTTTTAGAAGCCTATCCTAGAAGATTTTGGCGATAAGCAGGTGGTTTGGTTAACCCTAAGGAAGTTTACAGAGTATAGGGAGCAGGCTAGGCAATTTGGGCAGTTAGTTAAGGTAATGCTAACAGATAAGCTGTTTCTCCGGAAGGTTGGCAAGGCTTTAGATGAAAAGGACTTCGAATTGGCCCTCTGTAAGCGAAGAATTAAATCGCTGGAGGCTGAGCTTAATCGGTTACAGCGCACTAAGAGGAGGAGGGTTAAACCGGATCCAAATACGCAGTTCGCAAACATCGAGTCGATTCGCGCTGCACAGAGGGCCGTGGGGCGCAATCCAGTGAAAGATTCGGATTCAGAAGAAGAAGAGGAATCTAGTGATGTAGAGAGTTGTATTCAGGTGCTTTGAATTGACCGTTTTTTTCGTTGTTCCGTAAAGGGTGGTGGTTGTGGGGCCTGTAGTTCGGCTTGTTCCGCTTCAGGGGGTGTTTCGCTTCAGGGTGCACGAACTTACTCCTTCCCACCACAAGAACTTCGACTACTTCACACCCTAGCCATCATCCGAACTGGTGCTAATTTTGTCGCAGGATAAAACGCCGAGTTCCACGCCCTCCCTTTCGCGATCAAAAGCTGGTCTATCCCTTTACCCCCTCCCGTCACATACATGAATTTCGTAAACTCGGCCACAGCTCTATACGAAAATGACACATTCGCCGGAACAAAAACAACATCCCCATCAATAAGACTCGCGACTTCATACCCATCCACCACAACCTCCAACTGCCCCTCCTCCATCATAAACGCCGTTGCCACAGGACTCGTAACCCTCCCCACCGCCCCCATCCCCGGACTCAAAGTAATCGTCCCCTGCGAAAAACTCCCATTCGTCTCCCTCCCCGTCACAAACGGCGCAACAATCTGATACCGCCCCGCCTCCTCAACAAGATACTTCGGCCCATAACCCTTCGCAATCCAAATCGGCGCCGCCGCATCCCCCGGCAGCACATTCGGCCCATCATACCAATTCCCCGGCCCCGCCTTTCCGTTCACCACATCCCTTCGCGGCGTAAAGTTCAACTGCGGATAGACATCC
>Ga0247758_1002182_pt1 | contig 11507 bp, 8 predicted proteins | sample UWRJL156409C4_FD_180950 | JGI IMG/M metagenome (GOLD analysis project Ga0247758, IMG submission 180950) | Plant litter microbial communities from Arlington Agricultural Research Station in Wisconsin, United States - UWRJ-L156-409C-4 | ecosystem: Environmental > Terrestrial > Plant litter >...
ACAACCGGAAACGACGCCCCCGGACACCCCACACCCTTCGTGCCACTAATGCTCTGCAACACCTGCACCATCGCCGTGGCCCTCGCGCGATTCGTCCCCTCGGACTGGTCATTCGCATTGTTGAATGTCTCCAGGTCAATTGGCGCGGGGACGCTCGGGTCCGGGAAGAAGCCTTGCGTCAGGAGAGAGGCGAGGCCGTTGAGGAAGCGCGGGTCTGAGGGGGAAGGGGGGCAGTCTGCGGGGATGGGGACGTTGTTTGCGCCGACGCCGGAGCCGGATTGGATGCCGAAGTCGTTGGGGATCAGGGCGGTGTTGACTGCGCCGCCGTTGCCGCCGCCGCCGCCTCCGCCGCCTCCGCCTCCGGCATTGTTGTTGCCGCCTCCGTTGTTGTTATTCGGGGGTGGCGGTGGCGGGGGTGGTGCGCCTCCGGGAGGGGGTGGAGGGGGGGCGACTTGGTCTGGATTCTGGGGAGGACGGAGGGCAGGGCGGTTTCCCTGGCGGCCTTTGCCTTTGCCGCCGCGTTGAGGGCCGGGGAGGGCGGTGGTGGTTGAGGCGAAGAGGGCGGCGAAGAAGAAGAGCTTGGAGAGCTGCATTTTGGATAGGGGGGAGAGGATATGTCTTTGGATATCGGGCCTTGGAAAAGGAGTGGGCGTAGAGGACTAGCCTGCGAATCGAACTGAAAGGAGTGTATAGAATCGAAAGACGGAACCAGCCGCAGGTTTGGTCGAAGGGAATGAAAGAGGAGGGCGTGAAGAAACTCGAGTGCCGGTAAGGTGAAGACAGACAGGCTGGGGGCGGCGGAGGATGGTCACGTATATGTAGGTAGACATGCACGCCAGCGACTCCCACCACGACGCTGCGGCATGCAGAACATGCGTGCAAGTCCCGGGCCCATTCTCGAGGGACGGGGTACCAGGGGCCAAATTAGGTTTGGGGTGGCGTGCGTGGTGGCAAGCTCCTTTCCCCCCCGCCCGTGTCTGCCTCCCTTTTTGCTTCTTCGCTAGTAATGGTCGCTATCCTCCGTGTTTCCAACATCGGAGGGGGCAAACTGGCAAAAGAGGCACGGGGCGAGCCAAGGCGTCCCGGCCGGGCAGGTTGACACGGGCGGCGCCAGGGCAGCGGTAGTTGCAGGACTTGGCCTGCGCACGGGGAGCCGCCTAGGTGGCCACACAGCAGGTAGTTTTCGCCAAGAACGTGACGGGATCCCTTGCAGAAGCTTCCCTCGAGTTTCAGACGATCCAAAAATCCAGTGGGGGGTTGTGCATTTTAGCCGACGACCGCCAGGGCGAACTGCGGGGGCTCCCGCAATTGGTGGGCGACGCACGAAGCCCGTTTTGTCGATTGTCGCGGCCCCTGCAGCTGGCCGCCCTCCCCCTTGTCTCACCATCGGCCGAAGATGTATCAAGTTGCACTCAGGGTGGGATCGAGCGCAAAAGTTGCACATCAGCGAAAATCGCAGAGCGTCGAGTGGACGTGATGTTCAGATGATGATCGCCTGTTTCTCCTGCCATCTTATTATCCCGGTGGAGATTGTTTCTTGATGTGCGAATTTCATGCCGAGGGTGATGTGCCGCCGGGGCCCCAGCCGGCGATCGCGATGGGCGTTTAGGCGGGGGGTGGGGCCGACTCCGAAACCGAATCCGGCACTTCGGGCCTGCGTCTCGGGGAGAGACCAGCCATTCCTTTTTTTGGCAATTGTCTCAGTATCGGGAGGTTCTGCAGATGCTAAAAATTAGCGTGACCTATACAACGTGGTGGAAAGGGGATGTCCGCCCGCAGTGAGCTAGAATAAGCGACCTTACAGGAACGGGTCGCACAATGGCATGTCGGCGGCTCCAGAGCTTCAATGGATATCGCAGTCCAAGAGTTCAGAGCAGGAGGGAGGTCGCTCGATTTTCCAATGTGTCCTAGCAGCTATTCGGGGCGGCAGGTGCAACTCCTGCTCAACACCGTTTCGCACCTCCCCTGAAAAGGTGAAGGTAAACTTTAGCGCTTCGGCCACAGATGCTTCGACGATCAGGCATTGCCTCACACACCACGTGCATGCCTATATAATGGCCAATTTTGTGTCCACGTTTCTCACACTGAATCAAAGGAGTTTGTGTCTCTTTCCAGCCACAACCTGGAGCACCCAATCAAAATGTGCAGAAATGGCCGGCCCTGAGGCAGAGTGTGCTTCCAAAAAATCTACGTTTGCCATTAAATGTTCTTCCTTTGATGTATGTGCGTCATGGCACTGACACTGCTCCAGCATCTGGAAATAGCCATGGCATACCCAATACGGCAGGGACACTTCTAGGTTGTGCAAAAGCCAGTACGCCAGCACTTGCGCTTCGGGTGAGCCCAGCACCACCAAAGAGGGGCCTATCAGTTAATATTTATCGATGGTGGCGATTCGTCTTTGAGAAAGTGTATTATGAGAATTCATGGCAGTGCGGTCAGTCCGCGACGTAGTCCACTGGCATACTGGGTCGCCCATAGTACCTCATCATGCGTCTTTGATACTGTCTCGTGGAAAACAGCAGCCCTGCCCCTGACGCCCCTGAAGGTGGTATATACAGACTCAGAGACTCGACACCGCGGTGGACTCTTTGACAAGTGTGCACTTTGTTCAGAGGCAGTGAAGAACAATGCTTGACCATCTAAGATTGTCTCTGATGAGAACCACTTGGCCCGATTGGAGCCACAATCTGTATAAACAAGCCGCGCCTTGACGAAGGGCATATCACCAGCCGCGATGGCAAGCCGCACTCGGAGGGGTTTATTTTCCTCCTCTACAAGATGAGGGATTGCTTTCTTCCTCAGGCTTCCTCTCCACGGAACCAGACTCCAAGCACGCAGCTTCTTCAAGCCACCGCGATACCAAGTCGCTTTGGAGAAACAGATCTTTGCCTGCTGTAAGTTCAATATTCCGCGGTATTTTTCCTCATGGTCGAGGTCGAGGTGAATTTACGCCTTTGCTGACGCCTTGTGCTCTAGCATCAGGCCACAAGACTACTTGTCACTGTATGTTCAAGACGAGGTTTCCTTTTGACGCATTTCATCGGTGGTTATGCAGTTCTTATCTTTTCATCCAAGTTTGCTCTCCTCATCATCATCCTCTGCATTTTTTTCCAGCATCCGCGGATTTGGCCTCGATACGTTCCACCATCTTCACTGTTTCTACTTTCAATGTTTCTCCAGACCTCACATATAGCACCCAACACACACAAGATCCAATTTTCATCATCTGCCATTCCATTCTCCCTCAATGTCATCAAACAGAAAGCTAACACTCCAACGCAGCAGAAAACATACTCCACGCCCTCCGCTCCGCCCTGCCCCAGCCACCATCACCATGGCCGCCCCGACCATCGCCTCCTGCACCTCCTGCGCCGCCGGCCAGGGGGCCGACCGCGAGGAAATCCCCCTCGCGGTCCGCCGGGCCCCAGCCCACGTTGTCACTGCTACTGCTATCAGGCAGCGCGAGGTGATCCCGGCCTCGAAAATTTCGAGGGCTACTGCTGGTGAGTGAGACCTCCTCCACAATCCACTATCAGCTCAAGAGAAATCGTGAGCAAAAGCCGGCCTACAGCCCGGGGCCTCGTAGTCCTGCTGTTTGCAGCATGTGTTTTACACTCTTATATTCTACCACACCTAACTAACACTCTGCTCTCTCCTAGCTGCCAAGCCCGCCACCGCCACCACCATGGAGGCCGACGGGGTCCCTGACCCGGACCCTCTCGGCTTCCAAAAAGTCGAACGCCTAGACTGGGCGTTCTCGCCGCCGCGCCGCCTCCCTCACGGCACGTGGGGTGACGACGTCTCTGCCATCGTCGTCTGATGCCGCCCGGGACTTTGCGCGCCGTTGTGTTTTCGGTAGGGGGGGAGGGGGGATGATTTGGGGAGGGAGGCAGTTGGGAGGAAGATGGGAACTTTTTTTTATTTTTTTAAAAAACATCTGAAAATTCAAAATGGGCTTCCACATAGTTGTAGAGGCTGGGCTGCTGCTGCGGATGTCTTGCTTGTGAAGTGATGCCTGGGTGGGTGACAGGGAGATGCAATTGTGGAGTCTTGCGTTGATGATCAAGACTGAAGCCTGCGGGCTGGCGTATCAAGACGCATCTCGTTGAAAAGCTGAGTACGTGACACTGAGTTCACTGCTACGTATGATGGAAAGCAGGGGGAGTCTCCTGCCCCCCCCCTTTGTAAATGCTTCCTATACTGAGTCCTGACAAATTGGATAGGAACGTTTTGTTCGCAGCCCAGCGACGACCCCGTTCTCAGTTTTGGGGAGAGTCCATACAAAACAACGGTTTACGACCCTCGCTGAAGATCAATGTTGAGGAACATATGACATACCTCCTGCGATGACCAGTCTCGTTCTGATTCCAAATATTTCAGAGCCTCATGGCAAAGGGAGTAGGTAAAAGATATCACGTAAATACTGGCGCACGTACACGTCCCAGAAGGGGCAGTGCAAAAGGACGGCCCTTCAGCAGGTATCACGATGGCAACATCATGGCTGTCGCTGGCATTGGACACGCCGGTTGACCCCACCGTCACCATGACTGGCGAGCTAACCCTGACAGGCAAAGTTCTTAGGATTGGTGGTTTGAGGGAGAATACAGTGGCTGCGAGACGGGCTGGATGCAAGATGGTTATTTTCCCAGACGACAACATGTCTGACTGGCTTGAACCCCCAGAGGTAATACACATCTGCAATACTGTACGGGATTATGAAGAACACGCAAGGCGACCGCAGCTCAGACTCCGGCCTCACATCTAGGGTGAGGGGTTTCTCTTAATATTTCCCACGCATTCACGCCCCTTGCTTTCTTTCCTTGGCAGCAACACAACAGCCAAGAACGCCGATCGACAAGATGAGTGAAGCGCAAAGCCCAACCGCTTTAGTGAAGCATTTCACCAAGGACGCCTTTATCCACATCGCTGAGCAGTTGGAGAAATGCAAGAAGGAGGAGTTTCCTTGTATGCTTCTCGTTTTGGGGGCTGACGGCATCACTCGCGAGGAACGCCTCATCAAGAAGGTCACAGTTGACGCCTGGAAGAGCAGCGGACTGTAAGTCTATTTCTGGAGCCGTTGAAACCACTGCTTGAAATACTAACAAGACCTCTATCCCACTCATAGCCACCAACCTGGCATCAAATACTTCTCGTCTCTCCTCACCGACGAAGGACAGCCACCAATGTGCATCCACCCAATGCGCAAGCCAGCCAGCAGCTCGCCAGACCCAACCTCCTCCTACGCCCAGGAACCGGCATACAGCAACGAAGCCAAGACTGCGCTCAGGCACAAGGGGATTTGTGTCCTGGAAGACCCGATGGGGATTCTTGAGATGGACGCGGGCACGGTGGTGGTCTCGATTTGCCCGAATTTTCCGCTCAAGGAGATCGTTGCCGACATGGCGCGCTCGGCGGTGTTGATTTGGATTCAGACTGTGGAGAGGGGTCGTGAGCCGTCGAGGGAGAGTAGGTCGTAAGTGGATATTCTCCTTTCTGAAGGGTTTTGGCGTTTGCGAGCGAAAGCAAACCTACTGACTGGTTTCTCGTTATCTTTCTAGGTTGGACCCCGAAACGCGCAAGGTTCTCGATATGCTGTTTGATGAATACAAGGTGTGGCGGTTTCCGGGGAGGGAGGAGACAACGTGGAATGAGTTGTTGATGTATGTCCGGAACGATCTGGCCTCGGATTCTGGCGTGGGATTGCGTCAGCTGCTGGGCATATCGTCAGGCGAGAAGGAGGACGACGACAATTGACGAAGAGGACGATGAGGAGGGCGAGGACGATAGGGGGAGGAGGAGGAGGGCGAGGAGAGTGAGGAGAGCGAAGATGTGGGAGAAGGTGGATGCTAAGAGTGAATACCACCATATTCAGGAGGTAGCCAGAGGCCAAGGGATTCCTCCTCCGGCCCATACTCCACCACAGCAATTTCACACCGTTCACATACATTCACTCCATTCCTTACCTTACTTGCGCTTCAGGGACTAGAACTGTATCAACCGGTGAAATCCAGCAAACACATCACCACAAAGCATTTCACACAGGGAATCACATCAGCCAGTCAAAAAACAATGCACTGGAAGAACAGCTTCATGCTGTGGTATATTTTTATACCATGCGTCCCTCGCCAGGCCACCCCCACCCCCACTCTCCCCGCCGGCACCGCAAACTACTCCTCCTCCTCCAGAGCCGGCCGCGCGTGATGCAGGTCGCGGGACCCGCCAAGCACTCCGTGGTGCTTTTTCGTCCAATCCTCATACATCTCCAGGTCCTCCCTCACGCCCGCTTCCGTCTCAAACATCTGGTACAAGTTTTGCGCCGTGACGCGCATTGTCGCAAGTCTGTCGTCCGGAATCTCCAGCCATGTCATGGGCATGGCGCCGGGGAAGCCCTCGCGGGTGGGCACAAACATGCCTGACTCGTCCTGGAAGAAGAACTTTGCCTTCTGGACCTGTGGTGGGTGTCAGCCAATGTACTCCATTTTAGGATGACATTCTCTACGTCAGATGAGGAGCGACTGTCTCAGGACTCTCGAGACAGAAGAAGAGGGAAAAGAAAACAATACGGGACGGAATTCTCGGACTAAGTACTTACGTGCTTGATCGGAATATCGAAGGCGCGACGAATTCCATCCTTGATGTAGGCAGCCGAAAAGCCCTCAGTCTCATCGCACATGCGCTCAATCTCCCAGTACGAGACGACGGCGGCGGTCGGGTGCGGAATACCATTGGCCGCGAAGATCTCACGGCGGGCATCACCATCAGGAGGGGGAATCTCGATCTTCAGCGCAAACTTGGCAAGAAAGTCGGGGTCATACTCCAGGTCCATGGGCGAGCTCGTTCCAGCAATGACAATGACGCGGCGGTTATCGAGGCCGTATCCGTTTTCTCCAGCGAGCTGGACGAGGAGAGCGGCTTTCATGCGGTCCTCAAACTCACCGGTGCGACGGCGGTCGCGGCGGTCGAAGAGGAGGTCGATGTCCTTGAAGAAGATGATGCTCGGGCCGGGGGAGTCAGCGATGTCAGTCTTGGTAATGTCGCCGGCGGCGACGCTGAAGAGCTCGGAAATGGCCTGTTCGACTTCGTTGTGCTTGGTCATGGCAGCCATCACGCAGTTCATGTCGACGATGAAGAGGGGCCGGTACAGAGCGGTTGCAACGGCCTTGGCGAGATGGAGCTTTCCGCAGCCGGATGGACCGTAGAGGAGGACGCAGGTCGGGCCGGTGGGCTGACACTCGCCGCGGTAGAAGCTGGGGAACTTGACGGGGAAGAACACGTTCCGTTGGAGCGACTCCTTGGCTGCCTTGAGGCCGAAGACTTGATCCCAAGGGACATTCTGCAGCTGGTGGGGGATCGCGTGCCAGTCCTGATTCCGCCGTCAGCTATTGCTCCGTATTTCAGCCATCTATAGAATACGGGTGAATCTCACCATTTTGATGTTTCTTGCGAGCTGATCGAGTCTTTGTCGTTACTAGGCGGGCAGAAGCTCAAATATGCGGAAGGTGTGATGGTCTGAAAGGCAGGTGCGAGTCGTTAGGTAAAGAGGATCGTGAATCTGCGTCAAGCACTTGACAAGAGATCTGATGAGATAGGCTCGTCGAACACAGCACAGCTCGAAACAGGGCCGGGAAGAATCAAACGAGAGCTGTACGGAAAGACCTTGGAAGCCCGAGTGTGAGTCGTGAAGTTTGGGTCAAAGACTTGACGAGGGGTCTGAAGAGATGGTAGTTCCGCCGAAGTACCAGCTCAGAAAACCGGGCAGGTATAGGCCAGGGGAGAAGATTCCGGAAGCTTGCCCCGAGAGTCCGTGGATGGGGGAATCTGCGCCAGGCACTTGATAAGAGATCGAGGAGAAGATAGCAGCCCCACCGACTCGGACACACGACACAACTGAAAACGGGGGAGGAACCAGGCCGAGCCCCGTGGTAGGGAAGATTCCGGAAGCGTGATAATACCATCTCACACATAACTCGCAACCACACCTAAGGCCTGAATTCCAATGTCATTGCGCCGTGTCAAATTCTCAGGAGGCCTTCCTGCATCCCCTGGCGACCTACTCGAATATAGTGAAGGCCTTTCAAGATGCGGGAATGGCCTGTTGTGTAACCACTAAGGCCGTAGTCCTCGCATCTTCTCGCCACACTCAACACCCTCCTAGCGGATTTCCAGCACACATCATAGTGTCAGTGTTGATAATGACAACCAGTCTTCCAGACCTGGGGTTAGGGTTGCTCAAGAGGTCAGTCCAAGTCATTGCCAAGCGATCCCTAGTCCCTTATGTTCCCAATGTTGTTAGCTGCATGCAGTCTGCAGCAATCAACGTCAAGTTGACAACCTCCCTCATTGCAGGATGTACTCAGAATACCTTCCGCCTTGGATCCTAAAGCCCCTTTGTGTCTGTGTTTCGACATTGGACAGACACTCCTGGGTGAGGGGCCCACAGCGGTGCCGCTGGCAGCAGCGATCGCAGATCCGACCTGATCGCAACGGACAGTTCCGCTGCCCCACACATCTTTCCCGTGACAATGCCCCCTGGCCGGCCCCTCTCCGACCTCGTCCGCGATTCCAAGATCGACACCAAGATGCTCGGGACATGTACGAGACATATATTCTACGTCCCAGACCGCTCGGCGCGGGAACGTCGCATCAGGAGAGAAGAAGAATGGGTGCGCGAAAGCTTCCTCGGCCAGGCTACCCCTGAAGAGTGGAGAGCACAGAGAACAGGCCATAAGTTACGACGGAATTCCGCAGTAAGTTCAATACAGCCTACCACTTCGGCAATCTTCAGAGGGATTGTAAAGATTTTATAGCTCCTCCCTCTTCCCAATAACTTGTGTGGCCTGTAAGGAATCTCCCGTCGGCAGAGCCACCTTCCGACTAAAATTCGGTCGTCGATGGTGTCACACATGCCTGTCAAACGTAATGACTTTCTCGGGTCAGCCCCCCAAGTGTTGCGGAAGGCTTGTGCCGTTGCGATGTGTGTCAGCGAGGTTTGATGACAAACCCCACATCAACCAGGACTATTCCTACGATATATTCTGCCGCTGCGGAGAACAGATTGGTCCCTTCCAAGACGTCGACCCAGAGCACGGCCACCTGCACTTCTTTTGCTGCAGTCATTGCAAGGCCAGGATATGCGGTGGCTGTGGTGCTGAGTGGAATATACATCACGCGTTTTCCGAAGTAGGTGGCGCACGATTACATTCGACCAAGGATGCTAGGGGAGCTTAGGTCTTGCACAAACTCTTTGGAGATTTTGAAGCCGAAAGAGTGAGGAAGGAGAAGGAAGAGCAGAAGGAGAAAGAGGAACTTAAACGGGAAAAAGGAGAGGAGAGAAAAAGGAGAAAGGGGTAGAGAGAGAGAAAAGAACGCAAAGAGAAAGCCGAACTTGAGAAAAAGAAAGAGGGTTCAGGTACACGTTTCCTGCGCCGGTTTGTGGCTCTAGGTTGATGAAAAGGGGCTCAGCTAAGATGCAGCTGGAAACAAGATATAGAGGATCAAGCCTATTCACGATAAAATCGACATCGAGCCATATATGTAATACAGAATTCAACCTGGCGATTTGAACTTTGAACCGCTGTGCCTCCTGCGGCTTCTTGGCAGACACTCGAGTCATACAGGCGATGCAGAACACGACCTGACGATTTGGACATTGAACCGCTGTGCCTCCCGTGCCTCCTAGGCAGACACAGAGGAACGCGAACCGCTGAGGACTGGCAAGACATTGACAATCTCCCTGGAATATTGGTTTCACGACATTGTTCGCTGCAAGGGCTCTTCCGCTCACCGCACAGAGTTTTGCTGACCAGAAGGTGACCCTCAGAAAAGGGGCAAGTAATATATCTTTTCAGTCATAATAAGAACGTACCACTGGGGGCATCGTCGATAGATACCAACCGGGAGGTAGGAATTCCTGCGGCCAACCCCGTATACGATATATTGCTGCACTGCTTGAGTATGCCGGTACCAAACTTTGGCACAGACGCCATCAAGTTACACAAATCTGCATACACATTCCTTTCTCCCAGCGCGCGCCAAAATCGAGCTTCCCAAGAGGGCAGGTCAACCGTAAAAATTTCCTGAGTCACATCGCCCGCAAACGTCACCCAATGACAGCGGGGAGACTGGTCCCCACCGCGCGTCTACCCCCGACCTGGGCGGAAACAAGCTCTCTGGACATTCAATCAAGCTTCCTCGGCATCCAATCTTACCGGAGCAAACGCAACCCCGTCAGGCACCGATGGCTGTGATACCCGCACGGCGTCCAACGGCGTGTTCCACAGCCCCCTTGTCGCTCGGCCGGTTGGTCGCCTGAAAGGGAAGCTGAGCGGGCGATAATGAGGTACCAAACCTTGAAATTTCGTGGGTCACACTCTCGTCATCATGGCAATGCACTGAGCTACCGCCTGTCCAGGCAGAGATCGTCTGCGCTAACATTGCACTGGCAGGTCGGCGTCTCGTCGGAAGTCCCGTCATGACAGACGCCGCACCGTGGCTCGAGTCCAATGCGTTCAATCCGGAGCCACAACGATGTCGCACGAGAGACCCAACAACAACCTACGATAAAAATGCCTATAAACAACCACCCGCGCCGTCAGATACCCCCCTGAGATTTGCCTGCTCCGTTCGCGCTGCAGGTGCATCAGTACTACCCCCTCAACGACTTACCCAACCCAATCACTCCCATCCGTCGCCTCTCCCACCATGCGACACTCTCTCCTCATCGCCGGCCTGCTCGCCGCCCTGAGCCAATGCAAGTCCACCCTCCTAGAATCCCTCCCGACCAACCCAACAGGCTGGACCCGCCTGCGCTCCGCCCCGCCCACCACCAAACTCCGCCTGCGCGTCGCCCTCCAGCAGCCCAACGCGCCCCTCTTCGAACGCACCCTCTACGAAATCTCAGACCCCTCACACCCCAGTTACGGGCAGCACCTCTCTCGGGATGCGCTCTCCTCCCTTTTGGCGCCGCACCCCTCCTCTACACTCGCCGTGCGCAACTGGCTGCGCGATGCCGGAATCCCTGACAGCAACATTGAGAACGACGGCGAGTGGATCAACCTGCGCCTCACCGTGCGCGAGGCGTCCGCCCTGCTCGACGCGGACTTTGCCGTGTGGGGGCAGACCGGCACGAAGGTCGAGCGCGTGAGGGCGCTAAGGTACTCTGTCCCAGAGGAAATCGCGGGGCACATCACGATGGTTGCGCCCGTCACGAGGTTTAGTCAGATTCGTGCTGAAAGGAGCCAGATCTTCGAGGTGGTTGATTCCCAGGCGGCTCCCCCTGAGTGGAGGGGGAAAGTCGCGGCTGCCGTGCCAAGTGAAGGGTTGGACGTCGCGGCGTGCAACGCCTCGATCACGCCGGAGTGTCTGCGCGCGCTGTACAGGGTTGGGTCGTACCAGGCGGATCCGAACAAGAGGAGTTTGTTTGGGGTGGCGGGGTATTTGGAGCAGTGGGCGAAGTATGACCAGTTGGATCTGTTTGCGGACTTGTATGCACCGTATGCGAAGGA
>Ga0247758_1002184_pt1 | contig 11498 bp, 10 predicted proteins | sample UWRJL156409C4_FD_180950 | JGI IMG/M metagenome (GOLD analysis project Ga0247758, IMG submission 180950) | Plant litter microbial communities from Arlington Agricultural Research Station in Wisconsin, United States - UWRJ-L156-409C-4 | ecosystem: Environmental > Terrestrial > Plant litter >...
CCACCACTCCCACCAAACCCCGCCGTAAACTCCCCCTCCCCAACATCCTTGCCGCCCTCGCTATCGTCCTCGAAAAAGACGTCGGTCCCCTCCTCCTCTTCATGTCCCTCTTCGTCATGGCCAACTACGCCCTCCTCGTCCCCCTCCAGGACGTCATCCGCCGCCGCTACACCTTCAACGACCTGCAAGTCGGGTTATGCTTCATCCCTTTCTCTGCGGGGTCCGTCCTCGGCGCCGCGGCGGTCGGCAAGCTCATGAACTGGAACTATGCACGGATGGCGAGGAGTATTGGCGTTGATCCTGCGGATCATTCGGCTGAGACGGTGCGGCGGTTTCCGATTGAAAGGGCGAGGTTGGATCTGGTGTGGCCGTGGACAGCGCTGGCGGTGGGGATGTTTGGGGGGGGGGGGTGGGTGGTGGATTCAGGGTCGGGGCTGGCGGCGCCGCTGGTGGTGTTGTTTTTTGCCGGGGCGGGGGTCAGTGGCCCCGTGAGTGTGCTGACGACGCTGTTGGTGGATTTGTATCCGATGAATCCGGGGCGGGTGTCGGGGACGTTTAACTTGACGAGGGCGGCGTTTAGTGCGGTGGGCACGGCGGTGGTGCAGTATGTTATTGATGCGTGGGGGTATGGGTGGACGTATTTGTTCTTGGGGCTGGTGGTGCTGGCGGCGAGTCCGGCGGTGGTGGTTGTGAGGAGGTGGGGGCCGGGATGGAGGGAGGAGAGGTATTTGCGGTTTGAGCGGGGGGGACTCGGACGTTCGTGATCGGGGTGCGGTGGGAGTTGTGGCGGCTGCTGGAGGCAGGAGATGGACCGCCAATTGGGATGGATGGTGTGAGACAGTCGTGCCAAGTCAGCCGAAACGTCCCTCGGAATAAAGGTCATGAGCTTCATGGTCGACGGAAAACGAAAAGGACAACTCCTTGAATGACGGCGGGGGGTAAGGTAAGTTGAAAGTGTCGCCGAAAGACTTCGCACCCTCACTCGAGGGAAAGACGCTGCCACAACACCATCGGGTGATTATCACACATTACACATTTCGCAACGAATCCGGGTTGGGCCAAGCAGACGGCCAGGGTTGAGGGTGCGGGAGGGTTGCCGCTCATTGGCGGTCGGCGATCCGATAGGGCCGAGAGGGGCTTGCGGTTGCCGAGCCGAGACATTTCAGAGGCTGACGGCCTGCACAAAAGCTGCAGCGCTGTTGGTGTAAAACTGTGCAAACGTGTGCAAAAGCAACGACTGCCACTGGCGATGATTGACCAACTGCCAAGAAATCATGTCCCGAACGGGGAAGGTCTGGGCCATCCTATCGCGATTAACCCAGATCTAGCCAATCGCCGTAGGGGTGACCCGGCAGAGCAGTCCAAAAACCGACTAGGCAGGGGCAAATGGGCAAACATTGTGTCGATATTTTCCAGACCGCAGGTTGCTGCCTGTTTGTGCGACACAATGAATTTCAGCAAGTTCTCATTTTCCCGGCCCCTGGTTCTACCGTCAAGACTTCCCCCACGTTCCTCATCCATCCCGTGATATCCCCGCCAAATGGATCAGACCCGTCTTGTCCAGCGGGGAACCAAACCCGAATCTCGGATCGATGGAACTGTTGTCGAGCCTGAGGACGCAGCGGACCAATCCGTTGCCGCCAAGCCGCCCGCGATGTTACTCAAGCTGCCAAACGAGTTGCTCGTGGAAATTGTTGAATTGGCGATTCGGACACAGAAACCGCTGGCACTCCTCGTCTGGGGCGACGAGCCTGTCGCGACCGACTCCGAGCTCGCCAGATCGCTCACATTGGTTTGCCGCCGCCTCCGCAGCATCACCACACCGTACCTGTACGAACGGCTCCGAATTGGCTTCTCAACCACCTACAATTACTACTATGACCGCGAGCTGATGAGAAGACGAGCCTTTCACCTGTTCCGCTCATTCGAGGAAAACCCTCCGCTCCGAAACTATTGTCGCTCGCTTGATATTCATTTGTCTAACGCTCCAGAATTCGACCCCTATTCGCCCGTGGGTTTCGATTGCGTCATACAATCCGTTATCAACCTGGCCAGCTTTCTTGACCGGACCAAGCAGTTCCGCCTGTTTAGGGGGCTCGGCATCAAGGATGCAGAGGACGGACTGTGGGAAGTGGTTTGCACAGCTGCCCGTCATATGGACGAGCTGGAGGAGGTGGCCCTCGTAGGTTGCTGCCAAGTCACACTCAACGACATACGTGAGACATTAGGTGTTGTTCCCAACCTCAAGTCCCTGTTTGTTGCACACTGTATCGTAGAGTCCGGCCCGTGGCTCAGCGCAAGCAACCCGGAGGTGAGTGTTATCAAGCCTCGCCGCACCGCTTGTGCTCCTGTCCCCCTGGCAGCCACGCTTATCTTTACACCAGACAAGATTCTCATCTCTTACTTCGCTCGCAATTTATGCCTTTCCTGATGGGCCCACCAATCTCAAGTACTTCTTGCGCGGCCCCCTTAAGCTCGAGCGCTTCCGTTTCCATCTCTCTCACGAAAACAGTGAGTATTACGACGAATCGACCGATGGGCCATGGACGCTACCACGGGTATTCTCTCTGCTCGCACCGCATAGGGAAACACTTCGTTTCATCGAAATCGGAACACTCTACAACTCTGAAGTGGGGTTAGTTGGCTCGGATCTTGCCAGGTTCACGAGCCTCGAAGAGTTGACCCTGCCATACCGCAACACTGGAGGCTGGGTGGGACAGGAAGAAATCCTTACTGCACCTCGCCTTCGAAAGTTCACGTGGGACTTCGCGAGCAACGACCAACAGATCGGTCCACACCTGGAAGAATTTAGCAACACCGAAACAATCTGGGTGCGGAAATTTATCCTCACCGCAACTGCCTGCGGTTCGCCTCTGAAGGAGATTCACATCATTTTCAAGCCAGATGTATGGAGCGGTGCGCCCCCAATTTGGCCGTGGGACAGGATGGACGCCCTGCACGACCTGGCACAGAAGAAGGGTACCGGCATATCTGTGACCTATTTCGAGCCAACCGTCGCCAGGGACGCCTTCGATGACGAGGGGCCGACAGAAAGCCCCCATTTTCCACCGGTCTCTCCTACGTCTTCAGAGCTGGACGCCGACTTTTACGAGGCAATGAATTGACAAGGCAAAGCCGCGAATACTGACTGCAGTGACGATGAACGTCGGGGTGGGGCCGGGGCAGACGTGACGCGTTGAATATGGGGCGATGCGGGGCACAATCGCGGGCCTCCGCAATTGCCGATGCCACAATCTGTCAGACGATTTCCCACCGGCACTGGCACAAACATTGCACTCAGCTCGAGCACCGCAATGCGAATCGGCTCAGTTGGATTCTAGTCTATCTGCAACTTTAATACGTCAATTTTCCCTCACGGCGCACACCCGTCGGTCAATACGCCCACTGCCTGCACCAGTTCTTCATCAGCTCGGGCGTGATTCCCTGCATCTCGCGCATCGTCTTGCTGCACTGCTTCGTCCGCGTCATGTCGAACCGGACGTGGCCGTGGCCCGACTTAGCCGCCTCGTTCCACGCCTTGTACGTATCGATCAGCTTGATACCCGGGTTCTTGGTGACGTCTTCCGTCTCCCCCTGGCTCTTCTCCAGCGCGTTGACCCATTCGTCCAAACTAACAACTTTCTTGATGCGATCGCCATAGAACTCCATCACCGCCGGCGCAAGCGAAGCCCACTGCTCCTCGACCGGATTGACGCCGTGAAAGTACCCGTTGATGTCCTCGATTGCTACCTTCGACGTGACACCCGAAATCTCGAGCACCTCGTTCGCAATTCCCTCGATGGGCGTCCAGTCGACCGTGTTCAGCCACCCAAGATTGTCCGGCAGCATGCCAAGATACACCGAGCTGGCGACAATACTGGGGAACCACTCCTGCCGATTCCAGAATCCCTTCTCGCTTATGGGCCCGGCAATCTGTCCGACACGGATTACCTCGCCGGGAACACCGGCCACCTCTGTAGCCTTCTCGAGGATGAGGCTGCTGACAAGCTTGGAACGCCCATAACCGCCGACAGCCGTGCTGAAATCACGCAGGGATTTCTCCGGGACGGGCCCCCGCTTATCCCAAGTCTCAGTGGTCGCAATGGACGAGATGAACACGATGGGAACCCGCTTCGCGGCCTTTCGGCTGAAATCGGCTAGGTTGCGCACGCCTCGGATGTGCGGCTCGAACGATTCAACAGGGATATTAAAGTTTACCGGCCATTGGTTGTGGATCACACGGTCGACCTCTTTCAGGAGTCGATCGTACACCCTCTTTCCCAGCCCGAGATCCATGTTCGACATGTCCGCGTGGTAGAATTCGACCTTGGAGAAATCGGTGCTCAGCCCGCGCTTCGAGCTCTCACGCTTTTGGCGCGTCTTCCCGTCCTCCGAGCGATTGAGACAAATAATGTTCTTGACACGAGGGCAAGCCGATGCGAAGTGCAACATGTACGAGCCAAGAGCGCCCGTGCTGCCGGTGATGACGATGGTCTGGTCCTCGTCTGCCGGTGGAGGCTTGTTCATGTCACCGCTCTTCATGTCTGCCGTGTACTTCTGATAGAGCACCTGCATGGACCGCATTTCCTGCAGCTCATCGACACCTGTGGCATCTTTTCCTCCGGATTGCACGACGGCGAACAAGTACTCCGCCAACCGCTTCGAGGTTGGGTTGCCATAAATCACCCGAGTTGCCACGGCGGAGGCGTCCACCTCGATCCCCGCCGCCTGTAGACCTGCGCGAAGGAGCCTGGAAGCTGAGATCACCTGCATCGAATCGATGCCGACGGTGAAGAAATCGGTGTCTGCATCGAGCTTTGGCGATTGAAGCGTCTTCTCGAATAACGTCTTGATCGAGGTCGCTAGCGCCTCTTTTGAGCTGAGATCGAGCTTCGGAATCTCAGATGATAAAACTTCTCCTGCCTTTCGGTAGATCTTGTCGATCTCCTCTCTGTACATCCGAACCGTACCAGCCCGTTGGATGGTTCCCTTCCCTGCTCGGAGGAACGGCTTGTCTGGCTCCGACAGCGCAATCATCGAACGTCCAATTTGACCATGAGCGACGGTCTCCTTGTTCGCTTTCACGACTAGCGGCCACACCTCGTCAATGATTTGTTTGTGATCTTCCTCGGTCTTTGGATGTTCCATCGGCTCGAGGATAAGTGCAGGTTGGAACCGGTTAAAGCCGACTACCAGGGCTCCTTTGATCTTGGGATGGCCCATTATGATTGCCTCGATGCTGACGGGGTTGAGCTTCTCGCCGTTCGAGAAGACGATGATGTTGTCCGACCGGCCGTGATAGATCCAATGGTTATTCAGAGTTGGGTGTGGCTTGTACAAGTCCTTGGTGTCGTACTCCTTCGCATCGGGGAAGGTGTAAAAGAAGCCTTGGAAACCTGGGTTTTTATCCTTGCGCACGACCACCATCTCATACGCATCCTCTTCTTCGACCTTTCTCCAGTCGCACCCGAATATCTCCGGGTTGAAGATGAACCACTGCCACATTTCCCGCTTCTCTTGCCAATATTGGGGGAAGGGGCAGAACCTGCCTGATCAGCAAAGTCCCAACGACAAACGCATTGCGAACGTACTCGGTTGCTCCTATGAAGTTCATCATCGTGACACCCCCTTTCACGAGTTTATCTCCTGCTTCTCGTGCAAGGTTGCCTGGTATGTTGTCAGCGTGGGCCAGCACATCGAGGGTTGGGGTATCTAACCGCCTCCGAATGCGGCAAAGGACAGGCCTTTCAGCACATCGATCGCATCGTCGATCTGGCTCAGCTCTTCATAAATGGCGGGCGGCAGAACCACCGAGTCCGCGTGGGAGTACTTGAGACACTCCAAGGCCATATCAGAGGACAGGGGGCGATCGCCAATTCCTAGCGCGGCTGGCGTGTCCCAGTAATGGATCATGATCAATGACATGTACATGGCCGCCGCGTGGTAAAGTGGCACTTCCAGAGTTGTTAGCACGCATTCGACTTCCTAGCTGCTAGGGAGACTTACTGGGATGCAGCATCCTCTTCGAAATTTGCGCCATCTTCGGCAGAACCATGGTGTAGCCTTCATATGTAGGCATGTTGTGAAACTTGTCCGCGACTGCCAACATCCCTTGTCTGCAAAAAACCGGCTTGGGTAGCCCCGTACTCCCGCTCGTGTGCAGTACCAATAACGGATCCCACTCAGCCTCCTCAAAGGTCTTCTTATACGGATACGGATCGACACGCTCTTCCGGGAACCACTTGTCGAGGGGCCGTATCATGATGGCTTGCATGTCTCGCTCGTGCTGCCACGACTGCACCACCTCCTTGAACATGCCGTCAAACCACAGCGTGCGGCAGTTGGTCAGCTCGAATAGGTTTAGCTGCCCCTCCATCGAGTTGCGCGGTGAGATCAGGAGACCCTGGTAGCCCGCCTTGACGCAGCCCAGCACGAAGATGAGGTAGCGCACATCATTGGGGCCGATAAAGGCAACAGTCGGGAACTCGCCCTTCTTCGGCAGGCCCGACGTCGCGACGACCTTGTGCGCCACGCGGTTGATGGCATTGGCAGCTTGCGCGTATGTGATCACCTTCCATCCGTCCTTGGGGTTGTTCGTCCGGGGGACCCAGACCCATTCGCGCACGGGATTCTCGTACGCCCGCTCGTCGATGATGTTGACTATGAGGCGTTTACCGAAGTCCGTGTCGGTGTTCTTGCTCATGCCCTCAATGGGGATGGTGAGGCTCGCTCGGCGGATCGGTGTGCTCATCTTGGAGGTGATGCAGCTCTTTCTCGAGATGAATGTCGGCTTGCTGAAAGTAGGTAGGAGAGCACGGGGCCAGGCGTTGGATGGCTTGAAGAGCTGGACAACAGAAGGTGGAAGCTGGACGGGATGAGGGCTCAAGGGCTTTCTCTCCGGCCTACATCCAATCGAGCGATGGCGCTCTTTAAGCTTTCTCATCCGCTGCCAACATCAGACTGTTCGGGAGCAGTCGCGTCGCGACATGGCAGGCGTACCTTCGGCCCATTGGCTTTCACATGCACCGCTCACCGCAGCAGCTTCTCGATGTCAATACTGTCTCACTGCAGGGCGCTGTCTACTGCCGATTGGCCAGCAACATTTTCTCGGCCGCACCCACCACCCGACCAGAGTTGCTTGCCGGGAATAACGGACGATACCAAGTGCCTCCCCGGTTTCCAGTTCTCGAACATACAAATTTGAGCCCATTGCAGCCGAGACGGCGAGGCCACCAACGAAAGCCCGGAGCTAACCTCCAGATAAGCGGCACTAAGGTCCGTGCTGTGACGCCGGCGAGGAGCTAGCGACGCAACGGCTTAACGGTTTCGGACGACTCGGTGCGCGAGGCGCTACACGTTAGCCTAACCTCTGCTCGAGCGCGCGATGACTTCCGAGCCTCCACCCTGATGTCTACCCACCAAGAAATCCCTGGAACCAGATATCGCAAGTGTCGGAACAGCTAATGGCAACGGGTTTCCATATTGCAGCAGTCCAACTAATCATCGCCATTGCAGGTCAAGTTATGGCCGGGTAGAAACCGGCAGCCCCTCTGTCGATCAGGTGTTGGGCGTCCACAACATTTCGCTTACTCCGCGAGATATGGCAAGATGACGTTAAGGTCCAGAAAAAGCCCACCAACCATTCACTGAGTCATGTATCACTCTCTCGTAAGGCTCGCGTCGTGCCGGTGACGTTTCCGATGGCCTCTCCGTGGGAAAATAACACCCTGCCGCCCAGCATCGAAGCGAGGGAGTTTGTCTCGGCATTGTGCCTCAAATTGGCTGGATGATTAATCTTGAGCCACCATCATGTATCGCATGCGACCTGCCACCATCGCCCGGGCGATCCAACGCAGGTATGCCGGAATTTACGGCCATCCGTTTGGCAATGCCGCACAGGTGCGGTTCCAGAGCTCTAGCCCGCGCGTATCGGAGCCGGTGAAGCGCGACCACCGCGAGTTGGAGAAGTGCTACAACAACATGATGGTCAGCAAGGACGTTAACACGATCAAGCGGTGGCAGAACCAGTTCACGTGGGAGCTGGCAAGACACTCGGTTGCCGAGGAGATTGTGGTATACCCGGCGTTCGAGACGTATCTGCCTAACGGAGAGGGGATGGCTGAGAAGGACCAGTCGCAGCATCAGACAGTACGCCTGCTTTTCTCATGATGGTTTGGTCATAGGTACTAAGCGCTCGAAACAGATCAAGGAGCAACTGTACACGTTCCAAGACATGGATCCCCAAAGCGGCGAGTTCATGCCCGTGTTGCAAAGCATGTGGGGCAACATGCTGGAGCACTTCAGAGGGAAGAGCACGAGGATCTTCCCGCCTTGGAGCAAGTGCTCGAGGAGTCTGAGTCGCAGGATCTGGCCATGAGCTTCGCTCGCACCAAACACTTTGTGCCCACGCACAGCCACCCCGATGCGCCGAACAAGCCGCCGTATGAGACGGTGGCGGGTATGCTGTCGACGCCAATGGACAAGATGAAGGATATGTTTAGGAAGTTTCCGAAGGAGGAGAAGGGAACGGGTTCGATTTTGATGAGATAGGGGTGAGTGTACATGGTTCTTGGGAGTTCCGGTCGCTGCATCGTGCAGAAATACACTCGCAAACAATTGCATGTGTGTCTGAACCAAACATGTCTGAATTCGTGGGCTTTGGATCCGACAACGGAGATTGGTTGGCTTATCTCCCATTCTTCCCCTCTCATGCACGCCATCGGATCATCGCTTGTCAGCCTGTTCTCCCCACATGCATTATGGTTCTCGTCCGTCCTCCCCGCCCAGACTTCCTTATTCCCTCCCTACCTATTCCCCTCTTAGTTGAAGAGCGTGCGGGAGATAAGTAATCTTTGTCGCACAAGAAAAAAATGTCCAGCGAGATCCACCAGTAATCATCACACTAGACCTCGAACAACGAAGGGTTGAGGAGATTAAGCTCAACCTATGTTCAGAAATCGGTATGATACTTGCCACGTCTGTCAGGGAGTTAATTGAGACGAAATACTAATAAAACATGTCAAGGCAACTCAGATGCTGCCTTGAAACTGGGTTTCCCACAGTCTCCCCCAGAACTACTCGCCGCACCGCTTGACCGAGCCTCTGAATAAGCTCCCCGCTATCTCGAGCATCACCGCCTACTTCTCTGACCTGCTCGCAAGCCAGTACCTGGCAGGGCTATTCAAACCGAAAATTTGCGGGGCAGCCCTTCTGGAGGGAGGCGATACTCTACAGTAGTCGTTTGACCAGGCCTGGGGTCTGGAGGAGTCCGTCGTGGTCATTTATGAGCGTCGACGGCGATATCGACTTCACTTCGACCTGGCAGCTCGACCGAGATCCTCAAGCGGGCCAAATCATCGACTGCAAAATCGTGCCGGAGGATAACAACCTCCCCTTTGGAAAGCTGAGTGCAGGGTGGATCAAGATTGGTGGCTATTTGGGCCAGGTGTATCCATCCCTGCCAAGGAATAGCTCGCCGGAAGACCCGGGAGACGAGGTCGATTTCGGGCCGGAGCCGGCGGCCTCGGCAGCGCCCCTATTTGGAGCGTTTCGTTTCGACACGGTGGATCTTGAGGCATCTGTCGTGACGACAAACTATGGTTCGCGGGAATGGCACGCGCTCATCTAGTGCCTCACCTTTCACAGTCGCAGTTTTGGACTGATGGTGGGTAAACTTCCCGACGGAAGTTTCATCGCGTGGTATGTTCAATCTTACACGGTATACCCTGAGGGAGGCGTCACGGGAGTGACCATGGGTTGAGATCGTTATCGTGTGGTTGACCAGTTGTCTGGTATTTCGCCCCGTGATGTCGGAGCCATTCCGACGCTTTTCGGAGGGCCCCGAGGTGGACCCCGGGTTTGGTGCGGGCACCAACGGCATTGATCGGCAGGGAGCTTTCCCCAAACGAGTCAAAAAGTCCGGATAAGCACCACTTACAGATAACCGAGCAGCACCACCACCCAGCTAAGGGAGATAAGCTCTCGGCATTGCAGCACATGATAAAGCGATGGTCGTACCGTTGGCATCATAGACGCTGGGTTCGTTCTGACATCATTGCTCTTCATCTCGCCCCCGAGTCTGTCTATCTTCGATTTGAGACTTTCAGACTGAGTGCCGTACCTCACTCGTCGCGGCAGTAAGCCGGGCAGCTACAGCACAACGGTACTAATCAAAGAGGTGATATTTGGCAAACAGACAAAATGGACTTCCAACAAGCCCTCGACGAGCTTCGACAGCTTTCGTGCTCCATTCCCCCTTACTACGCCCTCCTCCTCATCGCCGCTATCCTCACTCTCACCACCCTACGCTACCTCCGCACGACCTCTCGCCCCGTCCCAACCGCCCAACCCACCAAGAAACCGCAACGCGTATACGGCCACTGGGAACCCTCCCCCTACGAGCTCCCCATCCCCCCGCCCTACCCTAACTGGTCCCTCACCGAAACCAAGCCCCTCCCCTACCGGCCCTTCCGCTACGGCCCAAAATACCACGTCACCATGGGCCTGCGCACCGTCCCCTCCTCCGACTGGATCGAGCTCGACAACCACTTCCCCAAATACCACGCCGACAAAGCCCGCCGCCTCGCCGAGCGCGGCCCCCGCTGCGTCATCACCGCCCCCGAAGCCTACCCCGCCGCCGTTGAGCTCCTCACCGAACTTGCGCGCTACCTCCCCGGGCGCTATCCCTCCCTCTACACCTTCGACGCCCCCTCTTCCGTGCTCACCAACCTCTACTCCGGTGAGACCTTCCCCATCGCCGCAAACCCCCTCCCCGAGGACCCCATGGCCATGTGCGCGCGCCTCGTCCAGGACGATCTCGCCATCATGATCGAGCGCCCCGACGGGCAGTACTACCTCCTCGCAGGCGCCATCCTCCTGCCCGGATTCTGGCGGCTCGAAGATAAATTCGGCATGGGCCTGTCAGAAATCCACACCTCCGGCGACGTGCCGCAGTTCAAGGAGCGGCTCGAGAAGGGCATGACCAACTTTTTCCGGCGGGTGAAGCCAGAGGAGATGGTGGCGCGGAATAATTACTTCCTGCAGGTGGATGACGATCTGGCGTGGAGCTGGAGTATTGGCGACGAGGACAGTAAGGGGGCGATAGGGTGGGCGACGGCGGAGAAGAATCGCGCGGTGGAGCACCATTGGTTTCGCAGTGAGAGGCAAACGCTGAGGAGGTTGCCGAAGAGTGGGGGGGTGGTGTTTACGATCAGGACGTATTTTCACCCGGTGGTGGAGGTTGCGCAGGAGGAGTATGTCCCGGGACGGCTGGCGAGTGCGGTTAGGAGCTGGGGGGAGGATGTTGGGAGGTACAAGGGGAGGGAGAGGTATGGGGAGGTGTTGTTGGAGTATTTGGATCGGAAGCATGGGGAGCAGGTTGCGAGGGGGTTGGATTTGAGTCGGGAGGAGGAGGTGGGGGGGTATCCTTATTAGGGGTCTATGGGTGGCTAGGTTTGGATATGAATCAACTCAATCTCGAGGAGTCGTCCTGGAGCAAT
>Ga0247758_1002185_pt1 | contig 11492 bp, 12 predicted proteins | sample UWRJL156409C4_FD_180950 | JGI IMG/M metagenome (GOLD analysis project Ga0247758, IMG submission 180950) | Plant litter microbial communities from Arlington Agricultural Research Station in Wisconsin, United States - UWRJ-L156-409C-4 | ecosystem: Environmental > Terrestrial > Plant litter >...
TACGATATTTGCCAAAGGACTTTGTTCCTCGCGATCGTCGGAGGTACGAGGCAATCGTGTGCGTAGACAGGCCACCATCACTGGTCCTCCTACTCCCGCATGGTACGGAAGTTCGCTGTCGGTGATACGGCACCGGATTGAATCTCGTCCTAGGAGGTTTTCCTGTCCATTTGAACGTATCACCGCTGCTCAACCGTATCCCAACTTCTGGTGACCCGACCGCCGATTTCGGGGCGCGGCGGCGCCTTTGGGAACTGGAGAAGAACTGGGGTCAACAATCAGTGAGCTTATATGCCAATCTCGAAGCCGTACCTTTGGTCTGGCCCTGGCGCCGTTCTTGCTGTCGCTATAGTGAAGACGACCAGCCCCGCACAGGCGAGCTGGCCTAGGTGGGGGTTGCAAGAATCTGCTCGTCTCGGCGCCGCTCTTGTGCTTTGCCGTGGTAGAGGGATGTCAATTCGATGGAAGGCGGTGCTCGAGGTTTCTCTGGGCCTGGTGTGGCGGCGAGAGGGTTGCAGCAACGGTTTCCTGCTCTCCCCGACGTGGGGTGACGGTCTGGTCTGCTCCGCTTCGCTGGTTGGAGTTTTTTGCCTGGAGGGATAACTTTCAGCTGGAAGATGTTAGCTCATTCCCCTTCCTCCAGAAGGGCGACGACACACAATTTGAGGATGCGATCTCTGTTGGTAATCGCACATGGATGGAAACCAACGATCATGTTTTCATCGCCAGACTCGAAAAAGTCACTCTAACTCTTCAACATGATCTGATTTACCTGCTCTGGTAGCCTGCGTAATCTCCAGCCTCTGAAATGTACTGAGACTTGTCAAATGCGAATCCGTTCCGTGTCGCCCCAAGAAATACGGCCGGAAATGGTCATTTGGAACATGGATCGTCTTGGCGGCAGGTCACATCGTTATCCAGTTCTTCGCGCGCTCTCTGGAGAATCTCCCTGTTGGCGAGCTTCTCGGCGGTGTTTTAGCCCCAGTGCGCCCGCTTACCTACCTATTTGAAGTCTGCCTAATGATTTTCAGGGGATCTTGACCTTGACTTGGTGATGATGATGATACTAGAAGGTGAGAATTGGGCTCATATATCCTGTTTCACGTCACAGCACAAGGGAGAAGTTTTTGATAGACATCGCGATTCCATTGAGCTAGGCCCCAGAGGCTTCATGTCCCCTGGAAGCATCCAGTCTTCCCTAACGAGATGTCTAATCATCTATTGTACATATCTGAGTTCCCTTTATCCCCAACTCGGATTCGCTGGAACTACCAATCACTAGCGCCCGTCGCGACCTTGTCGGGATTGCCCTGGGCATCGTCAGCGGGGGCAGAACTGCCCCAGACATCACCAGAGCCAACAGCAGAACCGCCCCATGCATCGTCAGTCTCAGCGGCAGTATCCTCATCGAAGGATCCTTGTTGGAAAAGGTTCGTCATCATATCGAACGTACTATCGGCATTTGTGGTTTTCGATACTCCGGTCTTGACCGGGAGGAACGGGGTCTTGCCAGTCTTGGCATTGGCGGGTTCCTCTTTGTTGGTATCGGTAGGCCCCTCTTGGTTAGCACTGGTGGGTTCCTCTTGACTGCCCTTGACCTGTGCCTGATTGCCAGCGGTGCGCTTTGCTCTAGGCTTTGCCGTACAACCAGTCGAGTCATGACCCCAGACAGCGCACTTGGTGCATTGAATGGTCTCGGGACATTCGGCTGTTTGGTGCTCTCCCGATCTGCACCTCTTGCAAGCATCAGGATTAGGACGCTTCGTCGGGCACTCCGTAGCAATATGACCATCCTCCTTGCAAGTCTTGCATTTGGTGCAATCCTTGCTGACGTGGCCCTCCTCGTCACAGATGTTGCACTTCTGGGAAGCAACACGTGCGCTTTTGATCTCCTGACAAGTGGTATCGTTGTGGTTCTTCGATGGTTGGTGGCAATGGACGCATCTCTTGATGGACGTGCAGTCCCACGAGAGATGGCCATTCTCCTGGCATCTAGAACAGTGCAATTCGCGACATTCGTTGGCCAAATGTCTGATCATGCCACAACCTTTGCACTTGCGCTTCGGGCAAGCACCTTGGGAATGCGTGGTGTCGTCGCACGATTTGTGATTGAGGGTGCAAATGGATTCTCTGACTGTAAAGCATTGTGAACACGATGCTCTACAATCGAGTGCGGCCCGAACTGCAAGTGGTCACCAACGACAATGTGCGGCGCGTCGTACCACGTCATGGAGATCATCAGACTCATCTCGCGCAGGCGACCCGCTTCATCCACGAGAACTATTTCTGGCTTGAAACTTCCGTGAACCAGATGGTTGCTTGCGGCCACCGGGGTTGTCACGATGACCCCTAAGAACTGCCCGAGGAAAGTCGTGTAAAGATTTCGGATCAGCGTTTTTAGGGCAGACTGAGTATCCTGATCGATGAATCCGTCAGTCTGCTGCTGGATCTGTTGGAGAATTTCTGCAAGCGCGGGGAATTCGTCGCGGTGTCTCTCGAAATATTGTGCGGCGCCGGACTCCAAGTAAATCCCTCGGTGCCGGGCCTTCTCTGCACGAGTCGCCTCTTGGGCCGCCTTCATGTCTTTGCCTATTTGCCCTATCGCCAGCTCGGCGAAGAAGGGTTCACCTGTGAAGGAATCGCAAAATTCAGCCGCCGCGTTTGAGTCAGCGAGGGCGTCGTCCCGTTGCGCGCTTGTCTTCTTCATGTAGGTTCCAATCTCAGACTCCATTGAGTACAGGCGGAGGAAAGGCACGGGGTGCTCGAGATGGAGTGATGTCTGCTTGTTCATCCCTTCCTGGGCGAAGTTGTCGACAGTTGAATTGTTGTTGACGATGTACAACACCTTCTTGTCCGCGGGAATCGCAGTCTTGACCGTGGCCTCCTTGTCACAGAGAGCAAAGAAGAGAAGCAGGATTATCGTTTGAAAAAACGTCGACTTGCCCGACCCAGCGACTCCGTTGATAAAAGCTAGACCTGCTAGCACCTTGGAAAGCCTGCCAAATGCCTTCTTCTTTGAAGAGTCGAGCGCTCTGAAAGTCTCCTGACAGAAAACGGGAGCATCATAATCTTTAGACTTCTCGTAGCGAAACGACCGAGAGCAGGCAAGCGGGCGGATGTCGACTGGCTTTACCTTGGAGTCGTCGAACTGCAACTGGTACGTGTACTTGGCTTTGGATGCATTGAGCAAGTCCTCGGTGGCAGCCATTCCTGAGGTCTGGACTTCGGGTGATGGAGGCAGTTAATCGTGAGTGCTTCTGCCTTCAGTGTCCTGTCCGAGTGCACCCTTGTCAAGGACACGTTCACCGTGGGCGTGTTGCAGAGCCTGGTCTGGAAGTCCTTAACGCTCTCATTCTTCATTGTCTGGATGAGGGGGAGCTCGACTTGGATGGGCTTCTTATCCGAAGGCGACTTGTTCGGCTTCGTGACAATGAACATCTGGTACTCATGTCCGAACACCGGTGCCGAAATGTCCCGCCTGTGTGCGATGAGGGTGACATTGACATCATCTGGACCTGTCTCCATGTCCTCAGCCGGTGTTACCTCGTCGACTGGTAAGGGGGGCTGAAGCCCATTCTCCTTCGACAACTTCTCGAGTTCCTTTCGAACGCGGACCTGCCAATCATACTCGTCGTCCACATCTGCTTCTTCCTCTTCAGTCCTGGAAGTGAACTTTGTGGCAAGATCCTGAGAGAGTCCCTCTTTGAAGTACGGGGAAACCAATCGAATTGCAGCACCGACGGGGTCACCCTCGTCCCTAGCTTGTTCGATGAGCTTGATGATGTTGTCAATGATCTCATCCGGCCCCATCAATGCGATGACCTTGGCGCCGGCAATGCTGACACAGCAGCTCTCTCCAGCTCGGGGGAGGCCAGGATGCTTCTCGTCCGTCTTGATGAACATGAGGAACTGGCGCTCGTCTGCATATGGGAATTGCATGAGATATGCATCGAGTTCTGTTGTGCGCAGTTTCGAGTACTCGTCGACTTGCAGTGTCTCGTCATAGGTTGAGCCAACCATCTGGTGAACGAGCTGCTGGTCGTGCGTCAGGTACCGAGACACCTTCATGCTTGTGGCGAGCTTTGGAAAATCGTCCTTGTGACCCACGTGCGAAGGGAAGAGCGTCTCTCTGCGTCCACCGTTCTCTTCTTGGAACCAGAAGTCCAGAGGGTTGGGGTAGTTGACGCCTTCCTTTCTCAGATTGGCTTCACGACCCAGCAACGCGCTAATGAGATTGCAGCGTATGTCATCTTCTTCTTGCGGAAAAGACAAGACAAGCTTGGCCTTGCCTGCGTCGTCGTACTTCATGTTCTTGATCGTGTCGAGCTGGTTGAAAAGAACATCCTTGACGCGGCGCAGCGCTTTGAGTGCAGGCCTCGGGATGTCAATCGAAACCTTCGATGTAGTGAGAGCCACGACAGATAGCTTGTACGCCAGATTGGTCGGTTTAGCACCGAAGTTGCTGTGCAAATGGTCCCTGACGTCCTGTGCTGAGTTGTGTTCCGTGATCTTGCACTCGACGACATCTTTGACGTAGATGATGCTCTGTCCCACGGAGTCGCGCTCGAAGTCCTTGTGGGATGCGAAGTGAGCGATTTTGATGCAGGCATAATCATGAGGAGAGGCAGAGACCGTCATGATGTGACCGAGACTCAAATCACCGGGATCGTCGCAGCGAACCGAAGTCCGATTGCCCAGGGAACTGAGAGGCTTGTCGTTGACATGAAGCTAGACGCGTACCGGCTTCGCGGTGAAGCGCTTTCGCTTCACCAGAACTTTGCCCACTTTCTTCCATCAGTGCCGACAGCCTCACCCTCCTTCCTCCACAAGTCATGGCAGAGCCCAGCAAAAATTCCGAAACTTCTCGCCACAACCTCAATTCACTCTCGGTCCCGCGATTATCCCGAGTCCGGGCACACCTGCGCTTTTTATGGCTATTTTTTACTTTGGTGGCACACGAAGTGGCGGCCGTGCAGCCGCCACTTTCTCAATTTTCTCGATCTGCCTCGCTCGAAGAGTGGTTCAAAGATCGTGCCATGACGCCTGCTGCACGCGCTACAGCTCCATGATACATGCCGTCCAGGGCAGGTACCGGGAAAGCTGGTACGATGCAACACAAAGCAAGAACGCCGACCATACTTGTTTTGGTATTTCCGTCCTGGGCATGACAGTAAACTGCACCCAACGTCCTGGGCATGACGTAAAAATTGTACACCGTCGTAACTGAAGCTGTCCTGCCCACCTCCACTAGATCATCAGCAAGTCGCTTATTCTGGATGCGTTTGTCGCACCGCCTGGTGGCTGACCCGCGCTGGAAATGTCTGCTAACCTAGCGCAGGCTCAACCTTGCCCAGAACAACGTTCACATCGAGAGCGCCTGCTGCCACGTTAAACTTCCAAGGTAACTCTACTCCTGCAGTCCAAACACGCTTTCCCCGGACCTCGGGCGGCACTGGGCATGTGACTGGAATGCAGATGATCCAAACAATGCAGTCGGCATTGCGCCATTACATCAACTGTCTGGAAGACCCTTCACAATGGCTCCGGACGATCCCGCAACTCCAGTTCGAGTCGAACAACGTCCGAACCGCGTCCACGGGCACATCGCCGAACGAAGTGGTTCTAGGATTCACGCCGAACTACGTGCCAGACATCGTGGCTGATCGAAGGCCAGAACAAGTTTTTGATCGTGTAGCCCATCGACTGAGCATCCACGACGCGATCACGTTAGCCGCCATGACAACCAACCAATGGTACAACGATTAGAAGAAACAGCCACGATTCTTCTCCGTTGGCGACCGAGTTTGGCTCTGCTTGCACGACGGCTACATGGTGCCCCAAGCGGCTGTTCTGAAGAAGTTCGGAGGACAGTACGCCGGCCCGTTCAAGATCACGGAAAGAATCGACCGATTGGCGTACAGGCTGGAACTGCCACAGAACTGGAAGATCAACGACGTCATATCTATTGACCACCTTGAACCCGCTGTTTTTGACCAGTAGGGTAGGCGTTTGCCAGACGCAGGGCCAGTACGAAGGCTGGATCATGCGAGGAAAATCGTTCGGACAGAACGAACGAACGCGGGTGTTACCCGGTATTTGATCAAATACGAAGACTTGGGACCTGAATTTGATGAATGGCTGACAGCCAAACAATTGGGAGAAGAAGGCATTTCGTTGATTGAAGAGTTTGAACAACGTTCAAACAAGGATTGAACAAGGTTGTTGTGTTTTCTTTTCTTTATTCTGAACGACTCGCGAGGGCGCGAGCCATTTTTTCGGGGGGGCACCTGTGAGGACAGGCCCGACATTATTACATAATCAGGCCCCGCACAAGTCCTCGGGATAATAATTGTTAGAGCGTTGGCCAAGACCAACAGTACACCTCCGCCGGGGGAATAAAGACTAGCGCGTCAAGGGGCCCACTGTTATGATTCTCGATCTTTCTCTACCAGGGAGTAACAGTAGGTCCCCTAACGAACTAGTGTTTATTACCCCGGCGGAGGTGTAGATCATCGCAATAGAGTATAACGCAGTACAAGAAGAGCCTTGTTCAAGTGGATCGCATTGACAGTTGACCTCGCGATCAAACAGCTGGTGCGTGGGGCACCAGGAATGAGGGGCAAAACTTTGGGTCCGTGCGCTAAATTATGATTGGTGGATGCCGTGGCCAGGCGAAGCCACGGCCAACCAGTCAGAAAACGGAAGCTTTCGACGGCAACATCTGGTCAAGGATACCCTTAGTTAACTTGGCTAGGTGGCGTACTCCTTACGCTCTTGAACACCCCTCATGTTCGCCGGGGCGCCCAGTCGCGACCTCCCATTGGATACACCATCGCGAGCTCTCAACACGGCATAGGCGATCCTGCTTCATCTGGCGAGCCAATTACAATCCATGAGCCCAACAGACGTGCCCGCGATTCACGGTTCTAGCGATGCCGGCAAGCTTCTTGCGGCGTTGTTCGTGTGCGTTACCTCGGAGCCAACAGGTACAGAGCTTCTGCAGAGCTATTGAGGGGAGTTGGCAGAGAGCGGATATCTCGCTGGAGACGCGACGCCCGTGCAGACCCGGAAGAGGGGGCTCGACGCGACGTCTAAAGCGATCGGTTGCCCGCGAAGAGAGCGCGACCGACGCGCGGACGGGGGCACACATCGGCCTGGAGTTGAGGCCGAGAGAGCGGAGCAGGCGGCCAAGTACATGTATGAAGTTTTTTTTGACTCAACGCACGTCACCGAATGGAGAAAATTGTGCACAGGCCTCATCCGTTGAGCCGCCCAACGTTGGTCTGCTGCGAGCGCCGAGCGGAATGCGAGTTCCGGCAGCACTGCTCACCAGCCGTGGCCAGACTAGCGTTATCGATCGACGCAGGGAGAGAGAGCGGGGTAGCGAGTGCAGGGCAGGGCGGCTCAACTCGCAGGCAAGGGATCGACGGACCTGGCCAATCAGATATGCCACCCGTGACGCTTTACATCCGAACTCTTGCAGCTGCCACACCATCGCGTTGTAGCTTTGATGTTGGCTCTTAAAAGAGAAACAAATACAAGAAAAAAAGAAATGCCAGATGCGAGACTGTCTTGCCAAGCAGAAGCCCTATACCGTATGTGATAGAAAATCTAAGACACTTTGGCATCCGAACTCTTGCAGCTGCCACACCATCGCGTTGTGGCTTTGATGTTGGCTCTGAAAAGAGAAACAAGACAAGAAAAAAAGGAATGCCAGATGCGAGACTGTCTTGCCAAGCAGAAACCCTATACCGTATGTGGTAGAAAATCTAAGACACTGTCTCTCTGCAATGCAGTCCGCAATGCTCCAGATAGCCTCCCCCTCTTCCAGCGCCCTCACCACTTGATTCTCTCCGGCGACATTACTTAATTCTCTCCGTCGCCATGACTTGATCGATCAAACTTTGAACTGCCACCTTTTTTTTCTTCTCAATCTACTCTAATACTTCTGTTCCAGCGCACACTTATCTCCATCATGGCCATCGAGCTGCCCCCGCCCGGCCTCTGCTGGTGCCCGTGCCGCGTCGGGATGGCTGTACCGAATAACAGCCCTGCCGACGACGGCTATCCCCTGGCCAATGGCAACCACCCGGCCGACACCAATGACCCTATCAGCCGGCTGGCAGCGCAGCTGTCTAGGGCGGCCCAGCAGATAGAGGCCATCGAGGCCCAGCTTGCTGATGCTGGCACACTTGATGCCACGTTCATGTGCCAGGTAGAGGCACAGCTCGACAGGCAGATCCACCAGCTACGCGTCGACATAGCCTGCGTTATCGAGCTCACGCGGCGGGTATACCCAGCCGATATCGCCAATGACATAGTCCGCCTTTACAACGCCCACCGCGTCACCACGGCCGACGAGGCCATTGAGCCGCCGGCTGCTAACGGCAGGGCTATCCCCGGCTTCCCGCAGACGGCGCTGGAGATCATGCTTTTACCAGGTAATTATCTCCCACGTATCTCCCAAGTGGGAAAAGTACAAAGACTTACCAATGTAGAGTGGAAAGCCGATTACCTCCTGGCGGCCCTGGGCGTCGTGCCCGAGGACATAGGCAGTCTGGCTGCCAAGCGCGCCCGCATCATGGAAGACTGCGGCATCGTCCACGAGATGCATCCCGTCCCGCGGGAGGGTTAGGTAGCGCTGGATTCCTAGGAATAGACAATCTTTGCTTCAGATGCCCCGTTTTGCTGTCATGCCATGAATTTTGCGTGTTTGCTACCGGGTGCGTAAATCGAATGAAGCCGATTGACGTAGCTGCATCTCTTGCAAAGTCTAGACTCGTTTCTGTAGCTGACGCACCTGCTCCTCCAGGATAGCAATATGGAAGGTTGCGATATCCGCACGCTCCCGCTCCCGCTCAGCTCGCTCCCGCTCCCGCTCAGCACTCTGAACTATAGTGTACACGTTGTCCTCCTCCTCACCGTCACCCGGCTCGTATGTTCCTTGATAGATTGCGCGGGCCTTGAGGAAGATGTTCCGAAGTTGCTCATACGTGAGGAGGACCTGGGGATCCCTGTTAGATGTTAGCTTTATTTTTTATTTTATTTTTTAGAGTTGGGAAACAAACCGTTGGACACCAGCAGCAGTCTCGGCGGCCGAAGGGCGACAGAAGGCAGTTGGCAAGCCGGCATGACCAAGGAAGTCGGACATGTACAGACCAACCTCGCCCTCGGGTTGCTCGACTAGGTTGTCGTCGTAAATAGTCTCGAAATATCGAACCCAAGTGCCTGCGGTGGTGCCATCCGCGACGAGCAAGGTGACTTTAGCCTTGTTTGCCTTTGGATATTGTGCATCAAGGACAATGGCGGCCTGAATTTCTCCCTCAGCACACTCAACATACTGGACAACCTTTCTTTCCACGTGGCTGCGGGGTTCACTCTACGACACCTCGCCAACCAGGGAAGGAAGCTTATTTTTGATTGTGCCGAATGTAAAGTCGCCTTGTTTGAGAATTTTCCCTTCTTTTTCGATACGAGCCGTGCCGAAATCGAGAATCTCGCGAACGATACGTTGGCGAAGCGCGGCGTCTGGAATCGTGGCAATGAAGCGAGCAAGACTGATTTCGGTATGGTTATGTGTGCCCACCAGCATCTGGAAATGGAGACTTGATTCGGGCATGATGTCAATATACGCGATGCCGGACTGGTAATCGTACTCGAACCGCTGGATCTTAATTTGGTCAAGCTCAACCAGCTTCTCGTTGATACGCGCGCCCAAGTCCCACGCACCGTCGGCCGGGCAGTGCAGGCTGATGATCGACTCGGTACCGTCGCGGTAGGCGTTGACGATGTGCTGAATGATCTGGTCGAACGAGTAACCGTCAACTGAAACAATGTCAATGCAAGACTCGGACTCGGACTCAAGCGAAGCCATGGTGGTGTCTGTAGCCGCCTCGGGAGAACCGCGCGCAGCCATCATGGGGGGAGAATGGTCGCTGGTGATGGAATATTGGGAAGTGTTGGTGTGATGGGGGAGAGGAGAACTCTTTGACTGCTTTTTGACTAGCTGCCGTTTTGACTGGGTTTATTAGGGTTGACAAGGGAGTGCGAAGAAGATTTTCTCACACGTTGGTGGTGTGGCGAGTTCTGGTGATGAGGGATAGTGCGCTAAAAAGGCGCGTACTGTCGGGGTGGGGCACAAGAATTCACACAGAAGCTCCTCGCTGCTCTGGTCCAATGACCGCTCTGGTAAGCGATCAATATAAGCGATCGATGCTCCCAATTGTCACGGTCGCATCTTCCGTCGAGCGACTCAATTGACACGATCGCATCTCGGATTATTGAGCTCAATTCGCATCTCTTGTCGAGCGACTCGCGAGGTGGTGGTAGCGGTCCTATAACTGGGCCCTCGTATCTCCACCACCATTTTAGACCCGTGGCAACTGTAGCCGAGGCAGCCCAGAACTGCAACCCCCTCGCTCAGCCTGGCTTAGTCTGGCTCAGGCCAAGGCGGCAACCGCTCAGTTCCGAAGAAGGAAAGGGAAATTCATGGTGTCGATTTTAGGGTCGTGAACTGGGTGTTTCCAAGGAGAGCCCTATCCCTCACAGATTCGAGCGTCTTCTCCATCGGTAGGGAGCCAGTCCGTCTGATGCATCGCCCAGCTACTCAACTTCTTAGCAGCGCGCTCTATTGGAGTATGGGTATCGTTGTAGAAAGGCCTGATACGCTGTTGTCGATGGTGTTCTGGTTCGTGCTGGCTATGACCTCCTGCTCAGGCACATGGTGGCGTGCTTCCACATCCGCAAGTTAATGGATCCCCTAGTCCCGCGAGGTCGCCGAAAAAATCGGCTTGAGGACGGCGGATGGAACCGGCGAGCTCGCGGGCGTGGCGATGCCGTTCAGGCTGATACGGTGGCCGCGCCTGCCCTTCTGAGGTTGCCCGGCCTCGACGACGAGCTGGAGACGATGTGCGACGAGGCAGGTTTCGGCGAGTGAGTAGTCCAAGGATACGGGCGCCATGGCGAGGAGGAATATCTTTGTCGGCTTCGATGCGGCCGACTGGACTCAGGTTCTGAAAAGCATCTGGTCGTGGTAGTCTTCGAGCCCACACAGCCAAGTTAGGCCTGATGTATTAACTATAGTGGGAGTTCACTCTCGACTAGTCTTTCTACAGCCCACCGAACATTGTGCAAAGTCGTGTGCTGGCGGAACGAGACCTAGAGCCTTTCATCAGATGCCTAGCAAAACGTGCTACCACCCCAAGGCCCAGCAGCTTACACAATCTCACTGCCGTAGGCATCCAGCTGGCTACAGCACTGCAGATCGTCACGTAACTTGTTAGGTTCCGCTAGGTGTGGGTGACACTGTCACTTCCATGGCTGGCCTTCACCTCGAATGGCCTCGACAGGCGCTGCAATGTCCTTCCAAGTGTAGAGCTAGCCTCCCCGCTGGACCCTTGACCAAGATCTTGTAGTCCCATGCCGTGACTCTCACAGCATCTCTTCCCCAGCCCACCGTGTACTTCACGGACAGCGGGAGCAGGGGCTAGTCG
>Ga0247758_1002186_pt1:0-2500 | contig 11490 bp, 11 predicted proteins | sample UWRJL156409C4_FD_180950 | JGI IMG/M metagenome (GOLD analysis project Ga0247758, IMG submission 180950) | Plant litter microbial communities from Arlington Agricultural Research Station in Wisconsin, United States - UWRJ-L156-409C-4 | ecosystem: Environmental > Terrestrial > Plant litter...
TGCGGTACCATCGGCACTTGCCGAGCACACCATCGGCATCATCGGGCCATGGGTGCGGTACCATCGGCACTTGCCGAGCACACCATCGGCACAATCGGGCCATGGGTGCGGTACCATCGGCTCTTGCCGAGCACACCATTGGTACCATCGGGACATACTCGGTCATGGGTGCGGTACTATCGAGACAGACTCGGTCATGGGTGCGGTACTATCGAGGCATACTCAGTTTGGGGTGCGGTACTATCGGGCATACTCAGTCATGGGTGCGGTACTATCGGGGCATACTCCGTCTTGGGTGAGGTACCAAGTGGAGTTACCTAGCACAATATCGGGACAAACTCGGTCAAGGGTGCGGTAGCCTAGTCACTTGCCTAGCACACCATCGGGAAAGACCATGCCTTGGGTGCAGTAGCATGGGGACCGTCTGTGACCTTGGGTGCGGTAGCATGGGGACCGTCTGTGACCTTGGGTGCGGTGCTCTCGTAACTTGCCGAGCACCCCGTCCGCTCCATCTTGCATTGTGTGCGGTAGTATAGATGTCAAAATGGACATTAATAAGCATACAAACTCAAGATCTTTTATGAATCAAAGTTATTAGTCTTCCAGGCAAACCGGGTGCGGTACCTTGCCAATTACCACGGTTTAGGCAAAATAAATACGTATTTGTCCAAAAAATCTAGGATATTGCGACGGTAATATGTTTACTTGATGACTAATAACAATTGCAGCCCATAGGTGTGGCAAAAAATAGGGCTAGAAGTGAAAAAAGCGCTGTTTAAAAAAAGTGTCCCTGTTTCGGCTGAAAGGATGGCCACTGGTAGCGTAGCTGTAATATTTTTTTAACTCTTTAGGGGGGGGTGAAAAACGAGGATTCGGAAATTTTTTCCACAGGCTCGATAGGGATTACCGGCACCAAAAGGCCATCGAGGTTTCATGTTTTGGCCACGGGAAACATGCCTTTCGACCCCCTAAAGGCAACAGTGCGCGGTATCATCGGGCCACGGGTGCGGTACCATCGGCACTTGCCGAGCACACCATCGACGCAATCGGGACAAACTGGGCAATGGGTGCGGTACCATCGGCACTTGCCGAGCACACCATCGGGACACACGGAACATATTGGGCCATGGGTGCGGTACCATCGACACTTGCCGAGCACACCATGGGCACCATCGGGCAATGTGTGCGGTACCATCGGCACCATCGGGCCATGGGTGCGGTACCATCGGCACCATCGGGGCATGGGTGCGGTACCATCGGGGCATGGGTGCGGTACCATCGGCACCATCGGCCAAGGGTGCGGTACCATCGACACCTGCCGAGCACACCATCGGCACCATCGGGGCATGGGTGCGGTACCATCGGCACCATCGAGCAATGGGTGCGGTACCATCAGCACTTGCCGAGCACACCATCGGGACAGATTGGGCCATGGGTGCGGTACCATCGGAACATGCATGACATGGGGTGCAGTGCTCTCAGCACATGCTAACTAGGCACTTCATCGGCAGCTGGGGGCCATGGGGTGCGGTATCATCGGCACTTGCCCAGCACACCATCAGCAAATCAGGGCCTAGAAAAAAAGTGTACCCATTTCAACTCAGATGATGGCCACTGATAGCGTAGCTGTAATATTTTTTTAACTCTTTAGGGGGTGATGAAAACTGGTCCCTGGCAATTTTTTGCCAGGCCCCGTTTTCATATGATGGGCACCCTCCCATCTTGGTGCTGGCAAACCAAGGTGGCCCACGGGACATGGTGGTCAAGACGAAGGTTGTAAGGTCGTGAGGTGCGGTGGGTTATTCCGGAATGTCTAGCTTCAGCTCGTAGCGATGACTGACATACGATTCCAGTATCGACTTATCCGTAGGTTATCGGTTCCATGGTTTCGGGAAGTGTCCTACGAGTTTTGGTTCGTTCAGCCCCGGTACCCCCACCGCATCCCATCATAAGCCTAATGCAATTAGTGTCTTGATTACCAATTTTGTGCGGTAGTGCGTGTGTGTGTGCGTGTGTTATTTTTTTGGCCAACGGGACATGGTTTTCAATAGACGGACTGTATGCTCGGGAGATGCGGTGGGTTCCCAAACGGTAGATCCGGACCCCATAGTAATGCCTGCCAACGAATCCAGTACCAAATGCCCTAGGGCTCAGTTCCCTGGATTGGCAATAGGCATAGCTATGGGTTAAGGGTTTGCTTTGATAGGACACCGCATCTCAGGTCGTGGTTAATCGGGAATGTCCAGCTTCAGCTCGTAGTATTGACTTACATACGATTCCAGTACCGACATTATCCGTAGGATATAGGTTCCATGGTTTCGGGAAAGGCTTGCTACGGGTTTTAGTTCGATCAACCCCGGTACACCACATGCCTCCAATACGGTACGTCTCTTGAAAACCATGTCTCGGATGGTGCTCATCCATTGCTGATGAGCACCGAACAACGTCGCGGTCCCTTTCTCCAGCTCAGTGCCATTTCTACTCGGTATGCCCCAACGGG
>Ga0247758_1002187_pt1 | contig 11489 bp, 6 predicted proteins | sample UWRJL156409C4_FD_180950 | JGI IMG/M metagenome (GOLD analysis project Ga0247758, IMG submission 180950) | Plant litter microbial communities from Arlington Agricultural Research Station in Wisconsin, United States - UWRJ-L156-409C-4 | ecosystem: Environmental > Terrestrial > Plant litter >...
CACGCAGCAACAGAGCCGACTTGGCTTCACCTGTATCATGCCCGGTCAGCGATTGAATCTGAGTCACCGTGTGGGTGAGACGTCTTCCGCCGTGCCGGCCGACCGGGACTGGAGACTTTGGATCAACTGCAAGGCGGAATGGCGACCCGAGCCAGCGTCGTCCCTCGTCCAGGTCTGACGCAACCTCTCAGTCACGATGGCGATGATGCCTCATCCGGTGGTCTCGCATCTCCCCAAGTCCAACGCAACAGGCAGATTCGAACCAACTACGTGGCTTTCAATCACCACTTGCATCGTGGATCACACACGATGTGTTGCTCAGGTGTTGCATGTGGATACCTATGACGCATCTCTAGGGAGATGGAAAATATAAATACGGGCGTTCTACCAAGCCTGTGCTTGCTTCCTACATCCCTCTTTTCCATTCTCAACCACATAGCCTCTGTGCTAAGGACTATATTCTAACCTACGCGTTCAAGGGCAGCCTGAAGCCGAGTCTGGCGACACAAGGATCACAAGTCGACCGTCTCGACCGTCTACAAGCAGCGCGGCATTTCCCACGCCGCGATACCCGTCAACTCCAGGAGCATTAGACACAACGCCACCCCGTCCGCGGGAATTCCACGGCACTTATCCTTCCATCACCATGCTATCTCGAGCCCGATAAAGCGAGAAATTGACAGCTGTCATCACGAGCGCTCTTCAAGAAGGCAGGCTTCTCTTTCGAGAGACTCTCACATAGTACAACATGAAATCAACGGAGCTAGTCCCGAAGACGGACACTAGGTTGAAGGTGAGAGGTATAGCCGAGCTGTTACTTTTCCTTCTCGCCGCGGTCACGGCTGGTGAGTCATTCCAATTTCACCTGCCGATCCGTTGTTCTGATATCTCGTGCAGTCTTCGCTGTATCTGGTTGCTCCTCGATAAGCCCAGGAATTACCGACCTTTACCTCCTTGACATGAGCCTTGTGGGGTGTAATACCGTCCTCCGTGTCGGGTATTTCGGTAGGCAGTCAACGAGAGAGTCGAGAAATGTCCTAGATAACAAACAGCCATGGCTAATTTAGGCATTTGCGCGATCCACGGAAACCTCATCTTGTGCCAGTCTACCCATTACGGAACCGAAGCAACGGATGTCTTCGACAAGATATTTGCGTTGCCGGGCGACAGTAATTCAGCAGATACGGGACCTGCGAGCAACTGCCCGAGGAGGGAGGCCCTACAAGCCGCACTCACTTTCCAGTGGCGCATTTTCCAGTGTTTGGAGCTAGCATCGGTTGCGCTCCTCATCTCCGCAGTCGTTGTCGCTATTTTCTGGGGGTTTGTGAAGATGAAGAGGGCGAGAGGGCTCAGAGAAGGCAGAGACAAATCGTACACGCGGAAGCTATGGTGTGAAGTCATCTTCCTGTGCCTGCTCGTATCATCGACGGCACTGTCAGGCGCCTCGGCACTCTCGGTCTGGCAGATATCGAGCGCATTGGAGTTCGCAAGTACGTCCGATATTTTCGGCGGCAAAATACCGATCCATGCTGGCAAGACGCTCATTACTCTTCAGGGTGTCTCGTGTGTTTTCTCGATTTTACTCTTTGGTTGTGTGCTTTACTACCAAGGACATAAGAAAAAGGACCACGCGTTTCTTTGGACCTTCTGTCTTGACAAGAACAAGAACTGTTTAGACAAAAACAAGAAAACGCCTAGAGGGAGCCTAAGTCATCAGGCATACTCGCGGAGAGGAAGTTCCCCTGGACTGGGAAGCGTAACGGGAGGGCGCAACAGGGACTGGGACGACGACTACAACACCAACCACAACCCACTCCAGAACCCAATCCCACGCCTGAACCCAAAACCACCCCAGTTCCCAAACCCACCCCAGGACATAGGTCACGACACAGCGCGTACCGCAACCGTCCCTTCAGAAGGCGGAGGGAAACAACGCGAAGGTCCACAAGGAGGCCCGGTCCCCCCACTGGCAGCCCGTGGTGGCCCCAATAAGAGCGGTGAGAGTCAATCCAAGAACACCACCTTCCACATCAACTTTGTGAGCTCCTTTTCTCGAGTCAGTGGGGGGCCTCATTCTGACAACTTGGTAGTAACTCCACCACAAGCAAAAACTAGACGCGAATCAGCTCCGCAATCGTATGTGTCTCGTACAGCGTCAGATTGGGGCGATTCGAAAGAGGGGAGAAGAAGCAGATGGGGGAGTTTGTCGCCAGAAGAATCGAGGAGCTTGGCTAGGCATGCAGAGCAGAATATCAGAGGGCCTAGGAGGACGTCGACAGCTGCGATAAAGTCTTTTTCGACTACTGTGGAGGTTGAGGAAGATGATATGGTATTCGAGGCGCCGAGGGAAGCAGGACAGGCCAGAATACACGAGAGAGGGCCGACGGCTTTTGCGGGACCGGTGAGAATGCGACAATCTGAGGTGGGGGGGGATTTTCACATGACTTCGGCGCTGGCGAAGAGAGTTCCCCCGTCGGCGGCGGAGACACGGAAGCCAAACGCAAAAGATCTCAGTGTAATTCGTCGGCAGGAGCGGGTTAACGCCTTGACGGAAGACTATAACGGCGTCTTGTCTCGAGGAGCCGCCGAGGAGGTATTTGATGACAATCCAGGCGAGGATTCCTCTCACCGACCAGCAAGCACTTTTTGCCCCTCTCCATTGATGATTTCCCTGATGAACAGTCCACTGGTCGGTATGTCACGCCGGACATCGCCAGCCCCGAGCGAGCGACCACGATCTCTAATACCTTCCCCGGACACTACACCGTCACAGAGCGATGCGGGACAGTCGGATGCCAGACAAAGTCAAAGCAGGCCATCAGATGCGACATCAAAAGGGGTGAAGGTGAAAGAAGCTTCCCAGGATGATAACCGGAACGACGGTGCGGACACAACACTGCCGAATTCGCCTGCTGCAGATGCGACAGAACCGTCAGATGAAACAATCGCAAAAGGCCGAGTGTTCAAGTGGATAAAAGATCTGAAAGAAACTATGTGGAACGGTACGAACCATCAGGTTTAACGGAAGAATCCGGGTGCCGAATCAACAGTATCTCACACCCTTCCCAAATCAGTCACCAGTCTCTTTAGGCAGTTATTTCCTTTGTTTTTTCGCCTTGCGTTTTCATTTTCAATCCAGATTTTCAGTCAGGAGTACCTACGCGATACTGCCTACACATTTTTAACACTGATGAGTGGGGAATTCTATTCTTATGAGGTCACACATCTACCTCTCTCAGACATTGCAAATGTCTCTTTGCAGAGTACTAGTCCTAAGGATATGTCCCACGCAGCCGTGAAGGCGACACTATGCCCCCCTCATCTTCCCCAGGCCCACGGGGTCTCTCTCGTTCTTCACGCCTCATCTGCTCCACTACCACCGCCTGTTCTTCGGCCGTCGTCGGATATCGTCTATCTAGTCGCCGTTCTCTTCCCCGGGAAAGCCGGCTCAGTGTTTCGTCGATCCTCTCCAGCGCTGCCTCTTTTTCTTCATCGCGGAGAATGGCCTGTTTCTCGCTGTGGGTTACTTTGGGCTTAGGTCTCGCCTCTCTTGCCTCTTGGTCAGCCATCGGCACAGTCCACCTCCTCGGCGCCACCGTCGCCATCGTAGGCTTGAATCGCGCACCCAGGTTATCCAGCACCGCGTTGTCGACCCTTGTCGCCCGGCGCTTCTTCTTTGCCAGTTGGATATCCTCTTTCAGTGCCGGCAGCGGTAGCTTCTCCCAGCTCCTCTTGCAACACCCCGGACTGGTCCGTCTCTGCCCCCGTACGCTCTCAAGCGATACCTCTTCCCTCTCGCACCCTTCTCGCTCTGTCTCTGCCTTTTTCTTGCTCCCAACAGCCTCTTGCTCCCCCTCATCAACTTCACCCCTCGCCCGCCTCATCCGCCTCTCGAAAGACCTCGTCCCCTCAACATACTCGAACTCTTCCTCAACCTCCCAATCATCCCCCTCCTCAAACATACTCCCAGCCTTGAGCTCACTCACAAAGTGCTCTCTCTGGGGCTCCCCCTCTATATTGATCTTCCGCAACGGCAGCACCCTCTCCGCCACCGTCTCTGCGGTCTCTGTTGCACGGGTGTAGAGGCCTGTGGCAGCGGATTTGGCAAAGCGGACGGCTTCTTCGGAGCGAGAGGCGAGGTTGTATTGCTCTGCTACGGAGGCGGCGCCGGCGGCGATGAGGGTGGCGGAGGAGGTAAGCTTGGAGAGCAGGGAGGGGGACATGGTGATGGTGATGGTGATGGTGGGGGCGTATGATCTTGCTGTCCTATGATGGCGCTGTTTGAGGTGACCTAGAAGGATGGCTTACATAGCTGGGAATCTTCCACGTTGACGGGAGATGAGTTATTCGTGAGAAATATTGGTAGAGCGTGGTGAGCGCTGAGATGTGACGTCTGGCTTAGGGAGTGGGAAATATAGATGAACGACTTTTAATACTTTGACAGTACCTTCTAAGTCCATCCCTACCTCTGCAAGGTTGAGTTTTGTGATGTCGAGTAGCTTTTAGTTTTGTCGTGGAAGCTTTCCCCTTTCGCCGCCCAGGGTTAACAAACTTCAATATTCATCTACGTCCTGTTAAAAGACAGCGATCCTAAACCTCAATTTTCCTTTCCATGCCCCAGAACTACATGAGCTTCCTATCATCGATCACTGGGAATCCTATCATAATCTATGCAGCCCTGTAGCACAGAAAAGGACGGGGCATCACCCTGAGCATGGCACCTTTGCGTTCCTGGGACAAAGTACGTAGCTGGAGCTTGCTTCACGATCAAGTTCAATGTCGGACTGCTCGACAAAAATTAAGCTCCGGTGGCTTTCTGTGAAGGGGACCTGGGAATGGAGTCACGCAAAAGCGAGGTTACATGTCCATTCGCCAAGAACAGAACAAAGCTTAGGTCACGTTTTGGCTCCACAAAGCGTCCCCAACAAGCTTCTCAAGCTTTTCTGCCAGATATCTTGTTTTCTTGGTTCGCCCAACTCCAATTTTGCCCAGCCGTCATTCCGCCTGTTCAAAATTGACCCTCAAAACGCTGACGCTTGGGAGCTAGTGCACCAACCACAGAGATGAAGACGCAACCGCAAAATAATCGCACCACGTGTTGATACCTACTGACCTTTCCTGTTTCTGCCCGCCGCATGTTTTCATCTCCAAATAGCGCCACGCCCCGCACCTTGACCGGCAGCTCCAACGGCATGGCTCTCTCGCTCCTTCGACCTCGTCAGCCTCCGCAACCAGCTGCTTGGCGCCTCTCACATGCCCTTGCGCAGCGACGTCGCACAGTCCGAGCAGCCCGAGTGGGTAGCGGCCGCCAATCCGACTCTTAAAACGCTCACGTCTACAAGTGCCGGCGAAGCTTCCAAAGTTCTATGCTTCCCAGTGCTGGGATGGGTTTTTACCCTCGCATGCTGTGGTTGGCCGCCCCATTCACCCGCAAGTTTACGTGACACGACTAAGACCCAACACGGCTAAGACGTGGAGCCGAGCACATCACAGGGGGCAAATCTGGGGTACATGATTCGTTTAGGCAATGTAAATTAGAGGCGGGCGATATTGACTTCATTGTCTGGCAGCGGCCGGAAGGCAGTCTCGGTTCTTCGGAATGCCCGCATTTGCGTCGCCAGCAATATAGGGGCGTCCTCTATTAAGATGTCCAAAAGGCGTCTCCTCCCAGCTGGCAGTGGCCAGTTTGCACCAGCCATCGACAAACGGAAACATGCTGTCCCTACTCAAACCAGTCGTGGCCCTGGCCCTGCTCGCGAGCACGGCCATCAGCGCAACTATCCCGACCTTCACGCAGGCCCAGATCGACTCGGGCGAGGCCATCCGCACGCTGGGCAAGATCGCCTACGACAATGCGATGGCTCGCGCGGCCAAGGCCACCACAGGGTGCACCAAGGACAAGGTCCGCATCCGAAAGGAGTGGTATGTTTATCATCACCGACAGGACCATCACCAACAAAATCACTAACAACTCAGGCGCAACATGACCATGGCCGACCGCAAGGGATACCAGGAGGGAATCACCTGTCTGATGAAGGCGCCATCGCGTTACCCCAACGTCCCCGGCGCCAAATCGGCCTGGGACGACTACGGCGTGCTTCACCACTACCAGACCCCCTTCGTGCACAACGACGCGACCTTCCTCCTCTGGCATCGCCACTACAACTGGGTCCTCGAACAGGACCTCGAGAAGATCTGCGGCTACACGGGCACCTTCCCCTACTGGGAGTGGGGTCTCGACTGCGGCAAGATGGACAAGTCCCCCGTGTTTGACGGCTCCGAGTACTCCCTCGGTGGCAACGGCGAGTTAATCAAGAACCATCGCGCCGCGATCGGTGGCGCGAAGGCCGGCACGGGCGGTGGCTGCCTCAAGAGCGGCCCCTTCTCCACCATGAAGGTGAACCTCGGCCCGGTCGAGGCCAAGAATCCCCTCGCATACAACCCGCGCTGCTTCAAGCGCGATCTCAACGACGACATCTGCAACAAGTGGGCATCCTTGCGCAACACGACCGACGTCCTGCTCTACACCAGTACGGTGGCCGTCTTCCAGAGCGCCATCCAGGGCGAGGGCGTGCGTGGCGACGGCGGCAAGACCTTCGGCTCGGGTGTACACACCGGCGGGCACTACGCCATCAGCGGCGACCCTGGCAGCGATTTCCACTTCTCGGCGCTGGAGCCCGGCTTCTACTTGCACCACGGCAATATCGACAGGATGCACTTCATCTGGCAGAATCTGGACTGGGAGAAGAGGCAGACGATCAGCGGCACGAACACGATGTTCAACTATCCCCCGTCCGCGGTGGCGGTGTTGACGGATAACATGGGCTTTGAGCCGCTGAATCGGAACACTACGATCGGCAAGGCGATGGATACCGTGGGCGGCACGCCGATGTGCTACGTCTACGAGTCTTGGTAGACGGTGTGGTTGATCATAGCGTTCATAGCTGAATTGATAAGCGATTCTTTGTTGAAACGGCACTGAATGGGCTTGCAGGTCACCTTTTCTCGGGGTGTGGCGAAAAAGATGCAGATAATTTGGGCAATTTGCCCAGGCCCAAGGCCCCAATATGTACGCCTCCCCGAAGCTTCCAGATGCCTCCTCGAAACCTTCTGATGCATCAAGCCATCTTGCTCGACGCGTCCCCCATCTACTCCCTGGCGTATTGGCCCTTTCAACTCGGGTTAGAGGGGATGCCACATGCCTAACAACAGAAAAAGCTGCCCCGAATCCCGCCCCATACCGCCTTGCAAGCTTTCTTAAACCATCCGGCCTGGTCTGCCAGCACGACGTTCTCGCCAGTGGGTTCTTCGTCTAAACAAGTTTTATCAGCCTCTGCTTCTAGCAAGAAAAACCAAAACGGTCATAAAACTCACAATCCATACGAGCAGCTGGTCTTCCAGCCTGGCCTCTATACGCACTCTCCACATCCGTCTCGGTGGCCGTGTCGGTCATCGATCTGGTGGATCGGGTGCCCCATCCCGTTTGCTGGAAGGGGTCTGAGAAGAACGGGTTCCACGAGTCCATGATGATGCTCTTGATGACGAGTTGAGAGCCTGTGTGGGAGGAGGAAGAAAGTGATATAAAGTTGTTATGGCGGTTTCCCGTATTGGTTTGTGTCTTTTGTTGTATCGTCCTGTCTTTCCAGTGGCTCTGAGACTCTGGGAGATGAGAAAAGGTTTTGACGACGAGGTTGGTGCTTCAGACTTGGAGAGTGGGATTGTTTTCGGAAGGAAAGCGAGGGGTTCGGTACAGAAGGCAGGTGAGGATTCTGGTCCGGCCTCCGCTATTCGGGTTGCAAGCGCCAGCAGGACGTCAGGGTCAGGGGGCCGATTCCGGCTTAGCTCCGGTCACTGTGCCGGCCGGAGGGGAGGGGCGGTCCCATTTCATCGGGTCGCCGCGTCCGGTTGGCCGGAGCGCATTGCAGTGACCTGGGCACCCGTGCAGGCTAAGTGTTTAGCTGTTTTAGACGGTCGTTGCCACCCGAATGTAATTTTGCACGTGCGCCTATAAATGCCGTCGTGAGGCTCTTAGGAATCACACCTCCTTTGAATGAACTAACCTTTTATGACAAAAGTCACTGTAGCTCCTACAAACTATTCTACCTTCAATCGAGTGAAGATGCCGTACTTTAACTAAAATGTGGTAATATTGTGTATGTGGATTAACCGTATGATTTATGGTATACTCGTTTGAGTCAGGAGTGAAACAGAGGAGAGATGACGAATAAGCTGACACTGATATCACCGAGTGCTTCAAAGCTCAATATTAGAAGACCTAATAGCAGCGCACAAGTGAGTGAACGAAGTGGCTAAAAACAAGACATTGTTCTCAAATTCGTTCAACCCAAGCTCAATGTTAGCAGCACCACCTGAATTCTGACTCAGTCGTTTCCACCAAAAAGAAGGAGAACGTCTATTTGCACTAACCACGCCTAATACATAACCCTATCCCCCGCCTAATTGATTCTCCACCTCGATCATGGCTGGCATTTCACAATCGCTTTCACAATCGCTCGCTTTCATAATCGCTTTCAGCATTGTTTTCACAATCGCTTTCACAATTGTTTTTACAATTGCTTTCACAATCGCTTTCATAATTGCTTTCACAATCGCTTTATCCATCAGTGTCAGCCACGTTCATGATTTCAAAATCTCTCTGTCCCCCAGCCCCATCACCCACATCCATCCTCAAAATGTCTACATCGTTCGAAAACTCTACCGTCACGATCACATCCAATCGCGTTGTCTGGGGTCTGAGGGTCCAGAGATACTAGATACTCGTGCCGCTCAGAGCCCGATCGATACATGAGATGACTGAGCGAGGTCGGCTGTCATTTCAAGTTAATTATGTGATGCTGATGGCTAGTTGAGAAATTTTAGTTGGAGGGGAACTTGTCAGGATAATTGTGGTGATTGATGCCCGAAACAAGGTGTGATGGCTTCTTCTGGCTTTCAATGTGACATCTTGTGGCATCCGGCGGCGCTATATTCTGGTTGCGCCTTGGTTGCAAGGTTCCTGAGACCCGTGAGCAAATCGCCATGTTCATGATGAGATGAATTGTCATGGTGTGAGTGAGTCACTGTGGTAAGATGCTGGGAGTCAAAACATGGAGTGAGGTCCCGCGCCGCCGCTCACTCACCATGTGGTGAAATACACCCGCAGAGCCTGACAAATAAAGTTTGCCAGGTCTTAGGCTGTTCTTTCCGCGTCACCACCGCAATTCACAACTTCAACTCCTGGATCATCCCCTACAACCAGACGCTGCAGTGTCCTACCGTTCCGATGAATCGTGGGATCATTAGTTATGGCCCATCATGCTGGGGGGTTGGTGATTCCCCACCAGTCACTGCCCTTCAAAGGGCCATAAAACGAGCGGAGAGGTCTCTTTCTTGGGTTTCATGTCTCCTCGCCAATATCTTCACGTTACGCAACTTGGTGATTCCTCGAGCGCGCACTGGCGATTCTTTAAACGATACCCACTTTCTTCCGCCACTCTAGCCGCTCGAATCAAGAAAATCCTCAAATCAGTCATCATACATATGGCTCAGCCAGATGCTCAAGCACCAACCCCTTCGGAAGTTAGCAAAGCAACGAAAATTCGCAACCGTAATAGATGGATGTTAGGGGCGCTGATTGTACTTTGCACATCGACCCTGCTTCTCTGGGGTGAGTACAACCCACACCATGAGCTACACGCACAATACTAAACGACACTGACACTGGCAATGTGAAGTGTTCATCATGGTGGGCTGCCTCAATAGCTCGCAGTACGCCCCTGGCTTGACTGATGTCTACATTCTCGAGATGGACCTCCCGCCCTGCCAGACCATAATGCGCGTCGGATACTACGGCATCTGCGCTCGACGCGATGGCGAAGAATTCCGGTGCACGAATACGGGCTACTCGGCACAGCCAAACGAAACATACGGGAAGCTTTTCCCCAGCTGGGCCTGGTTGAGGATGAGGTGCATTCGAGCGATATCCTGGTGGTTCTTCATCACCTCAACAATAGTCTCAGTAGTCTCGACCATCTCGGTCTGGCAGATTGCCAGTGGGATTGTCTACACCTACGAAAAATTCGGCGGCCCGATACCGATGTACGTTGGTCACCGGCTTCTGATGCTTCAATGCGTGGCATTTGGCCTCCTAGTGGTTGATCTCCTCTGGATTCATTACATCGCTAGACCTCAATGGATGGATGACACCTTCCGCAGCGCAGCTAATTCAAAGGGCATCAAGAAACCAGCCAGCGTCGTAGGGTACCAAGAGCCGGAACTACCGCAGGTCGAGGAGGTCCCTCAGGCTGTGGAACCACCGCAGGCCAAGGGAGTGCCGAAGGATAAGAAGCAGCTCATCGAGAATGAGCACGATCGGCTCAGGGAATTGCATAGACCAGATCTAGCGGGACTTCAGGGGCAAAGCAAAAGCGTCAGGGAAGTAAGTAACACCCCGTCTCACATCGCCCAAGTTATTCACGAAGGCTGACAGCCATAAAGAAGGGCCATGTTACCATCGCCTTCAACTCCAGGGCAGCACCGGAACATGAAAACAGGGTAACCCCGTCATCCCAATCTTCTCCTGCCACGCCGCTGATACGCAGCCCAGTAATTGATGCGTAGTATACGCCTGCGAGCTTGCCCGACACTGACAAGAACAGTGACCACGAAGTCCACGAACTGTCTTGCGATGTCCCGCCTCCATACCCATCACCATCAGGACCCCCGCCATCATCAGCACAGATCAAACGCAAGCCTGTACCCCAGAGGGTCTAGGGTGTCTCCAAATAGAGGAACGGCGACTACCTAGGTAATCAAGAGCGGGCAGGACCTTGCACTAGAGTACGAGGTGGGCATAAGGGGGTATGGATATACAGCTCATTGATTTGGACAGCATATTCAGTTCCTCTCAGCAGTTCCTTCACATACCTTAATATACAGCATTGATACAAAGTAGCTCTTCTCAAGCCGTACATAGTAGTAGTAGCCACCTATCATCAAGGGATGTGATGGTTACCATCGTGGGAAACTAACGTACCTAGGAAATCTTTTGCTAGCCGAACTGAACTGCCTTCTATCACCTCTGTCCAGGAAGGTGACCCGCTCCCATAGGTCTGACATTTAGTATAGATTTGGTTGCTAGCTTTGCCGTAAGTTATGTTACCTAACGCGTGAACAATCCCCCCTACTTAGCACTTTACTACCCACGGCCACGGTCTATCAGAAACTCTCAGCCATGAACCTCGCCCGCGCCACAGGAAAGGCAATGCCCAAGCTCAGTCGTATTAGAATAGTCAGCGTCTCCTCCACATACAGCTCAAACCGGAACTAGTGGTCCTGCTAGACCCATATCAAACACCAATTTCGCATATGCTGACACCATTTCACGGAAATATCACAAATGAACACTAATTCAAGGCTCATTATACTCCTATGCTCTTCAGTCTATATATAGGCCTTGCAGCATCAGCGGTCTCTCCCGCTAACAATGG
>Ga0247758_1002188_pt1 | contig 11489 bp, 8 predicted proteins | sample UWRJL156409C4_FD_180950 | JGI IMG/M metagenome (GOLD analysis project Ga0247758, IMG submission 180950) | Plant litter microbial communities from Arlington Agricultural Research Station in Wisconsin, United States - UWRJ-L156-409C-4 | ecosystem: Environmental > Terrestrial > Plant litter >...
GTGCGAGCTCAGACACCACGCGCACGCACACCGCCTCTAGCGCCAAAGGCGGTGCCAGGGTCAAGCCCAGCTCGGCAAGCCGCAGCGCGGACAGCCTTACCGCCAGTGAGCCGAGCGATTCCATTGCCCAGCCAAACACCGCGCCGCGCTGGAGCGTTGCCGCGCGCAGCAGCCCCGTACCCGCGGCCAGGGTCGGAGCGAGTACGAGCAACGGCTGTGCGGCGGGCTGAGCCGAAAGCCAACGCAGCGCCTGACCGAACCGCACCTCACCGTGAGGAGATTCAAGCAGCGTGGCCATGCGGCGGCAGTATCACCCGGCTAGGGCCGCGGTCCACAGCAATCGGCAGCTCGGTGCAGTGACTCTAGTTCGAGATCGCCGTCACCGCGCTGCAGACGAAGGCGCTCGTCGAGCCGATCTCGGGCGCGCAGCTGGCATCGACGATCGGCGCGCAGGCCGCGCAGGCAATGCCCTCCGCACACTTCGCATCCTGATATGCCTGGCGCGCCTTCTTGGCGGCAGTCGAAAATTCGCTCTTGGCGTTGACGAGCACCGCACAGCCGCAGCTCAGTGGCTCGACAGTCGAGCTCGGGCTGCATTGATCCTTGGAACCCTTGTCGCAGGCGCGCGCCTTCTCGAGCGCAGCCTGAAACTGCGCCTTGAGCCGCGCGCACTCTCCGCTGCTCGAACCAGCCGAGCCCGCGACTGCTGCTCCGCCGTTGCCCGCGCTACCGCTACCCGCGCTCGAACCACCGTCGCCCGCCGAGCTCGCGCCGCCCGTGGCCAGCTCGCCGGCATCGCCACCGCTACCCGCCGAGCTGGGTTGCCCGCCGTTCGCCTCACCCGCCTGGCTCGAGCCTGCAGAGCCGCCATCACCGGACGAGAAACTACTTCCGCAAGCAGCACACGCGATCAGCAACGCGAAACACGAATAAGCTTTGAACATCGGGGTCCTCTCGAAGATTCGAGCCAAAGATGAGATCGCTCTAACCGAGTAACCTGACCGATGGCCTCGCATCCAGCAAACCCGGGGCAAATAGCGCGCGTTCTCGCGACACGAAGACCTCCGCGCACAGTGTCGGTGCGCGACAGCTTCATGCGCTGCATTGCTCCAATGCTCTGGCTAGCCAGTAGTGACCCGGAGCAGCACGCGCTCGAGCTTGCGCACCAAGAGCTGCGCGTCGTTTTTCTCGACGTAGTCTTCCGCGCCGAGTTCGAGAGAAATTCGGCTATCGGATTCGTGCCCTTTGCGACCGGACCAAACGATGACCGGGATCTTCGCGGTGCGCGGGTCGGCTTTGAGGCGCGCCAACACATCACGACCATCGGCATCCGGGAATTCGATATCGAGCACGATCACGTCCGGCTGAGATTCGACGGCGATCGCAAAGACGGTCGCCCCCTCCGTCACTTGGATCAAGTGATGACCGTACCTTTCCGCAACTCGCTTGACGGCCTTTTGAATCGCCACGTTGTCGTCCGCGAGCAAGATCCGCCGCCGCGGCGGCAAGCTCAGTTTTTCCATAGATGGCCCTCACGATGCGAAGCCTGAGCCAGCGCACCGCAAGCCGGGCGATGGCCCTCCCAACCAACCAACTCACGAGCTTAGCACCGCCCCATCGAAACACCCGATTTGCGGCACTAAAGTCGGGCTGACGCCCGGTTACAAACTGTAAGACATTGCGGCGGATTCCGGCATGCTCCGTCCGAAGAAGCCAAACGAGCGAACTCGCTCGCTTTTGGCACCTGCCCGGATCGTCCGCGACTCGCCTGCCACTCGGTAACATGGTTTTGAAACAAGCCCGCTCGCTGACAGGCGGCAGGCCTCGAGTGCACAATGGCGCCTCATCAGCTCGCGAACTTCGGCCCATGTCGGACGCGCGCGTACACCCGCGAATCGGCGTTCAGTTTGGGTAGGTCCTACACGCCCCAGTCGCGCGCCGGAGCCTCACCGAATTGCGCCGCGCGCTTGGGGACCAGCGGAGCGCGACGCCGAAGGCTATGACGGCGCGCGGCGTTTTCGCGTGACCATCAACAAGAAAAGTCTACCTCGAGGTGTACCCGAGATCCAAGAGCACCGCGATGTCGAGCGCGGTTGGCTGTTGGCGAATGCCGTTCCGCAATTTGGGCGTCATCAATGCTTCGACGCCGTCGGATTCGGTGCCATCGGCGAGGTGGCCGAGATCGGCCTCGAGCGGCACGGGGTCGCCGTAGGCGGCGACTGCGGCTTTGCCGGTGAAGGTCGCGCCGTCCTCGAGCGCGATGAACGCGGGCGAGGCTGCGAAGCCCAGGACATGACCGAGCTCGTGCGTGGCGAGCGAGATGAAGTCGTACTTTTCTTTCGGGATGTCGTCGTTGGTTTCGGGCGTCGGATCGAAGAAGTAATCGGCCGAGCCTTTGAAGCTGATGGAACCCGCCCAGGGTTGAAAGCGCTTGCCAGCCTGACGATTGACGAACGACTTTTGCAACGTGGCATCGCTGCTGTGTGCACTGCCCGCCGGGCCACCGCGGCCGTAGCCGGGGATGGCCTCGGAAGTGCCGACGAACACCAGAAGATCGTCGATATCTTCTGCCAAGCTTTCGACGTCCACCTCTTGGTCGCGGTCTTCGGGGTCAGTCAGCGTGAGCTGAGTGCCCGCGGGGACGCGCAAAAAGTCGTTCGAGAGTACGGCGGACCACGCCGCGGCAGCGGCTTCGAGCGCAGCACGGCGCTCGGGAGCATCGAAGAAGCCCGCGCGATCGAAACGGTAATCGAACTTGATCGAGAAGACGTGCGCGGCCGGCTCGGACGGCGCGCCGCCCGCGCTCTCCTCACCCGCATCGCCCGTCGCTTCGGAACCTGCGTGGTTCGCGCCACCACTGTTTGCGCCTGCACCCGTGGAGCTCGCGTGGCTCCCCGAATCATCACTCGAGCCGCACGCAACGAGGGTGAGCCCGATGAGCAGGCCTGGCGCGCAGAGTGAGCGAAGCTTGTTCAGGGCGTGGGACATTGGGGATCGGGGACGCCGGGCGCGCCCTTGTTGAGCCAATTGAGCATCAGGGTTCGGTTCGAATCGCTCAGGGTGCCGGTGAGCGGCATCATTTTGGATGATACCTGGGCGATTTCGTCGGTTGCGTACGCCTGGAGCTGCGCCAGCGTGAGTAGCGGATACGGAGCGCCATTTTGGAGGGGATTCGTATGACAATTGCGGCACACCGTGTACGCCGCCTCGACGTTGCCGGATGCACAGTTGGCCGACGCGGGAACATAGAGCGTCTGCGAGGGTGCCGCACCAGCACCTCCTGAACTAGCACCGCCCGCGGTGTCCGAATCTGCGCCGGCCTCGCCGGCCTTGCCGCCCACGCCAGCCGTGCCGACTGTTGCCTGGCCACCACTGGACGCTCCGCCCGACGCTGCCGGTGCGCCACCGAACGCAGATCCGCCGCCCTTGCTTGCGCTCGGCGCACCCGCTTCGGAGCTCGCCTTACCGCCGTTCGAAAACGCGCCGCCGTTGGTGCTCGCGCCGCTGCTCGTGATTTGTCCGCCTACGCCGGACGCAGCGCCCGTGCCCGACGTGCCACCGGCGCCCGAGTCTGGCGCGGCCCAGCCATTCCAAACTCCGCACACCGGGATCGAGAGATCCTTGGTCGCGCAGCTCGAGGATAGCGCAACCCCGATGAAGTTCGTGCGCATGCAGACGCCCGGGGGCAACATGATCTTCTTGCCCACGATTCTGAAGCCTTCGCTGGGATCACTATCGAGAGGGATGAAACAGCTGCCTTTTCCCGCACCTTTGTCCGGATCATCCAGGCAATGCCCGTCGGATTCCGGCGGCAGCATGAGCGCGACGTTGAGCTGCGCGGGGTTGGCGCCGGCGGGCAGCGGCAGCGAGCAATCACCATCCGGCTGCAGCGGCTGTGCGTTCGCAAAGCAGGTTTGTACATCGAGGCATTGGCTGCCCTCGCCGGACTCGGTGCCACCGCCGAACACCTCCGAAGGCAGGTACTCCGGCATCGAATCTTGTTCGACCGCGGCGCGCTCGCACACCCCCGCGATGCAAGTCTCGTCTTTTTCGCATGAAGGGCGGTAGCTATCGCCTTCGTCCGCTTCGAGCTCGCCCTCGCACAGCCAGCGCAGTGGCATACGCAACATCGCGACGCGATCGGTCGGAACCTTCGCGATGGCTTCGCGCACGACACGGCTCTCCTTGACGCCGGTCTTTTGGTTGAGGCGGCGAGCGGTCAGGCGCACGCGCAGCGATTGACCACCAGCATCCGAAGGCACGATCGCCAGTGTACCGGGCAGCGGCTTGCCGAACGGCGCCGGCTGGGCAGGCAAGATCGGGATCTGACGCTCGGGCAGCATGGCCCCGTTCGCGCGGAACACCTCCACGCGCACTTCATCCATGTCCTTGGTCACGGACATGTCCGAGCTGATCACGACCATCAGCTGACCGCGCGGCTCGACCTCGGTACTGCAACCAATAGCGGCCAGCAGGCTCAAAATCGCCGGCGGCAACCGTAGTTTCCGGGACTTCAGCGGCCCGTTCATTTGATCTCGCAGTAGCCGAAGTTGCACACGGGCGTCGCCCCGCCGCACTGGGCTGCCGTCAGACACGGCGTGCAGCTCGCGGCGGGCGAGCCAGTGAGCTGGGAAAAATAGCAGGCGCACGATGATGCGGGCATGTAGCTCTCGAGCGGGGCCATTTCCGCCGAACGGGTGACGCGCATCGCGCAATCCGGAACCAAGCCGCTCGCGGTCTCCAGCTGCACCACGTTCAACGCGCCCGCGGAGCTATTGCCACTGATCAAGTCGAGGACGATCGCCACGCTGGCGCTGAGGGGGCTGCCGCTGTCGGAGGAACGAAAGAAGAAGTGCGAGCGACCCCAGAGCGGATAGTGCCCGTCGCGTACGTTCTGCTTGTCTTTGCTGGTGGCGCTCGAATCAGGCCAGTAAGCGCAGGTTTGCTCCTGGTCTTGATAGGCCAGCTCTTTCACGCGCTCGCGCTGCGTATCCGCGGCATCCGTACTGAGGATGCCGATCGCAGCATTGGCATTGCCGGACATCCACAGCGCGTTGACCATCGCGCTCGTGCTGGTTGCCGCGTTGCCAAGCGGCCGCCACTGGGTGGCCGGCACTCCGATTGCCAAGCCGAGCATCCGCTGAGTCGGTGAAGTCGTCGACAATTGGAAGATGTTCGGAGCGTCATTCCAAGGTGAAATCTGCGGGCTCGACTGCGCGCCGAAGCCGAATACCATGTAAGCGGCGCTGCGGCTGATCGCGTATGATGGCGAGCTTTTGTGCACGACGAAGGCCAGCGCCTGCACCGGGCCCAGTTGCTCGCTGACGTTGCTGGCCAGGCTCTTGCCGCACGTGGCCGGAAACAGATCGGAGATCCCGACGTCGCTCGGGAAACCCGCGCCCAACTCACACGTGCTCTGAGTACCGGTGTAGTCCCAGATCAGCCCGTTGCCCGTAAGCAGAGGCGACTGCGTGGTCGCGAAGGCAGAGGCGGCCGTGCACGAATCCGTCGCTTGAAAGACGACCGTGATCGGCGAAGGCGATGCGACGAGCGCCGCGCTCATGGCGCGAATCAGTGGCGTGAGTAAGGACGAGCCGCTGACGTAAACCGGGCTCGGCAAGGTCTCGCAAGGAGCCGCCGCCAACGGGGCGGCTGCGGCCAGGATTGCGGCGGCAGCCGCAAACGCGAAGCATGAGCGATGCCTGACGGCGTGGGTCATGGTTGGCTCGAGGCGGGCAAGGGCGGCAGCGGAAAGGGCACGTTTGCCGCGCTGTCGTTGAAGCCGACGCACACCGCGTCGGTGCAGTGATTGAGCAGCTCGGAAGAGCTGGTCGGGACGCAGCTGTAACAACCGTTGGTTCCGGTGCAAGGGTCAGCGCCACCTCCGGCATTGCCGCCAGTCGCAGCGCCGCCTTCGGCGGCGGATTCGCCTGCTTTGCCGACCGCGCTCCCGCCGGTGGCCGTGTAGCCTCCTACCGAGAACGCGCCGGCTCCAGCGAGCGAGGCTGCGCCGCCCGTCGCGGTGTTCGACGAGCCGCCGATGGAAACGCCGCCCGTGCCGACCGATGCTCCGCCCGTGGTCGTGTCGCCCCTTCCACCAGTGCCACCAGTGCCACCAGTGCCGTCGGGTTCGGCTTGCGCGGTCCAACCATTCCAGGGCCCGCACACGGGGATCGACAGATCCTTGGTGTTGCACGCGAGGGAGACCGCAACGCCCACCACGTTCGTGCGCATGCACGCGGCTGCGGGCAGATGGATACGATTGCCGCGGACCACGAAGCCCTCGCTTTCATCGCTATCGAGCGGCATGAAGCAGGTGCCCTTGCCGGGGCCCTTGTCCGGATCATCGAGACAGTGACCATCGGATTCGGGCGGTAGCACGAGGGCGACATTGAGCCGAGCGGGGTTTGCGCCGGCGGGCAGCGGTACTGCGCAATCTCCATCCGCTGCCAGCACGACGGTGTTCGCGAAGCAGCTCTGGACATCCAAGCATTGGCTGCCTTTGCCCGTCGGGGTGCCGCCGCCAAAGACCTGTGAATTCAGGTATTCCGGCAGCGAATTCACGTCGATATCGGCCGATTTGCAGGCGCCTGCTACGCAGGTGTCGTTTTCGTTCGGGCACGCCGAGCGAAAGCCATCGCCGTCGCGCTCGACTCGACCATCACATAGCCAGCGCAACGGCATGCGCAACATCGCGATGCGATCGGTCGGCACCTTGACGATGGCTTCGCGCACCACGCGGCTCTCCACGACGCCAGTGGTCGTGTCGAGGTGACGCGCGGTCAAGCGCACGTGCACTGACTGACCGCCTGCATCCGAAGGTACAATCGCCAGCGTGCCGGGCAGCGGCTTGCCGAACGGCGCAGGCTGCGAGGGCAGGATGGGGATCTCGCGATCCGGCAGCCGAGTGCCGTCCGCGCGCCGCACTTCCACGCGCACCTCATCCATGTCCTTGGTCACCGACATGTCCGAACTGATGGCGAGCATCAGCTGACCACGCGGCTGCACCTCGTTGCTGCAAGCAGCGACGAGCAGCGACGCGAGCGCGCACGCTCTCAAGGTGTGGGTACGCAAAACCATTGACTCTTCTGGCACTGGCAGGGGCCGTCGGTGAAGTTACACGTGAGACTTTCCGGGCTGCAGGGCGCGCCGGCAGTCGGTTTATCAGCCGGACACGCCGCCATTCCAGCACTTCCGCCGGTCCCGCCTGCGCCGCCATTCGCGGCGCTCATCGCGGCGGTCGTCGCGCACGCGTCAGTCACGACCGTGCCCGTGGAGCCCTTTGCGCTGCACGCGCTCGGGCACAGGGTGATGGTTCGGTCGCCCTTGTAGTAGCCAATCGCGGTACCGCAATTGGCGGCCGAGGCCACGAGCGGTACGTTGGTTTGCTGCGAAGTGTCGGGGTTGAGCGTGACGAAGTACTTGGCGTCATCCGGCGCGATGAAGGTGCACGGACCGAGCACGTCACGGAACGTGTTCAGCGAGTTCACCACGTTTTGAAGCTGAATCGTGGCGGCCTGCACGGTGACGGTTTGCGGGCTACCTTGAACGACGAGCCCGCTCTGCAACGTTGGATTGTTGGTACCGGCGACCAGCACGGGGCGCATCGAGACGCCCGAACCCAGCGCGTCACTCACCGCTTGGTGCATGATATCGACGAGTGAGCCACAACCCTGGTCCACCGCGCTGGTGAACACGACCAGCGTGCGCGAGGCAGGGCTCGGAACCGCTTGCAGCGTATCGACCGTTTGGACCATCGCGCTATCGAGCTGAAGCCGCGGCTGGGCGCTGGTCTGGAAGTTGGGAAACTGATCAGCGCTGAGCGGCAGCGCTTTGAAGCCGAGTACCGGTGTGGAGTAGTTGCCTTGGCACACGGGCGCGGCCACTTGAAGCCCGAATTGGATGCCCGCGCTCGCGGGCTCATTGCTGAACTGAACCAGTGCTTGCCTGATCGTGGCCAGCGCAGGCGCCATATCCGCCGAAGTATCGACCAACACGTAGTAAAACGCGGGCGCGAGCTCGGCGGTCACCGGGCAATTCGCGGCGGCCTCGCCTGCCTCGCCGCCTTCCCCAACGACGCTGCTCACGCCGCCGGTACCACCGGTGCTCGTGGTCGCGCCCGAGCCGCCGCTCGACAGCTCGTTGCTGCCCGCTGCCCCCGCGCTGCCGGGGTCCGGATCCGGCTGCGCCGCCCAGCCCGTCCAAGGACCGCAGATCGGCACCGAGAGATCTTTGGTGCGACAGCTCGTGCTCACCGAGATACCCACGAGGCTCGGGCGTTCACAGGCCGCGGGCGGCAATTTGATCTTGTTGCCGCTGATCGCAAAGCCTTCCTCGGCATCGTCATCGAGCGGCACCAAGCAATTGCCGGCTTGGGCAGTGCCGCTGTCGTCAGGGATGCAATGACCGTCGGTCATCGGCGGTAAGACCAGCGCGACGTTGAGTTTGGCCGGATCTGCGCCTTTGGGCAGCGGCACCGAGCAATCCGTCAGGTTCGGCGACAACACCGCGGTGCGTTCGAAACAGGCCTGGGCGTCCAAGCAATAGCTGCCCTTGCCGTGCGAATCACCGCCACCGAACACGGAGGCCTCGCTGTATTCCGGCAGGGAGTCGGCGTCGACTTCCGAGGGCCGGCAATTGCCCGCCTTGCAGGTGAAGTCTTTGTCGCAATCCTTTGGCAAATCCGAACATAGGTAGTGGAGCGGCATGCGCAACATGGCGATGCGATCCGTCGGCACCTTGGCGATCGCTTCGCGCACCACGCGCGGCACTAGCTTTCCGTTTTTCTTCGCAGTGACCACGATGTGCACGATTTGCCCGCCCGCATTGGGCGGAATCAGCGCCAAAGTGCCGGGCAGCGCATCTTCACCCGTAGGGATGATGTCGCGATCCGACGAATCCACGACCAAGCCGTTCTCGTCCGTCACTTCGACGTGAACCTGGTTCATGTCTTTGTCGATCGAGAGATCGGTGGTGATGGCCAGCATCAGCTGACCGCGCGGCTTCGTTTCGTCACTGCTGCAGGATGCGCCAAAGGCAAGCACGCAACCGAGCAGCAACAGAGACCTTTTGCGAGTTCCGCGGCGCGTCTTCGAGTAAAGCAACATCGTCTTCATCCAGCAGAAAAAAGGAAGCCGTTCGGCGTAAGGGTGGAGCGGGCGTGATGCTCAGATATCGATCGCGCCCCACGTGCCCTGCGTCGGCGATTGGTACCTGGTCGTATTGTCCGGCTTGGCCAAGAAGTAGGTGCCCACACCAGCGCCCACCAGCACCGCACCACCAGCAATCCAAACCCAGGTCGGGACCGCGCTCTTCTGGATCACCACGGGAGCCTCGTCCTCCAGCGTGACGTGCAGATTCGTGAGGTTGTTGTCCTGCACGATCACGTCGGTCTGGTGCGGCCGCTTGCCCTTGGCACTGACATAGACAGAGTGCGTGCCGCTCGACAGGGTGCCCTCCCAAAGGCCCACTTTGCTCGCGCCGCGATCGATCTGAATCACCTCTTGCGGCCCGGCGAGCACGCGCAAGCGGCCCTCGTGCTTCTCGGCTACCAAGGTGGCGGAGATGTGCAGCGGTTGACCACCAGGCAACTCCGGAGCGGTCGTGAAATCCACGAAACCGGTCTTGGTCACGCGGATCTTGTGCACGCCCATGTCCACCTGGAGCGGCCCTGGCAGCGGACTCTTTCCGAGCGGCTGCTCGTCCATCAAGATCGTGGCATCTGGCTGATTCACGTCCACGGTGAGGGTGGTCACGAACGCCTTCACGGTATCGACCAACGCGACGGCATCCGCGCGATCTTGTGCGCTCACCAGCGCGCCACCCTCCACGAGGTAACGATCGACGAGCCGCGCGACCTCGGCGTAGTGACGCAGATTCTTCTCGCAAGCGGCCATGTTCCACAAGAGCCGCGCATCTTTGGACGCCTCGTAAGACGACTTGAGCTTCTGCAGCGCGCCCTGGAAATCGCCGTCCTCGTACAGGATTTTGGCGGCGGCGTAGTCGGCCTTGGCCATGCCCTTCAATGAGTCCGAAAGCGGCGCCGTCGCGGGTAGCGGCGCGGGCGCAGCCGGCGCCGCGGGTTTCGCAGCGGGCGCGGGGGCGGGGACGGCAGCGGGCTTCGGCGTGCCGGCAGACTGGGCCAGCGCGACATTCGAAGCGAACGCAGAGAGACCAACGAACGAAGCAAGCAGGACCGAGCACCTCAAAGTCGAACCCGAACCCAGTGACCGTCGTGACATCGCGAGACTCCTCACCTATTTGAAATCAATGCTAAGCGGGCTCTTCTTCCGAGCCGATGGGATGACCGCGGGGGACGCGGTGAAAGCTGGGGGCGCGCTGACCGAGTTGGCAATGCGTGGGGGGCTACTGACGGGCTTGGCGCGTGGCGCGGTTGCCGCCGACGCCGGCGCTGCCGGTGCGGCCTCCAGATGGGCGTCCGACGCAAGCGGCGTGGGCAGCGGCTCGACCTGCACCGACTGCGGTTGTACTGAAGCCCCCCCCGGGGCGACGGTCGCCGCGGACGCAGAGGCGGCCTGCGACGAACGAGCGACACTATCCGGCGTACTCCGAGTGAGCAGAAACGCGCCCACTACCAACAAGGTCAAGCCCAGCGCGGCAGCGACGATCAGCGGCGCACCAAAGCGCTTCTTGCGCGGCTTGGCTTGCCCCGCCCAATTCGTACCGGTCGCCGAGACCGCGGGCGCCGACTCACTCGGCGGCGGTGGAGATGACACCTGGGGTGGAGAAGACGCCCGGGGCGGAGAAGATCCGCGAGGCGGCACCAGCGAAGGCGGCGGCGGCAGCGAGGACATCCCCGCGCGACTCATTACACCCGACACCCGGTCGTGCAGCACCTGCGAACGCACCGGCGCAAACTCGACCAACGCCGCCGACAACTCGGCAATGTTCTGAAAGCGCTGGTCGACCGGCTTCTGCAACGCACGCATCACGGCGTACTCGAGCCCTTCCGGAACATCGGGACGAAGCTCCCGGATCGATTTCGGAGTTTGAGTGATGACCGCACTCAACACCTCCCCCAGTGACTCACCCGGAAAGGGAGGCCGCCCCGTCAGCAGCTCGTACAAAATCACGCCCAACGACCAAATGTCGGTCCGCGCATCGACATTGCGCGCGCTCTGACCCTGCTCCGGCGACATGTACAGCGGCGAGCCCATGATCGCGGAGGTATTGGTGAGGATCGCGGGCGCATCCATCACGCTCATTTTGGAAATGCCGAAATCCAGCACCTTCAGCAGTGGCGAACCATCCGGGCGCTTCGTGACGAACAGATTGGCGGGCTTCAAGTCGCGATGAATGATGCCCACTGCGTGCGCTACCGCCATCGCCGCACAGGCCTGCAGCACGAAGTCGACCGCCTCTTCGATGGCGAGGCTGAAGCCGCGCGCATGGAGCGAAAGGTCCGTGCCCTCCAAGTACTCCATGACCATGTACGGAGCGCCGTTCTCGAGCCGCCCACATCCAACACC
>Ga0247758_1002191_pt1 | contig 11468 bp, 5 predicted proteins | sample UWRJL156409C4_FD_180950 | JGI IMG/M metagenome (GOLD analysis project Ga0247758, IMG submission 180950) | Plant litter microbial communities from Arlington Agricultural Research Station in Wisconsin, United States - UWRJ-L156-409C-4 | ecosystem: Environmental > Terrestrial > Plant litter >...
GTGGAAGAGAATCTCTGGCCTACAGGGTCCCCTATTGCCAAGCCGGCTACTTCCGCGAATGGCTCCAATTGCTTATATAAGCTGACACACCCCCTCAACCGCTGGCTCGTTGGCCGAGGCGGTGGTTAAAGCTATTCACAGACCTAATTCCGGAAATCCAGCCTCTCCGCCTTCGATCAGGTCCTCTAAGGCTTCTTCTTCTTCTTCTGAAAGTAGCTGCGTGCCTTATGTATTTAACCGTTCCGTAATATCTTCCACACTAACTATAGCTTTAAACCGCTTAAAATCGTTGTCACTGAGAGCCTTTATAAGGCTATCAGCTACCTGTTCCTTTATACTAATGTAATTAACCGTAATCTCACTGTTAGTAACTTTCTCACTTAACTAATAGTTATAAATATTAACGTGCTGTAGCTTTATTTACAGGGTTGTTATATCCTTTATAATAAGCTGAATTATTTAGAGGTTATCGTATTAAATTAGTATCTTATTACTGTTAAACGTAACGCTGGCTTCTTAAATAAGGCGTAGTGAGAAGAGCGCTTTTTTAATACCTTACGCTAGTGTTAGCAGTTTAACTTTAGTAATGGAGGTTATCACGGTATCTTACTTATTAGCGTGCCAGCTAATTACTCTGTTAAATAGCTTTGTTACGTACGCTTATAAGTTACAGTGATTAACGGTATTATCGGTAAATAAGGTGTCAGTTTAGGTTTTAAAAGTATTACCACCCTTAAGTTTAAGTGCGTAATTACTTATTAAAAGGAGGTATTAAATTACTTAGTTTATAGCTGTAAAGTACTTAAGGCCAGGATTAAGGTTGAATTACGTAAGCTGTAATATTGTAAAGGTTATGTCTGGCCTGGTAAATACCGTAATATATAAAATTAAGTTAGTTATCTGTTAATAGTTAATTATTTCTTTATAGGAGGCCTTACCTTTATACAATAGTAGTTTAATATTACTTATTAGTGTTAAATAACTACTGTAAGTGCCGTTAAGGAATTAATCCAACTTATTAACGTAGTCAGCTTATAATAGGTAAACGGTACGATTTATACAGTTATGGATTATTACCACTCTTAAGAACTATTATAGATTTTCACTGCCTTAAAGGGCGTATCGTTACTTAATTAAGGCTATTAAAGCCTCGGCCTTCTAGCGGCTTCCTTTCTTAAAGGTGATAATAATATTATTAACGTAAAAGAAGATCATTATACTATCCTTAATCTAATAACAGGGTTTGTAAGGCATTAACTTATAATTAAGGTTCTTTAAAGTGGTTATGAAGTCTTTTTACCAGAGTAATGGTGATTCTCTAAGGTTATACAGAGCCTTTTAAAGCCACAGAATCCTTCCTTTCTTAGTGTAGCTGTCTGGTATCTTTATAAATACGTTATATGGTATATTAGTGTGAATGAAGGTGTTAACAACGTTATATTGAATTAACTTTATATTAAAACGCACTGTGATAGTAATTAACGTTTAGAACGATTTGCCAGTTAGGGTAGAAGTGTAGGTATTCTTAATAACGCCTTTCCTTTACTAATCTCTATAAATAATAAGCTTTACCTTAACCTTAAGAAGATACTTAACCTTATTAAATTTATATGTAAATACCTATATACAGGCTAGAATCTGGTAGTTATTAACCTTTTACAGAGAGTACTCTTTAAAGGACCCTATCTTATAATGGCTTATTATATGTTCTTTTATAACCTTACAATAGTTCTAATTAAGAGAGTGCTTATATAAGTGCCTGTAGTTAATTAGCAGTGGTATAAGGTCTTTTCTGTAATAACAGTTATTAAAACGCAGTTTTAACTAAAGGGGAGGATTCTTAGTAATTACTTACGCTGTAAAGGTTGCTTCGTAGCGCTTTACTTAATGCTGTTACTAAGGATTAATTCTTACGGTTGTGAAGGTGGCGTAGAGTTCTTCCACTTCTTCTATAGTGGTAGTATCGCTAACTTCTTCCTCTTTAAAGTTTAGGCTTGTAAAGACTCTTTTTAATACTGCGTTAACCGGGGCTTAATTAGATCCAGGAGCCTTACCAGCGTTAAACCCACTAACAAGGTAATCAGTCTCGTACTCTAACTTTACCTCTCTTTTAGAGTGGTTAGGGCTATTTAACTCACTAAGGTTTTCTTCCTGTAAATCTTTAACCTTTATAGCCTCTCTAGAATTAGTCTTAACTGGAAGGGGCCTGACGGTGATGGAGTTAAGAATGATCTCCTTATTTTTATCTTCTTTTTACAATTATAAGCCCTAGTTAAGGAGGTTTATTAAAATGGCTTTATTATTATATATCTTACATATACGGATAAGTTCGTCCATCTCCTTCTTAGTAACGTTAAGAAGGTTATCCTTAAAGCTATTAAGATTACCGTTATAAAACTCGTCTTTGTTAAAGGTTATGTCTTTTACGTAAATAACTTTATTAAGCTTAGGGTTTTAGACGTAATAGATATTTATAAAGTTATAACCCACTAGGTAGCTAATCTAAGTGTTAGGTTTTAGCTTATTAAGGTGATTAGTTTTCTTAAGGGCGTTATTTGTTATTACAAAGGCTTTACAGCCGTAATTACATAGGTGGCTAATCTGTAGTTTACGTACTGGATTTGGAATACTGTTTTTCTTAACTATAAATGTGTGGAAGTCTTTATAAGGTGATTGCTAATTAAGGCTCTTCTTTAAGGTTCTGTTATACAGGTAAACAGTGGCTTTATAAATCTCTACCTACAGGAGTGCTAGTAACTTTACCACCATTTATAACGCTCTGGCTTTTATCTTAATTACACCCTTTAAGTACTTGGCACCCCTATTCTAGCTTTAAGAATAAGGTGCGTAGGGCTTAATTTTAATACCTCTCGTTACCCAGTACTCCCTTATCTTTCTTAACTTTACCAGTTTATTATTACATTAAATAACCTTTATTATTAGGCTGTGTTACTGTATTATTATTACTATAAAGCGATTTAGGCCCTCCTTTATTATTAGGCCGCTCTTATAATTAAGGTAGACATCAAATATGTAACTAATATAGCGGTTAGTAAACAGTATAGTAAAGTTAAACCCTATAGGGTCTAGTGTAAGGTTTAAAAAGTTAATAATAATAACCTTACCTACGTTACGTAGTAGTTCTCACAGCTTATAACGGGTTTGCCTCTTTACCTTAACTTAATTATAGGCAGGGTACTTATAGGAATTTGGTTCTTAGAGCTTTACACTGGTAATGGAAACGTTAAGGTTAGTAAGGGTATCGCAACCTAAATAGCTAAGTCTTCCGTATTAAAGGAGGGCTTTAGCTTCGCTTAGTTTTCTACTAGTTTAAAAGATGTACTTTTTTACTGTGAAAGCTGTAAATAAAGGTACGTATTTTATTATAAACTAGCTGTTACAGTTAGTAAGTTAGTAAATGATAAACTTATCCTTCTTTTTATAAATTTAATTAGCCTTAGTATTCCAGTAATAACCCTTATATAGTAGGTGCCTAAACGAGACTACGTTACAGGTAAAATCTTTATAATAAGCTACATCTTTCAGCCTTATTTAATAGTGGGACCCCTATAGCCCTTTAATCTGTATAATTACTTTTCCATAGCTGTTAATTAGGATTATAAAGTTACTAGTGTATAGTAGGTCGCCTTTTAATGCTAGTTAGAAGTTATAAAACCTTAACTGATTGTTAAAGATGTAAATGGTAATGTTGGAATCTAATATTACTAATAGCGTAAAAGGGTAGGTTATTACGTTAAGGGCTGTTTTAGTGTAATAAAAGGAGGTGTTCTTCTTAGTAACTGTTTTAGCCAGAATTTCCTTTAATTTAGCCAGCCTAGTGAAGAATTTAGCTAGTTAATCTATTTTCCACTTCTTCCTTACCTCTATAACCTTTTTAATAATCTTAGGGTTAACCTTTATAAGTTTCCGTATTACCTTGTTAAAGCTAGTCTTTTCTTTCTGTTAAAACCACTTTAATAAGCTATCTTTTAATATTAAAGGATTATTAGGTTTGTAAGTAAAGAAACAGCGGTTAATTAAGTACCCTACTGTATTATAAAGCTAACAGTTAACTTTATCGGTTTAAAGCCTCTTTATTTCTCGCTCCTAAGCCCTATTATTATTATTAGGCCTCTTTAAACCTTTATAGCCTTTATAGCCTTTATTACTGTTATTATTATATCCTTTACGGCTTCCTTTTCTACTATGTGATTTACAGCCACTGTTATGGCTTTAGTTACTGCCTTAGCTCTGGTCTGAGCTGTTACTTTCTTCACTCTTAGTACTGTGGAAAGCTGGAAAACTGCCTTTAATCCGCCTGTTATAAGTTAGTAATAGTTTAGCTCTGATCTTTTATTATAAGATAGCTCCGACCTCTTTATAATTAATCCTGCATGCCTTTACGTAATTATTAATAGATTCTTCTATTATTTAAGCTCTTTTATCCTTTATATTCCTTAAGGCTTTAATTAGGTAAGGTTATTAGGCGTTAGGCTTTAATATATTTATTAAGTTATACTTTTTTACCTTATTAAAGTGGTCTTCCTATTACTTAATCCATTTTAAAAGCCTTTACTTATACTTCTTAATCGCCTAAAGGTGGTTATAATAGGTGTTATAAGTGTTATTAGCTAGTTTATCTTAATAAGGAGCTGCTAGCCGTTTAAGGGACTGGTATCCTTCCTTTAAAGAGCCTTCCTTAACGTAGTGAAGTAGTGACAGCTGTATAAAGGTAAGGACTTATCTTTATAATTTGGTTTTAATATTATTAACTGCCTTTTACCTTTTATACTTATAATTATAAGTCCTTTACACGTTTTAATAGTTTAAGTAATTAGCTTTAATAAAGTCTTTAGGCCTTATAAGCTTTAGTTTATTTATAGGCTTACTAATAACGTTATTATCGTTCTCTTTATCTTTATCCGGCTTATTAATAATATAGTTCCCTTACGTTATCGTCGTTATTAAGGCTTTAACGTTATAGGAGTTTGTTTAGGCTTTCTTAGTAGGCCTCTTACTTCGTTAACTTCTGCCTCCTTGGCCTAACACCACTAGTGGTTATGTTTATGGTGTTCGATTAAAGTCTCCAGCTTATGGCTGCCGTAGCTCTCAGGGCCAGTCTTATATGCCCATTACGTACTTTAGGATTCTGTCGCTCTTTACGCGCGTTTGGAACGCTAGGGACCACACTAGCCAGTTATCTGGGCCTTTATAATATATGTTCTGCATGGTTATAGTTATTTTAAGGCATTTATGGAGTGTTTAGATCGGTTACGTCGCGTGTTTACAAATAGGGTCGTTATTAGGCGTGGAATTGTAAGCTTAAAAGAGTGCCAAATTCGTCTTGAAAAGCTAGCTGTTACAGATCAGACTGTTAATTGTCAGAATCTAGCACTCATAGCCAATTATGGTGATTGTTGTGTATTGTTGTTGTTCTGTAGAAGAGAATCTCTGGCCTACAGGGTCCCCTATTGCCAAGCCGGCTACTTCCGCAAATAGCTCCAATTGCTTATATAAGCTGACAGTTAGCCCCAAGGAAAAGCGGATGAGAGTGCACTCACTCATGCTCCGCACGGCATCCACGGTGTTTAATACTATGCTCGGTCCTCATTACTCTGAGGGCAGGAACCTCTCTTTAGAGTCACCTGAGAACATTCCTCTTCCTGACGACGATCTAAAAGCTTTGGAAATCACCTTCAATGCCATCTATTACTGTATGGAGGCCATTGATGACCCGCTCGATCCGGCTCTGCTGCTTCGTATGGCAATCATGGATGTCTCAAAGATTAGAGGGCCTGTGTTTTTTTTAAGTTATATCTAAATTATATTGGACTTTAATGTAAATTATATACGCAGTATTTATATTTACTTACAAATGCCACACCTTAAGCGTAAGTGAATAGTAGTATTTGCTCTTAAGCTTTAGATTCCTGTAAACCGTATAAGGGTTAATCTTGGTACGGTCAGCTGTAAGACCTCTTCTTACTGCCTGTTTAATAACAGCATCTGCTAATTTAAACGCTGTTGATTTGGACTTTATATCTTTGTGTTTTGTTAAGGGTAGTGAAAAGTTCAAGGTATAGAATAACAAAAGAGTATACACGGTTAGCTGTAGGTAGGTGTGAGATATCGAAGTAAAAGTGTCAGAAACACTGCACTGCTTGTTATGGGGGTTTCAATTTAGTTGTTACGAAGAGGGTTGTAACAGTGATTGTATTGCTTGATCTCTGTGTGTGTCTCTAGCGGAGCTAGAGACCTGTATCTTATAAATCTATCTGTAGGGTTATATCCACGTTATTATGGTCGCTTTGGCTTACTGGCGCCAGCCTTCCAGTCAGCGAAGCTGACTTGGTGACGAATACACCTTCCTTCTGACGTAACCGGAGGTGCCCTTTTTCTGACAAAAAGCTAGAGTGGAAAACTATTCGATTTCTGAAGATGGGGACCGGCGTAGCCCTTTTTATATATGAGGCTAATTTTGGGCTTGCTCGGCTAGAGTTGAAGTGGTTGTGGATGCTGCGGCGCAGCCTTCTAGAAATGGTTCAGAGAGTGAGTAAGACTGAGCTAATCCTGAGCAGCCCTGAGCCAGCCCTGAGCCAGGGTGAGTGACGTCACGTGGGCACGGTACGAAAAAGGAAATTTAGTGTGCCTAGATTCGTTGCAGGAAACCAGGCTGTTTCATGCGACGAATCTGGGCACATGAAATTTCCTTATAATTATAGAGTACGGCGCTGAGGCGTCTAGAATTGGAAGTTAGTATTGCCATATATGGCGGCCTAGCTCTAAACCTCACTATCTTCCGTAATTTAAGGCGACTAACCGTTTATACTTACTTATACCGTTTCTTCACCGTCTTATGTAGCAATTTTAGCAGCGGTTCCCCTTTACCCCACCCACACCTTAAATAAAGGCGGCGGCTAATTAGAGGTTATATTTTTTGAAAATAATCCACTTTAAAAATAGGGTTAAGTCGCCTGTAAAATCGGTCTCGCTCTGTTACACAGTATGTTTCTATAGGCCTGTAGTAGAGGCCTGTGACTTAAAAGAAGTTGAGCAGTACTGTTCTAAGCCGATTACGGCGCTGTAGGCGCTGTATGAAGTAAACGATAGCCTGAGTTACAAAGGCAATGCCTCTGTAGAAGATGTTGCTATAGCGGACTCTACGCTGTAGAACGAGAGGGTACTGAAGGCAGTGCCTTATAGTATGATTGAATGAGTAGTGAACTGGTGCGGTGACGTAACAGGGAAGAAACCACAAAAAGAACCATACCCATAGAAGGTCGCAGTCGGCCTTCCAGGCCGACTGCCAGACTACTGGTCCTCCGATTGGAGGGACACGAATGCAATTGACGTAGAAAAATAAAGACGTACCTAGTATAGAGCGGTGCCTGGTATGGAACAAAATCTAGTATTGTGACGGTGCCTAGCATGAAACGGAGCCTAGCATGGAACAATAAAGGAAACGCGACCGTGGACTAGGTCATCTTCCTTCGATCAGAGGGCCAGAATGTAACTGGGCTTCAAATGGGAGTTTTTCGTGGTGAAATCGTCGGATGTTGATTGAATTGAATGGAAGCGACGATTTGAAGAACCGCGCGGCGCGGCCCCTTTTTGACGGAGGCACGCGCCAGAGAATGCACCGCTACGTATAAAAACGGTTATAGTAATATTACAGAGCCTAAAAAGAACGACAGGGTCGGCCTGAACAGGCGCCCCGAGTCAGTATATAAGAAATTATTAATTGATATAATTACGTGCATGTACATTAAAGCTTAGATTAAGTAGGGTTATTTAATAGGGGTTTAGGAAGGAGGCGATGTTACAGGGCTAGCGCTTAAGAGTAGGTCTTAGCTAACAGGTAAGACTTCTACCTTTAGAAAAGCAGGACCGCTTTGTCCTAAGCGGTCTCTCTTAAATGAGCGCGCTCCGCGCACCTCCATAGTTATGTCTCTTCTTCTTTATAGAAACCATAATTGATTAGTCGTCAGTAACGGTCCTTACCTTACTGGTCCCTGTCAGATGAAAGGGGGTTTCTGGCCTCTGGCTAGAACCCATAGAGGTGTGGTAACTGAGCTCCGGTGTAGGCATCCAATCTGAAAAGAGCCCAGAGGAGCTGAACTGACGTGGTCGGTTCGGCTGGTGTGGGCCACCATTTGCCACACACTTTGCCACCATTCACAACTTCACAACTATAATAGAGGCTCTCTGGCGAAGCCAGAGAGCCACAGACAGAGCAATACACACACATCAATTACAACCCCATCAATTCCACCGTTTCCAAGAGTGCCAGCGCTTCTGACAGTCCCTCATACTGAGACCTTGAAGAAATTAAGAACCGCACCCTCGCCTCTAATTTTTCAGCCTGCCCGCCATCGCGGACTTTGGCTGCGAATAGCAGGACGATCCCACGTTCATGCCCACGATCTTACCCCCGGCTGGCAAGGACATCGTTGTCTGCGGCTTTAGTCAGACGGTTAGCGGGTCCCGCTCGACATTATTGGTCGTTCTTAGAGAGCAGATTGCTGTGGTCGTGATGACGAATGCTGTAGGCTGTCTGAAAACCCCGGGTCGGGTTGCGGGCATGTTGCTGTAACTCTTGGAGGTGGGCAGCAAAAATGGTGTGTATTGTCGTTTTAGGAAGAAGGCTGCGTGGCCAGAGGGCTGGCTGGAAACACTGCCAGAGAGGTGGGGCTAGCCCCACACCTCTCAACAGTAACACATGCAGGATTCACCAAGCACCTTATCCTCCAGTGCCTCCTTGGACACGAAAGAAGGGAGATTTCAAGAGTTAGAAAAAGTACGACAACTCCATCAATTCCGAGAGTAAGCAGTACCATTTTGAGCCTATTCCCTGACACGTGTGCATCTTATTTTTTTTTTAGCTCTTTGTCATGCGGCAGTCAATTATATCATAGTTCTAAGAAATACAGTCATTTCAAGCGAGCGTTTCACAGCCATATCTAGGAATCTGGAACGGTAGCTACCCTGTCAAACTTCCCTCGAAATACTTTGTCATTACGCTCCCCAACTGAACCCAATAACAAGATTTACCATCCACGTGGTTCTTTCCTTTCCCATTTCTCCCGCCCCTCATTACTTCAAATCAAGAAGATGTTCTCCGGAACGCACAACGCCTCGTAACAAATATTGTTCATGACCCCCCCTGTCACCCAAGTAGCCGTCAGCACAAAGTCGAGAAGGCCGTCCAGAACCTCAAGCCAGGTATAATCCTCCCGCGGCTGACTCAGGGGTCTATCTTCGCACCCATTGTGTACACTAAATCCCTCATTCTGTTGCGGTTCCAGAGCAGGCGGAGCTGCTTCAGCCGTCTGTTCATCCAAGTGTCCTTCGATCCGCTCGTCACTAAGACGAAAGACCCCCCCTGTGACAGTCCCAGCTGTTGCGTTAGACTCCGGGCTAAGCAGGGCCTGAAGACCGCCTGTGCGCCGTGCCCGTTCCAGCTCCGCGCCCAGCCGCTCAACAAGACCGGGAGAGCAGATCAGCGCCCAGCGGAGCCGTCCGCGCGTCGTGGAGTCTCTGGCTCCTACTATGGGGATATGAGGAGACGGGTCTCTGGCTCCTTCTGTAGAGCCATGAAGAGGCGGGCCTTTTCGGAGATCCCTGACGAGGAGGGCCAGTACGATGCTGTTCCTGATCCCTATATTCTTTTCGTCCAAATCCTCGAATCTCGGGTATCGATCAACCAGTCTCGAGACGGCCCCGAGAGCGCTGTTTGTCACAGGCTTTAGGGAGAGGGCTTTTAGGTTCCTAAAGTCAGCTATATCTTTGAGGATACGTCTGATGGGGCCGAGAAAGGCATGCTTGAAAATGCGAATCAGGTTCTTGGTGAGGTTGATGTGGGCGGTGAAGATGTAGCCATCGGGGCTGAGCTGACTGAGGGAGTTGGACATGGCTCGGAGTGCCTCGCCGCGGATCATGAAATTGGCAATGCGGACCTCCGGCTGCTCGGTGTGCTTGGATGTGTCATATTTATTGAAGCGTAGAAACATGAATTTGTCGTGCTCCAATCCCCAGAGCCGGATCAGGTCCGCATCGTTGGTGTTGTAGATTTGCTGTGGCTCGATAGTTAACTCTGTGAGTACTACGCCGTTGCTTTGCGAAGTACTAGCAGAGTGCATTGTCTTGGGCTCGGACTCCCTGGTTCCGCCGAAATACAGCACTCTGTCATCGCCGCTGGGAAGGCCGTGAACCGCATAACATGCCCGAATACGAAGATCCGTAATCAGGGCTTCGTGGTCGGCGTCCGGATAGGATAGAATGGCCGGTTTATCATATCCTCGTAGGCGGAAAGAAGCGACCAGTCCCGGGCCACTCACGGAAGCAGTGAGTGTTAGGTGGCCAAGGGGACCAGACCACAGCGCCGGTAGCGGAAGAGCACTGAACTGATACTTCCTGCCACGATTGAGCGAGTTTTGCTGCTGAAAGCCGAGGAGAGCGCACAGACACACAAATTCGCCGCCGTTCCACCTCATCGGAAGCCGCTTTTCCACCAGATCCATCGCTTTTTCCGTCGAATAAAACTTGAGTGCTGGTTCACAGCGCGCACCAGATGGCGTCAAGTCCATACAGCCCAAGAAATTGACCCATCCAGATTCCCCACGTCGTTTACTCCAATACTGAAAGTTGGGCCCGAAATGATTTGCGCCTTTGACAAGGGAGGGGAGAGAAATGTGCGGCACGGTGGCCGAGAACCACGCAACCGGGTTGCTCGCTGCCACTCGCCGCCAGGGCCCAAGCATTTCCTCGGATTTAGCCCTGCTCATAAGCTTTCTGCTCACCCTGACCTGATAGAATACAACGAGAAGGGCGGTAAGAGAGAATGCAGTCATTACCGTCCCGATTATAGTGGACCAAGCACTGGCAAGTTCAACGCCAGTGAGCTGCGAGTCCATCGTCGACTGTGATTGCCGCGCTTGAATCTGTGGGTGGAAGGTGCGAACTGGAGGCTGCATCGTGTAAGCGGCACATTCACCTATCCAGGTACAGGTAAGTTCAAGTTCTGGCAAATTGACGGGACATTTGGGAGCTGCCCCTTCTTATCACAAACATCCTTCACCCTCCGAAACCTCGCAGCTGTCGTGACGCCATACCATAATCAAGTTCGGGACTTGGCGGCTGGCTTTGTCTTACTCTCCGTGTTATGATTTGCCAAACCGCTTCCAGGCTTGACAAAGCAAGTTTTGCTTGGCCAGTAGGCCATCACCGGTTGATTTGAGTCCGACGATTGGCTTGACATGACTTGACAGCGGCACTAAAGCTGCAACGGTTCGGATGACAGCCTATCTAGGTAGAATGCATTCCGCCACGCTTGCGGCTGCCAGAGTTCCAGACCCCGACCCCATGCATTGAGGCTGGTATTCACGGCGCCGCTGAGCCGAAATCAGCCGCCCGCTGATCGAAGCCCCATATTAAACCCTAACCCTACTACACCGCCACCGGCGAAATTC
>Ga0247758_1002192_pt1 | contig 11468 bp, 16 predicted proteins | sample UWRJL156409C4_FD_180950 | JGI IMG/M metagenome (GOLD analysis project Ga0247758, IMG submission 180950) | Plant litter microbial communities from Arlington Agricultural Research Station in Wisconsin, United States - UWRJ-L156-409C-4 | ecosystem: Environmental > Terrestrial > Plant litter >...
AGCGGGGGGGGGGGCGGTAACTGTGCTTTCATGCAGCAGTATGGGGAAATGTTGGTACCGGGCTACTCAGCCGTTGAGCATCGAGCCATTATCGCCTTCTGAATATTTGACAAGTTCGACAATGGTATTGTGTTCCCTTCATCTCTAATGGCAGGATGAGTGACTGGAAGGGAAACGAGGCTACGGCGGTGCACAAGAAATGGATATCCCTTGGCAGGTTTGGCGTACGGAGCATAGACCCAGAGACTATGGTAAGTAACAACCTTTTACAGAGGTGATGCCGACTGATCACATGGCACCCGAAGGATTGTGCAGGAGCAGATGCTCAACTCCAGCGTCGTGATGTTGCGCAGACAGTGAACGCTCTCTTGGATGTCGTTGCTATCACGACATTTCCGTTCGGCCTTGAAGTCTCTCCTCTATCGTGACTGACTCGCTATTAGGATGGACTACCCTTTACCAGTGCAGGCTGATGTGAGCTTGGCCGGGTATCATGCTAGGAGGTGGATTAAGTTGAGTACGGTTAGGATTGTGATGCCGCTCGTTGCGAGGGGGTATGCGCTGTGGCAGCTGCTGAGTGGGTACTGATTTTCAGGGGTAGCTCAACTTAGAGTCTCATTCCAATCCCGCCAAGTCTGGTCATCGAAAGTGGGCATGCACTTGACCTTCTCAGGCGGAGGCAGCCACTGTATCCGGTCCTCTTCTTCATCCCCCTTGATCCACCGCCCCGTATGCCCCTTGAGTTCCTTGATGTACTTCCCCTTCTCATCGCTATACTCCAAGTTGATGCTCGGAACCGCTATAATCTTTCCATAGCCGCTATACCACATATCCTTGCAAAACAGCTGCGGCTCGCCCTGGTGACACTCCCCCTTATCCCTCCTCACTGACCGGAATGAGACCTTCCCCTCCACAACCGGAGCTGCCGTAAACGCGACTGCCCCATTCCAGCACGAAAACACCTGAAAAGGACGATGATTGTAGTACCGCTCCTTCGACGTCGGCTCGTTCCAAAACAGATCCGTCGCCCGGCTCCAGCTCACCTCGGGAAGAGGAATCTCAAAGAAAAGATCCCCGTTGATGCTCCTTGCGATGTACGAGTCGTAAAACACAGGCTGATCATTCTTATCCCCTCCGCTACCAATCCAATCGAACGCACAGGCCATGTCGGCGGCCTGGTACACCTTTTGATGGATAAGCTCTAATATGTCCTCTAGGCAGATGGCCACGTCGTTGATGAAAATCACCGTCGAGTTGGCGTACCGATCTGCACTGCGGAGCATCGGCGCCAAAGCCAGGTTTCGAAGAACGGCAAGCTTGCCGAAGCGATCCTCGGCTAGGGGATCAATCTCATTGCGGAGGATGAAGTGGGTAGAGAATGAGTTGCCTAGCTCGACCTGCAATGCGGCCAAGACCTCGGGAGTGCCATCGACCGAGTTTCCCTCGACGATGGACAGGGAGCAGTTCTCGGGCCCGAGGAATCTGATGGCTGCAACGACGCTTCCGAGGAGCCGCGGGAGGACGTGGAGGCTGTCGCGGAGGTCTAGGGCGAAGAAATAGGGTGTGGTTTTTGGGTCAGCTCTGGTGGGTTTGAGGGATGTGTAGCGCGAGAGTTTTGGTTGTGGGCATTCGAGCCTAGGGAATGTTCTGTCTTCTGGGTCGAGGATGGATTCGATATATGCTGTGACGTTCGATTGTGAGAGCACAGCTGAGTCCTCAAGTTAGCGCAACAGAATCTTGTGATTATCGTTGGGTGCACTCACCGCCCGGTGGGATCCAATCTGGGTCTCGATGCTGAGGAGCGCTTGGTCGGCGGAAATAGCCGCCCAAGTCGCGTTGCAGCGAAAATGAAAACAGCACAAATGCAACGAAAACCAGGCCAGCAATCTGAACCAAGACAAGCGGCCGGCGCAGCTTCATCGCCCCTGTAATTAGGACGGCCAAAGGTGGAAGAAAGTGGGAGGAGAGGGGGGAGGTAGGGTGGGAGCGCGTTGTTAAAACCAGTTGCTCAATCTCGCGGTCCACAGTAGGCCAGCCACCACCTCAAGAGGTTCCATTCTAGTGGTAAGGCGAAAGCAAGGCACCACTCAAACGTGTTGGACGGAAGGTTTCGGATAAGCGCTTGCACAGTGCGGATAACTCAAACACTGTACATTTTTTAGTTACTGTTAGTGGTGCAAAGGCAGCTCCACACATCCAACAACATTTCCGAGCATCACCTTTGAGAGCTCGCACCGTGCCTGATGCAATGGACGGTTGCACCCAAATCTCTCATCTTCCACCCCATTGGATTTCGATATCAACATCCGGACGGGGGAGGGGGAAATTTGGCCGCAGCAGGGTTTCTCAGTGCCAGCAGCACAGTGCATCTTGGGATTTGCTCTCGCATGAGAGAGGATTTATTGCCATTCATGTCTGCCAGGTCTTCAATGGGTGATTCTCTTCCACTTCCGTGCCTCTCCGCCTTTCTTGTTTTTTTCTAGCGTCGGGTTTTCTAGTTTACTCCGATCACTTTTCCCACCACCGGCGTAATGCGCCGAGATTTTGTTGTAATTCCCGGCCTTCCAAGGATATGCCTCGGCTTCGCAACCACCCCAGCCCCCGTCAGTGTCACTGGCGCGCCTTCTCCTATCCTCCACCAGCGAGCCACAACGGACTTCTCGACGTGCGGGTATGTTGACGGAGATATCTCCAAGCCTCGGATAGCCCCAAAGGGCTTCAACTGCCGGGTTGACACACTCAATGGTCTCTGGGGGTTCTGCCCAACCTCGGTGATCGCGGCGACGGACTGCGGGTTAGGAGGCTTTTGTTTCGACGGCGGCTCTTGCAGCACAGGATGCGGTCGCCCGAGTTTGAAAAACAATCCAAAAATAAAGACATGGACTTGGTAAGCTTGCCCCAGCCTGACCTTGTTTTGTTTGGGTGCCTCAACTAACGCCCATTGTTTCTTCCGATAGCCCCGAAGCAGACGACGGACCAGAAGCAAGATTCTGCTCCACCGCCTCCTTAATATTCGGCCCCGATCAAACGTACGACTACATCGATTGCGCCAAGAACCCAGGAAAAGCCATCTACTTCTTCTCGCCGACAGCTCAAGCCACCATCTCTCAACTTTCATCGTCAACCGTCCTAGCAAACACAACCCCGCCGCTAACGTCCACGACCTCTCTCCCCTCTCGAACGGAAGGAAGCGCCGATGCCGGAACATCCAGTAGTACCAGTGCAGCTATCACACAAGAAACGGGCGGTCTCAACATTGGGGCTTTAGTGGGAGGAATACTTGGTGGACTGGCCCTGATCGCAGGTGCAATCATGGCGCTGCTGTATTTGAGAAAGTACAAGGCTCGCCAGTCAAGTGGCGCCAGAGAGGGTTTATTTTACCAAGGACAGTTACCACCGTCCTCTCCCATCACCGCGCCGGGGGGACGCAAACCGAGCGAGCTCATAGGGTCGGTGCAAGCGGCGGGGGAGCTGCCCGCCAGCGTAGAGAGAGGCGCGAGTGTCGCAGAGTTGGCAGGGGACGATTGGAGAAGGTAATTAGGCGGCGCATGGATATACCCAATAAATTTATCTGGCAAGAATATTCGAAACTGTTGAATCTGCGAGGTTTTGGGTCCTGCTTTGAGGTCTCCTACTCACCATCCCGGGAGCTATATTCCTAGAACCGCTGCCCGCGCCAGAGATCTCAGGAGATCATAGAATGAGAATCATCTTATGGGCGCGCGCTCGGATGGTCACGAGGCCTTCAAGGATGTCTGATTCCTATTAGGGAATAAACTCCATTGCCGACCAGCGCGGCCATGGATTCCTCCTGACCGCCTTGCGATTGCCGGCGATCGGAGGGGCACAACGGCTCCGTCGATCCCGCCGCCTTCTCCGCCGGCCCGAAGCTCGTTGCGCTCGGGCTATGGAAGAGGCAGTCATAGAACCGATATGATGGCTCGGGGTCTTGAAGGAGGGACTTGCCTCGACAAAAGAAAATTGGAGCTGACATCTGGAAGCATGCAAGTATCACATTACCTCCTAAATGTCGGGTGGAAGAGAACGAGACCGCCAAGCATCACCCCACGATCGGATCTCTTCCCGTTAACCACCACCCACCGAGCCGCAAACCGTCCGCACACCGATCAGATTCCCGATTTCCAACATCACAAGACCGGAACATCATGATCGCCGCCACAACGATGTCGACTCCAATACAACATCAAAATATAATCCTGTCTGTTATAAATCCGCAAACGCGCAGTCATCTCGAGTCCGTTCACTGAATAACTTCCAAAACCACCAATCGTCAACATCATTACCCTAAACTATCACAGGGGACAATAATGAGACTCCTCTTCCTCTTCCTCCTCCCCTTGGCGCTCGCCCTCCCAACAGAGGAACCGCCCCCCGCCACACCTGTATAGCAAGTCCACCTGATCTTCCACGCCGCCCCGGTGCAATACGAAATGACCATCCCCACCGATGGCAGGTTACACCCAACACTCAAAAACGGCCTCAATGTCAATCTGATGGACGCGCCCGACTTCAACATCGACCAATGCGAGTTCCACACCAAAGGGCCGGCGACATACGTCTATCAGAAAATACCGTCGGGTGTGGCGGACTGGCGCATCGGCCAGTACGCCGTAGGCTCGCCGCAGATCATCACGGGTGTGACGTGTCGGGGGACGTGTTTGAGCATGTATAGCACTTGCGTCGAGAACGGGATGGTTTTGGGGGCGTGTTGTAATGGGTATTGTGCGGCGAATAAGTGTCGGCTGTATAGGCCTTTTTAGTATCTAGTTGGAGGAAGAAAAGGGGTGTAAATGCAGAGATTGGATACACAAGGGAGCATGGATGGAAGTTTTACAAGGGGCATTTTCAAGGGCCAATTGGAGTTTTGGATACCTACCTGGTTGATACCGCCGTGTAAGAGCACAGCGGATACACGTTTACTATACCATCGTTTTTGGCATTGTTTGCCTATTGGACGGGGGGACTTGGGATTTTCTCTTGTAAAGCAGTCCGAACGTACTGATCAACCGCAAGTAACCTAACAGTCCAAACAACTCCTAAAATGCGCTACACTGAGATATCATCTCACGCCTGATCCGGAGCGGAGATTCCATCGTGGGTTGTGGACCGCGGAGGGAACGGGACGACAAACCGCTCGGCTCCAAAGACCGAGAAGGTTTAGTGCTTGGAATTGTCTCCATCTTTGATTCTTCAACGTTATTGCGTTTATTCTTGGTTGTGCTGGATGTTTCGGGAGATGGATAAAGCACCTGTACAAAATGCTGGTTGGCACTCAGGAAATCGGGGCTGGCTTCAATTTTGAGGCTTTGAGCTGCGCGCTCCCAATAATATGCATACGCGATGCGCAAGTATTACGCGGTAGCTGTGGCAGTGTCAGCTCGTTGGGGTGATGTCAAGCAACCAGGGACCAGGGCAAGCACCGACCTAACATTGGGGGGAAATAAAACGCGCTGTGCATCCCGCAGGATGATTTCGCCATCAAGCATTTCCAAATCGCTCACATGGCCACGATTTACACTAGCACCGCTCTTACTCTTGTTGTCGCCAGCAGCAGGGACGCTGATTCCCCTCTCCCAGGCGTGCAAAGCGGATCTCGGTGGCCGAGACCTTGGGGTATAGAGGTGCAGCTTAATCGCCCTGCACGTCTAGATCTTGTGCTTAAAGCTATTGAACGGTCTCCGTACAACTCAAGAGCTTGGACCTTTCAGGAGAGGCATCTATCTCGGCGTCTACTGGTCTTCCATGACGAGCAGGTCTATTTTCAATGCCAGAAGGAGCTGTGGTCCAAGGAACCGCCCTTTAAGTCTTCGCTGATTCAGAACCTTTTCAAAGTGCCAGAGAAAATTGATTTGAGCTTGACCATCATGTCGACAGTCCGTGGCTGGGGCTAAACCGTGGAGAAAGTGGAGTGGGATGCGGCTTTCCGGTTCTATGCCCAGGTCGTTCAGGATTACTCGTGGAAGCTGCTGACCTATCCGGAGGATGTTGTGGCCCCCTTTTCCGGGATTGCAGCGACCTTGGAACAGCACTCAGGATGGACCATCACTCATGGCCTGGCGGAACAGTTCTTCGACTGGGCATTGCTGTGGGTGCCCTTGGGTCAAACAAAGCGAAGGCCTCCGCCACGATCATCTCTGATATCACCTTTTCCGTCATGGCCGTGGGTGGGCTGGGTTGGACCCGTCTCGTATAACCTCGCTTATATCGATGCTTTGGTCGATCTGAAAACATTCGTCACAGACTGGGAGATTGAAGAGGCGTACACACCGATTCACAGCTCGATAAATACCGAAGAAAAAGCGCCGGATCCAGGGTTGATATTCCGCAAAATCCTTCGCCGTCTATGTTCGGACACGAGTCTTGGCCACACATCAGTTCTCCGTCCAGCGCGGCAGGCTACTATTATCACACCCCTTAAACTTTTCCGCGATGAGCTCGGCGATAGGGCCGACTTCTAGGAAGTGCTTCTTCAGTGGGGAGGCTTAGTCAAAGGACAAAAGTTAGAGTACGAAGCGAGGGCGAAAGCGGCCAATGCCAGCGCAGGGGTTGCGTCCCGAAAGAAGAGGGCCGAGTGGTTCGAAACGATGCGCAGGAAGGATTGACACGCGCACTCCTTATGTAAAAATTGATAACCGCTACTCAAGCTAGTACTCAGCCATCTCCGCTACATGCAAAATCAGCGAGCAGCAGTACTTTCAATCTAACCAAACACCTCCATCATAAAATGATACTCAATCTTACTCCCATCTTCTATTCCTCTGGCACTCAACAAACGACACCTATCCGCCAAAATCTCGCCCACAACTGGCGTTCCGCAAAAAAAGACACCAACCTTGAACTCCTCATCCAGTTGCTCTGGATCCTTCTCCGCCAACACCGCCTTGTACACTTTCATCTCCTCGTAGTGATGATCCAAGATCTTGACAAAGTCCGGCCGTCCGAAGAGCGTCGGGTTCAGCAACCCCGTGAGCGGACTTGTTGGGTGCTCGGGCGTGCGATGCATCTCCAGCAGCCAGCGGTAGACATGTGTTGCAATCTTGTTGTGCTTCTGTGTGATATGCGTGTGGATGCGGACGTCCAGGTGCGCTTGCTCGTCGTGCTTGGCGTGCCACTGCTGGCTTCGGGACACCCTGTTGAGGAGGTCGGATAGCCAAAGCAGACTGTTGCGTTCGCGGACGGTCCAGTGGAAATCGATGCGGCGGTAATCCGGTGCGTAAGTCGATGGGTGACGGTCTCCACTACCGCCGTGCATCAGTGTTTCTCGGGGCTCTGTGGTGTCTTTTGCCTTTCCAGTTGCGGGGCCCTCGTGTTCCTTATCGTCTTTTTCCTGAAGGTCGACGAGAATCCCGGAGAATGGTGTCACACCGATGCCGGCGCCCACGACGATGCTGTGGCTAAAGTCGTAGAATCGCTGGGCTGGAGCCCCAAAAGGGCCATTGACACCGATTTCGATTGCGGACGGCGCCCCAGACTCCCCGTTGCATAGCTCCCGGAGCCTAGAGGTCCAATTCCCATCGGTCTTGATGTGCAGTTGGAATTCGTTGCCAATACAGGTCGAGACCGTAAAGGGATGCCACTGGAAGTAGTTGAGCTTTGGGACTTGCAGGAAAACATACTGCCCGGCATGGTACTGCCATATTCTCTCGCTCGGGATGGCCGCCTTGACGAGGACTGTCTCTTTGTCGAGAATCTGGATTGTAGCCGGCACGCGCTGGCTGAAACCCAGGAACACCCGCGCCACCCTCTCCGTGAGGACGAGCAGCGTGGGTAATGCAAGCCAGTAGCCAAACATGGGTGCCTGCAACAATCCGGCTGTCCCGTGTGCCATCAGGAGCCCAAGGATCGGATACATTAGCAAATGACCGAGTTGAAACACTTCGTAGCTCTTTTTCCGGACCTGCGGTAGGCTCAGTAGGCACAGGACATAGAAGAGACCGAGGGCGACAAGGCCTGTCAAACCTGGAAGGGACCGAATATAGACGATATACGGCCGTGGCACCGCATCCGGGCCCAGGAGCATCGCGACCGCGTCCTCATTCTCAACGCGACTGCCCCACACAAATGAGCCGCTAAGGTGCCCAATAGCATGTAGCGTAGCCAAGGTGACAGCAACGCATGAGATGGCGATATGGAAGGTCTGCGACATATCCCAGTTGATGAATCGTGAGATGTAGTATGACCGCCGAAGAAAGGTCGACAAATACCGCGACATGCTCAGCACCAGGAAGAAGAACGTCGGGTACAAAGCCCCGGCACAGGTCTTTGCAAGCACCACGCCCCAGCCAAAAGCGCGGGTGTAGTACTCGCCCCTAAGATACTTGACCAGATGCCAGATTCCAAACGCGAGCTGCGTGGACACCACCAGCGCAAGGAACGCAATCTCAGGTCCATGCACGGCCCAATAGGACCGCACCCTTCTCAGGACGCCTAGCTTGCGCAGGTAGGTTTTCTGGTCGATGCTCGTTTCCTTGTCCTGCTTCAGACTAGGAATCTTCCAGCTCCGCACGCGCTCGGCGAACTCATCGCGAGGGATGCGGTTCTTGTCCGAGCCGATGATCTTGCGGAGGAAGGCATGGCGGTCGGCGTCGCTGGCGCTGGAGTGGTTGAGGTTGTGAGGCGACGGGTTGGGCGCGATCTCGGCGTGGACTTGGTCGAGCTTCTTTTCGACCTCGCTGTAGTCGATTAGGCCGTCGCCGTTGTGATCGAGGTCGGAGAGGAAGGCATTGACTTCGTCGTCTGTCAGGTGCTGGACGTCTTCCCACGGTGCGGTACCATCGTCACCCATCAAAGCTGCTTTTTATTGTTGGGATGTCTAGGGAGGGTTTGGGATTGGGTTGTGGTATTAGTTGGAGAAACAACTCTTCAACTCGGTCGCGTCCGGGGGGGGGAGGGTTGATTGTTTTTACAGTGACGAAACCCGAATTCGAAGCCTGCCAAGTTGTGCCAATGTCGCCAAGTGACTTGGCGGGCGAATAAAACTTGGTGGGAAACGCTCAGCATCTTGGCTTTCAGCAATGGCCCCTCTCACCCGTGCCACGTTTTCCTCGAGGCGGAAAGCCAAGCTGCCACTGGTGCGCCGCCGCCATGAGTTGCTCAGCCCCGCAACACCGGGGGCGAGTACGAGTACATTCTTGTTCTTCATTGCACCCATGACCTCTTTGAGCGATGGGAGCCACTTGCGTCTCTGTCCCAGCGACGTCAAGAGATCCGTAACGATGGAACCCGAGCCTTCAGCGATCTCCTCCAGGTTTCCCATCCTGAGTGCCAGGATCCTAGCCCACCACCCACGAAACGCGTTGCTAAACCCTCGGCGAGAGGAATAATCGAAGAGATTGGCAGCGAGGGTTCGCGAGACTGCTTCCTCGGGGATTTCGTTCGATGGCTCATAAGCTTCTCGCAACAAAAGAATCCGAAGGAACCATTTACTCTCCGTCCGACTATCTGTGAAAAGGCGATTACCCTTCTCTGTAATTTTGGAGAGTTTGATGCCGCGAAGAACAAGCCCGTTTTCGCCTGTTATGTGCGACGCTGGGCACACAAAATTTCCGTTTTCGCACCTTGAGCACGTGACGTTGCCCACCCTGGCTCAGGCTCGGCCCGGCCCCCTGCTCAGGATTTGCTCAGGGCTGCCTCCCCTTTTGCTCACCCTAACTACCATTTTCGGTAGGCTCGCAACGGAGGTTAGGTCAGGGAGTCAGGAGACCGAATGTGGAAAGCAAATATTCTTAGATAAGGTGTTTGCTGTTTGTTGATGGAGGCCGTTGCCCTAGAGTGCACAGATAGTCTAAATAGTCTTGAAGGTGAATAGACGATTTATTTGGCTCCGACAAAGATAGAGACGCACGCCCGAATAAACTCTGACCTCCACGAATGTCGGGCTTTTGCTTCTCGTGGGCTCGCGGAGCTTTTTCAGCAGACAGAGCTCTAATACATACATGTTTGGCCTGGTGCTGCCATGGTACTCTGCTGTTTACATGGTGCGAGGTGCATGCGTCCTCTCCGCTCTAGCAGTCGGCGTGCGATTGACAGCCAACTCGAGGAGCTCGTGAGCGCGAAACCGCGCAAAGGTCAATTTCCCCCCTCAGGCCATCCCCCTTGATGTCTAGCCGCGAGTCTTCTGGACGACGTCGGCGCCGATGTGCATGCTGTTGTGGCGCAAGTCGATGCTCAAGCCTGGCTCGCCGCTCGAAAAAAACGACAGCGAAAGCTTTCCATTTAAAGCTCCGGCATCCCAAGAGAAGGTCACGTAGTTGGAATCAGTATCCTCGCTTACCCGGTGCACCACCAGCCGGCACTTGCTCAGGAAGCAGCTCACAGCTTCGGGGGGTCATCGCAAAAGTTCTCCTTGTTGGTTCGCAGTAGTTGCCCCTGTTCCCGTTAACTAGAGTTAGCCTTGCACCGCGACGGGGAGCAGAATGGACTTTCGACAAACCTTCCTAGCCAAGATGATTGGGTCGTGCAGGCGTTCCTTAATGTAGAATGTCGCCGGGCACGTGCGCCATGTTACGCCAAACCCCTCTCGTCTGGAGAGTATGGAGTGCAGAGCGTGGATGGCACCACCACGGCCAACGGCCATCCATCTGCGTGGCGGCGTTAATAATCACTGGTTTCTCTGGGCAGAGCCCAGCCTCCAGAGGCCGGGATCAACGAACTTACCCAGAGTCGCCGGGCTGTAAGATGAGCTCAACTTCACTGCCGTGCTGCTGCTACAATTTATCATGCATAGCTCGGCGGATATAGACATTGCAGCTCAGTCCACCGGTCAAGGCGAGATAATGCTTGGGTACCTCCTTCTTCATCAAACCAGGGTAGGTTTTCTTTGCCAGCAACATGTGTGAGTTGGCGGCCGTCATGATGGCTTCGACCAGCTCATCAAACATTTTGTTCATCTCGATCCTGTGTATGCCCCTTTTGTTAGCTTAGCTAGAGGAAGTGCAGAGTTTCCGCGATCCGTCTCACCTTTTGATGGTGATGGCGCCGCGGTCGATACCCTGATAGAATGTGATTCGCCCATCTCCTTTACCTAGTCCGTCGGACTCGTGGATGATCCTGGTGCACGCCTGCCTGATGGACTTTTTCTGGGCATCACCACATGTCTCGAGGAATCTGGGGTTTCCGGTTTTGTGCTCCAGTTCAGTTTTCACCAGATCTTCAAGCTTGCGGTGCAAGGTAATGCCACCGCGGGCCAAGGACTCAGCTTCACCGCATTGGACCATCTGGGGGGCGCCGTCTTCGCGGGTCAAGATGTACGAAGCGATGTCCTGTAAGATGGGGGCTCCTTATCAGCCCTACTAGGAGAGTAAAAAGGGGAGACCTGGTTTGTCGAACTAGACCGCTGCACCAAAACACTGCAAAAGTGAATCCACTGATACCAGCATTTAGTAACAGCGACTACATCCATATTGTTCCACACACCCCCTAGTTGCTGGACTAAACGCCCAGTGCAG
>Ga0247758_1002194_pt1 | contig 11440 bp, 7 predicted proteins | sample UWRJL156409C4_FD_180950 | JGI IMG/M metagenome (GOLD analysis project Ga0247758, IMG submission 180950) | Plant litter microbial communities from Arlington Agricultural Research Station in Wisconsin, United States - UWRJ-L156-409C-4 | ecosystem: Environmental > Terrestrial > Plant litter >...
ATGTTCGTTACCAATACAGGGGAGTTCGACACGCATCTATTCAGCGTCGACGCAGAAAGCGCTGTCGCGGAAGACGTCGCGGAGCCGACCAGCGCTCTAAACTCCCTGGCCAGCGATCATTGTGGGCGTGTATCTCTGTTTTCCGGTCAATCTCCGGGGATTCAGCTCATCAGCTCGGAAGCGCCGGCGCAATGGCTGCGTCAAGAAGTCGTTACGCTCCCGCTGCCCGCACTCGCCATGTTGGCAGATGCGCGAACGATGAATGATTCCGCAGGCTTGGCTGCCTACTACCAGATGGACGATCACTTGCCACGAATCGCCCTCCGCGAGCAGTCTGGATGGAGCACGCGCGTACTCGGGAACACGCGCGTGACGTCGATGGGGCTCGACGTCGACGACCGAGGGGCCCCTTGGGTGGCTTGGCTGCGTGACGACCAAGCGGGCTTCCCGTCGTTGGATCTCGTCGCGCCGGACGGCTCGATTCACCATGTATCGAGCGGGAGCCTGATCGAACCCACCGACTTTTGGCGAAAGCCGGTCGTGTTGGCCGGTGGCATCACCGGCACCAGCGCCTACCCGGCCTTGGCCGCCGCCCTCGGGGACGGCGTCCACCTCTGGACAGCCGATGCAACGGGCTCGCATTGGTCCGACCATCTACTGTTTTCGCCGGCTGACTCGGGCGACACGCCCGGTGCGGGAGATTGCGTGTACGACGATTCCGGGACGGACCCGTGCGGCGGCAAAACGACCTGCACTCGCGTGTGGAACGAGGCGAGAGGCAGACTTGGACTGGTGCGCACTCAGAGCGGTCGCGCGTATGCTGCTTGGGTTCAATCTGCCGGCGAGGTGAATTATACGCTCAGCCGCAGCGTGAGTACGCGGACCGGCAAAGCCATCTGCCAACCGCAGGCAGCTTCCTCTCGTGGAACGGCGGAACTCGTGATCGCCGCGCTTACGGACGAACTTGCCGTTCCACCAACCATCACGCGGCTACGCTTCGAGGTGGGTAGCCCGTTGGACGACCGAGGCCTGGCCCTCGCAGTTCGCGGTGACTCGCTGTTACTCGCGGCCTCGCTCGGGGCCGGTGAGGACGCCAAGATCACCTACCTCGAAGTGGATAGCGCGCGTCTCGGTCCGGAAAACTCGGATTCGCTTTAGCACTCTCGTTTGAGTCCTAGTTGACGTGCACGCATTTGCCGGAGTTGCACAGCTCTCCGGCTCCACAAGTTCCGCAGTTGGCGATCTTGTTGCCGCAACCATCTGCGGCTTGTCCGCATTGAATGCCTTGTGCGGCGCAGGTTTTCGGAATGCAGCTGAGCGGCACGCACTTCCCGGCCACGCAGGCGTTGTTGGCGGGACAAGCCGGACAACTGATGAGCTGACCGCAAGCGTCGCCTGCCTGGCCGCATTCTAGTCCTTGGTCCGCACAGCTCTTGGGAGTGCAGCTGGTCCCGCCGCATTTGCCGTTGTTGCAGGTTTGGCCCGTGGGGCAGGTGCCGCAATTGGCGACGCCACTGCAGCCGTCGCTGGCATAGCCGCAGACCATTTGCGATCCGCAAGCATGGGGCACACAGGCGCCGATCTTGCCGCACTTATTGGCCACGGGCGGCTCACCCACACCGCACGACTTACCCTCGGGGCAGATGCCGCAAGCCACCAGCCCTCCACAGCCGTCCGGAGCGTAGCCACAATCTTGACCCGACGGGCAGCTCGTCGCGGGCACGCACACCTTTCCCGGCGGCACGCACGAGCCGAGATCGAACAACATGTACTCGAGCAGCTTCTCCTGCGCGGTCATCGGATCGAGGCACACGCCACTCGAACAGGTGCTGGCGCATTGGGCGTTCGTGGTGCAAGCCGACCCCCACGGGCATTTGCCAGCGGAACACAGGCCGGTGCATTGGGCGTCGGTGGTGCACGTCCCCGCGGTCACACACGGGCCGCTGTCGTTCAGGCAGTCACTGGCCTGGGTCGCAACCGTGCAGGTCTTCTTGGGTTGGCCCTGGCAAACGAGCGGGCTCGGCAGCGCACGGCTCACGTTCTCGGCGCACTGACTCGGGAAAAATTCGGTCGCGACCTCGTTGGCGTCACTGACGTGGAAGTCGCTGAACAGGACGCGCCCGCATTGCACGGCGGGGGGCGTCTTGCTCAGATCCTGAACCAAATTCACCGGGGTATTGAAGGTGAAATGCACGGGCGTTTGCTTGCCGACGTAGGCACCCGCGCAGGTGTTGGCCAGGCATTGGGCGGAGGTGCCGCAGTCCGTAGTCGAAGTTGCGACGGTGCAGGCCTTGGTCGGCGAGAACTGGCAAACCAGCGGCGCGCAATCGGCGTTCGATGAGCAATTCGTGTCTTTGTTGACCGTGCAGCGGCCCAGACCATTGCGGTACAGCCACTGCTGAGTTCGACCCGCAACCGGCGAGATCGAGTCCGCCTCGTGACGAGCCACGAAGACAGTGGTGGACGGCGGGGTACCGGGGTTCAAGGCGCCTACGGCCGAGAGCCAACCTTGGAAGGCATTGGCTTTGGGGTTGCTCGTCGAATCGAGGAAAGCGGTTACCGGCACACCCGCGACGGAGTAGTCGGTCAGCTCCGAGTGCCACGAGGCAACCTGGCTCCAGTTGTCGGCGGCGGGGTCCGTGGGCGTGGCGCTGTTCGCGTTGTTGTTGTTCAGCCAGCGATAGCCATAGTGAGTCGTGAACACGCGCCCGCCGGCCGCCGCATAATTGCGCAGCGCGGCTTGGTTCGTCGATTCGTCGAGATCTGCGCCCTGGCAGGCCAAGATGGTCATGTCGTAGGCGTTGATGCCATTGGCGAACAGCTGGGCTTGAGTCGGCGTCGAGGCGTCGATCGCTTGTCCGGGATGGGTGTCACCGAGGAAGAAGTTGACTCGGCCGCCCTGGCCGGGGTTGGTGAATTCCGATTGCGCGATGCCGATCTTGCGCAGCACGCACTCGAGCGAGTCCGAGCTGCCCGTGACCATGGCCATCAGCGGAATGTTGCCCTGCACGCGGGTGCTCGGCATGAGGAACGTCTTGTCTGCGATCACGTTCGGCGCGCATGGGCTCGCGACGTTGACCGGGAAGGTGCGACGCCAGCGGCCCAATTGAATGACCACCGTGATATTTCCGGCCGGCACGTTCTTGAGCGTGAAGCTGCCGTCCACATCCGTGTACTCCCCTGCCGCGGGGTCGGTCGCACCGGGCGTGGAGATCAGCGGTGAACCCGCGGCCGTCGCGCCGCACACGTCACACGTCACCGCGGTCGGAAATGTCTTGAGCGCAGGATCGGATGGCGTGTTCGCGACGTACACGAGCACGTGATAGAGCGGGTTCCGACCCGCAGGATCGTACACCTTGCCGCTGAGGGTGGTGCTCACGCCAGGGGCACAAGTCGGGATTTGGCTGCACGCGCCGGTGCAGCCGCACACGCCGGGACTCGTGCCCCCGCCGCACGTCCAGCCGGGGGTCGAGCAGGTGCTGGGACCGCAAGTGAGCAAGTGACCGCAGTTGTCCGCGGCCTGGCCGCAGCTGTAACCACGCCCGGCGCACGTCGTCGAGGGATCGACCACGCAGCTGGTAGGAGGCACGCACGTGCCCTGAACACAGCTGTCCGCTGCATTGGGGCAAGTGACCGCGCCACAGTCCAGCACATTGCCGCAGTTGTCGATGGCTTGCCCGCAAACGTAGCCGCGGCCGCCACAGGTCGTGGCGGGATCCACGACGCACACGTCGGTGCTGCACTTCGCCTTGTTACAATGGCCCGGACACACGTCTTGCCCGCAATCGACCACGCCGCCGCACTTGCTGTCGGTGACGAAGCCGCAACTGGCTCCGAGCTCAGTGCACGTGGAAGGTACGCAGGCTCCGGCGTCCGCCAAGTTGTTCGCGGCGGGACCACAGCGGTTCGAGTCGGTGCCGCCGCACACGTCGGTGCCCGTGCATTCGCCGCACTTCACCACCCCACCGCAGCGAGTGTCGGTCACGAAACCGCAGTTGGCGTTCAGCTCCTCGCAGCTCGCTGGACAGCCATCAGGGCTACCACCGCCGACGGATACGATGATCATACCACCGCCGTTGCCGCTCGAGCCGGAGCTGCCACCCGCCCCACCGTTGCCGCTGCTTCCCGCCGCGCTGGCTTCTAACCCGGGAGGATTATTGGTGACCGTCGCCAGCTTGCGACAGCCCGACGCCGCCACGAACGCCCCCATCACCAGCAACAAAACCGAACTAAGCCACGCCTTCATAGTCGACCCTTCGAATCCCTGCGCTCGCCCCGCGCAGGCACGATGTTAAGATTCACCGAGCCTCCCTTGAATCGCGCGCGCCCGCAATCGTTTGCTGCCCGAATGCCAGAAGGAGCGGGGGCGGCAAGCCCGGGCTTGAACGCCGCGCCGATGACGCAGCGCATCCGAGCGAAATTCTAGCGCTTTGGCGCTTCGAGCTCGGCTCATACTCGCACCGCGGACTGCTTCTGGAAGAGGGGCGATCGCGATCCCGCCGCGCACCTCGAAGCCTCATGAGTTTCCCGTCGCGCGCGGGATACTTGGGATCGCGTGCCCCGGGCGTTTGGACGTCGGTGCGGTGGCCGTCCTCGCCGTCTGCGCTGCGGGCGACGCGGTCCGAACGCGTGAGCGCTCTCGACGTTGAGAGCAGCGGCTTTAAGAGCGAGCTGCTAAGAAAGACAACCTGTGCGGGACGCCGCGGGGGCGTCGAAGGGCGGCGCAGGGCGGCAGGTGGTTCTAGAGCCGTCGCCGAGGGAATGTTCGCGTGACGGGCGAGGTGATCGGCGGCTCCGTGTGCGTACGATTTCGTAGACTTCGCGCTCGAGTGGGCGCGGTGCAACGGCAGGGCCCGCTTCGTGATGCCCGTGCGTTGTAGACGATCGGAGCTTGAATGCTCGCCGGGTGTCGACCCGAGGTAGTTTTGGACGGCATGGGCACTCGGAAGCGCGCACCATCATCGATGGCTAGGACGAAGCGTATGCAGGTGACAATGCCAGCTCCTGGACCCGGCGACCGGTATATGCTCCACGAACCCCAACTCCCAACTTTGCCACGAGCAGCAGGAACGACTCTACGACTCGACTCGGCGCCTGCCCCGTCAGATAGGCTTCGACTCCCCTCGTGGCGATCTTGCGCTCAACTAGAATTTAGCCGGCTACGGCACGAGCGCGGACTTGCAGGCGCCACTTTAGCGACCTCGTTGACAGGGAGACAGGGGCAAGCTTCCGGTCGCAAGCCCATCATAGCTTGGAGGGGCGCGGATTCGAGAGAGGGCTGTCAAGAAATAGGACCTGTGCAGTACGCCGCGGGGACGTCGAAGTGCGGCGCAGGGCAGCGCATTTTCGGCCTAAAAGCAGCGCCATTGCGTCTTACGGCCTTCAAAAAGTGCGTGTTACACGAGAAGGATGGGGCAGCGGGCTTATCGTTCGAAGTCATTGGGACGACGAACTTGGTGGGCCTTTCGCGCATCGTGGGGCGGCGCAATCAGATCACGGCTGAGTTTCTCGCGTACCTGGCGGAGCTCGATGAGCGACAGCTGTTTCTCGATCTCGGATTTTCATCGCTGTTCGAGTATTGCGTGGAGGCGTTCAATTTGTGCGAGCGCCGGCAGGTCGTCACATCGCGGCGGTGCGGGTCTGCCGCAATCCGAGGCTTGATCTGCAGGGCCGAGCTTCCGTCTGCGAGTCACCCATCACATCTTTGGGCGCCGCGGATTCGAAAGAAAGCTGATAAGAAAGTGCGGGACACGCGGGACGTCGAAGTGCGGCGCAGCGCGGCAGGTGGTTCTGAGGCCGTCGCCGAGGGAATGTTCGAATGACGGGCGAGGGGATCGGCGGCTCCGTGTGCGTACGATTTCGTAGACTTCGCGCTCGCGTGGGCGCGGTGCTACGGCGAAGTCGAGGTCTGCGAACTCCACGAAATCGTCCGCGGTTTTTTTTGACTCTAGCCTGCAACGGTCGATCGGGCTGTTGCAGGTCAGTGATTATGTCGCTCTTACTGCAGAGTGAAAATGTCACCCCCTCCAATTGGGAAGCGGGGATGCAGACGAGCGAGCGACAGTGGCGGATTTTGAGCCTGCTGGAGCGTCTGGGCCGATGGCGAGGTGACGGTCGGGGAAGTGTCAGCAAGCCTCGGGCGGTCACGCGGCAGGTTCAGCGGATGCGGAAGCGATTTGCCGGCAGCGGCGCCGCAGGGCTGGTTCATGGCAACGCGGGTCGAAGTCCGAAGCACAGGACGTCGCAGGAGGTCCGTGAGCAAGTGGTCATGCTGCGCCGAGGCAAGTACGACGGCTTCAAGGCCAACACTTCACGGAGAAGCTGCTGGAGGTCGAGGGGCTTGAGCTAACGCGGGAGGCAGTCGACGCATACGGCGCGGTGCCGGGCCTGAAGCGAAATGGCAAGCACTGGACACTCGAAGAAGAGCTGGCAGGCAAGCAAGAGCCAACGCACAGCCGGCATGGCGGCAGGCACCCTCGGACCACACCAAGCTCCTCGACTTGTGCGCGCTGCACTACGTGAGGAAGGTCTACAAGAACCACACCGTGCGCCTCCACGGGCGCGTCATCGACATCCCCAAACGGCCCGATGCGGCACGCGCGACCTACGCGGGGAAAGAGGTCGTCGTCAAACACCTGCTCTCAGGCGACTACCGTGTCTTTCACGGGGAAGAATGCATTGCGTGGGCCAACGGCTCTCGACCGAAGCCTTCAACAGGCAGGAGCAAAAACAACGACAAGGACGAGCAACTGGGGTGACACTTTCACTGAGCAGTTAGGGGGTGACATTTTCACTTCGCTCCGACAAAATGGTCGATCGGGCTTGACAGGAAATTTGGCGGCGAGTGCCCAAAGCAAGCGAAGGGGGCGAAAATTCGCGCGCAAGAGCGCCTGACTTGCGCAGGTGGAACGATTGAGCTGAGGGTCGACTCGGAACGCATTTTCGGCCTAAAAGCAGCGCTATTGGCGTTCTACGGCCTTCAAAAAGTGCGTGCTACACGAGAGGGATGGGGCAGCACGCAGATCGTTTGAAGTCATTGGCGGACGACGAACTCTTGGCGGGCCTTGCGCGCATCGTGGGGCGGCGCAATCAGATCACGGCTGAGTTTCTCGCATACTTGGCAGAGCTCGATGAGCGACAGCTGTTTCTCGATCTCGGATTTTCATCGCTGTTCGAGTATTGCGTGGAGGCGCTCGGCTTGTGTGAGTCGACGGCAGGCCGGCACATCTCGGCGGCGCGGGTGTGCCGCAACCATCCCGAGGTGTTCGCGAAGGTGGCGAGCGGGGCGTTGCACGCTTCGGCGCTGAGTTTGTTGAGGAAGCACCTCACGCCGGAGAACGCGGGCGAGCTGTTCGAGCTGTGTCTGCACAAGAGCGCGCGGAAAGTGGAGGAGTTGCTCGCAAGGCGCTTTCCGAGGCCTGATGTGCGTGATTTGGTGCGTCGCTTGCCGGCCCAAGTCGGGTCCACTCTCGACGTTGATTGTTCGGCGGACAAGCCGCCATCGGACGGCTGGCCGCGCGAGCCCTCACGCAAGTCCTCGAGCGAGCCGGAGAAGCCGCCCCTCGAGTCTCAGTTGTCGGGCGCGCCAACGTCGGTGTCGTCGTCGTCGTCGTCATCGGCAGAGGGGCAGCAGGCACGCCGGCTCGAACCGCTTTCTGCGGATCGCTACGGCGTGCATTTCACCGCAGATGGCGAGTTTCGCAAGCTGCTCGAGCGCGTGCGTGGGCTAGCCGGGCATCGGCTGCCGAGCGGCGATCTGATGACTTTGTTCAAGCGCGCGCTCGAAGCGTACGAGCGAGAGCTTTCGAAGCAGCGCTTCGCGTTGGGCAGGAAGCCGCGCGCCAGCCGAGGTGTGAAATCCGTACCCGCACCGTCACCGTCACCGTCCGCACCGTCCGCACCGTCCGCACCGTCCGCACCGTCCGCCGCCGATCTCGATCAGCCTGATCGATCCAGGATCGATCCAACCAAACTCAAGCCCGACCCCGCGTCGGAGCCGAGCCTGAGCTCGAACTGGAGGCGTCATTGTCCAGCTGCGGTGGCGCGCGCGGTTTTCTTACGAGACGGGAAGCAGTGTAGCTATGTATCGGCGGACGGGCGGCGGTGCAGCGCGCGGCGGTGCCTCGAGCTCGACCACGTCGAGCCTTGGTCGGTGGGCGGCGAGTGCACGATTGAAAATCTTCGGCTGCGCTGCCGAGCTCACAATCAACGGTATGCGCGGCAGTACTTTGGCAAGTCTCGGGTAGATGCCGCCGTGCAGAGCGCTCGGCGTCGCCGCGCAGCGACGCGGCGTTCGGATAAAGCTGACCCACCGTGAGCTGGCTATAGTGCGACCATTGGCCGCAGAAACGGATCCGTTTCTCCCGTTGTCTTTCGGGCACGGGCGCGATGAGGGGGGGTAGATCAGCGCGACGGGCCCGGCGCGAGTAAGGGCGCGTTACGCGCGGCCGCCACGTAGCTCGGGTTGATCGGCTCTCGAGCGGTTTGCGCTGCAGGGGCTGGATGCGGCGAGTGCCGTCCGACCAGTACGAACAGCACGGCGCAGCCGAGCACCAAGCCCAACGCGCCCACCGAGCGATCCCAACGCGAGCCCGCGCGCTGGAACGCAGAGGCGCAAATCACGAGCAGTAGGCCGACCGCGACCCCAGCGAGACAAATTGTCAGCCCGGCGGATACCTGAGCACTGCTGAGTTGGGCGTGATGCCCCGCGGCCCGAATCAAGATCTGGCAGCAGATAATCGTAAATACTGCGGCGACGAAGCCAATCAATGCGGTCTCTTTGGTATTCATGCCGTTCCGTTCGTCGAGCTGGGCGGGCGAAGCTTGAATTGCCCATGTCACAGGGGAGCAACTTGCGTGCCACGTTCCTGTGAGGTGGGTGGATATGCTCAACGGCAACGGGGCGAAGACACTACTTGATGTGATGGCAAATCCTCACCGGTGTCCCGCGGCGATTCACGGTCGCTTCTCCACCGCACAGCGTGCGGAGCCGCGTCGTCGGATCGACATTGCCGGCCGTGCCGGCGCACGGCAGAGCCGGTTCGCAATCGCTGCCGCCCGTGCCGCCACCCGCGTCACCGTTGTCAGAGGGAGCCGCTTCGGTGTCATCGCTTGCACCCGTGCGGCCTCCACAATGCACGAGTGACAAGCCGCACGCGGCTACCGCTAGGCACGCCCACGTCCACTCACGATCGCTCGACCTTTGCATCTCTTTGGCACCCCCCGAGAGCAGAGCCTAGCACGCCCCGTGGGTACGAATCCGAGCTCGGAGGTGCGCGGCTGGATCGCGATCGCCCCTCTCTCCTTGCTTTGCCATCTTCGGCCCGGAAAAACGAACGGCCCCGACGTCTGACGACGAGGGGGCCGAGCTTTCAACGGCGCTGTTCGTAGACGGGTTAGGCGAGCACGAGCGGCAGTACGGTGTCCTTGGTGTAGCGCCAAATCAGCGAGGAGTCGTGGGTTTGGAAGGCGGCACCGCTGTAGTAGGTGCGGTTTCGACCCTGCAGATTGTTCAGCGCTCCGTAGAAGCCTTGCGCGATTTCATCGCCGCGCACGTTCAGCTCGAAGGGCGTGTGCGCGCTGTACGCCAGGAACTCTTTCACACGCGGGCGGCTGGGGAAGTACGTGGGATCGCTCAGCCGGCGGATCTGGGCGACGATCGTGGCCTTTACCTCGAAGTCACTGAGCGGCACGGTGCTGCCGAACTTCACGTTCCAAACCCCGGGCATGAGGGTTGGATTGAGGCCGTAGAAGCCGGGCAGCTGCGGCAGGTTGTACGCGGTGTGCGCGTTGCTGTTCGTGACCGACAGCCCCGCGGGCACGCCCTCCAGCTTCAACAGGCCCGTGTAGTAGTAGTTGTTGTCGAAGCGGCGGATGACCGACTCTTCTGTGCGATCGAGATCGAACGCGCAAAAGTTTTCGCGCGTGGGCGGGGCCGTAACCACCAGCTTCTTGGCTTTGATGACGTAGCGCCCCTGCGGGGTGTCGACCTGCACGGTCACGCCATTCTTGTCGCGGTCGACATGCAAGATGTCCGCGCCGAACACGATGTCGTCGCCCAACACCGACGTGGCGTTCTCGTACAGCGTGCTATTGCCGGTCGGGCAAACCATGAAGCCGCCGGTGATGCCGAAGATCGAACCCACGACCTGCGAGCTGAAATTCTTCAGCACGTAGACCGCGGGCATGTTGAGGATATCGCCCACCCCTTGCCCGAATTGGAAGGCGGTACGAACCATCGCGCCGAAGCCGTATTTGGTCACGAAGTCGCGAAACTTCATGGTCAGATCGAGGGGTACGGGGTTGGGCAGATCGAAGCTCGAATCCAGATCGAAGTAGGTCGCATTGAGCTGCTGCAGATAACCGTAGTAGCCCTGCAGCGCGGCCCCCGTCTCGGCGGCCGTGGGCTCGGTAAAGTTCTGAATTTGCCCGGTCCGAAAGTCGAAGTTCACGTTGTTGCTCGCGAACGCGCCCGCGGGCAGCGCGATGATCGGCGTGCCCAAACGCGTGAAGTAGTCGGTCACCACCGGCGTGTTGTTGAACACCACCACGCCGATATCCGTTGGAATATGGCTGACGGGATCGACGTAAGTCTCGGTGTGACCGCCGAGCCGTTGTTTACGTTCCAGCACGACCACGCTGCGCCCGGCGTCCTTCACGGCGACGGCGGCATAAGTTCCGCCGGAGCCGCCACCAATCACGCACACGTCGCGCACGATGGTCTTCGTCTTCGCGAAGGCCGTGCGCGAGGACAGCCCCGCTGCCGCAAAACCGGCAGCAGAGTACGACAAAAGCTTCAGCACATTTCTTCGGCGAAGACGCATCATGGTTCAAACTCCGTTCGTTGGTGCGCGTACGAGGACCGGCCCCCGCGACGGCCTTTAGCAACCCTTGAGGTAGACTATAAGCTGATTCAATCGAGGGCTAGTCTGAACATACGAGTCAGCGCGTTGGCCGGGGCCCTGCAAACAGCGACGAATGCCGCCACCGTGCTTCTGCTACATCAATGGGGTTATCCCACATCTTCGCTCGTACTCACCCTGTCCCTTCCGACAGGTTCCACATGCTCACGCGCAAGCCTACGTCTAGGTATTCGTCCAATTGCGGGCGGCCCGCGGGGCGGAGTGTCGCCGTGCGCAAAGAATGACGACTACGACGCTGCCGTTCGCGCCGCGTTCACTCGCTGCCTGGCATGACCGGTTGGCGCGCGAGCGGCGGAGGTGGCGGCGCATCCTTCAACAGAACCGTGGTCTCCGCCTTGCCCAAGCCCGTGCTCAGGGCCTGAAGTGAAGGGCTAAACTCGACATGAATCGGACACGCGCCCGCCGCGGAGCTGTTGAACGAAAGTTCGAGATTCCATGGTGGCCCCGGTAAACGTGCTCCATTCGTAGCATCGGGTACCGCGAGCCAGCGAAAGGCGACGAGCGACGGCCTGCGATCG
>Ga0247758_1002195_pt1 | contig 11435 bp, 9 predicted proteins | sample UWRJL156409C4_FD_180950 | JGI IMG/M metagenome (GOLD analysis project Ga0247758, IMG submission 180950) | Plant litter microbial communities from Arlington Agricultural Research Station in Wisconsin, United States - UWRJ-L156-409C-4 | ecosystem: Environmental > Terrestrial > Plant litter >...
CGCGACCGCCGCGCCGAAGACACCCGACCACAGCAGCCAGGCGATCACGCCGGGCTGCCCGGCCGAGATCCCCAGCACGAGGGCCCACGCGAACGCGGGCAGGCCGCCGGAGCCGTAGCCGAGCTGGTCGGCGAGCGAGAGCAGGAGCAGCGCGACCGGCACGAGCGAGAGGACGACGAGGAGCACGCCGAGGCCGCGCCGCACGCGGATGCCGGGGGCCAGCACGGGGATCCAGAGATGCGCCGGCAGCACGAGCAGCGCCGCGGCGAACGGGTTGACGATCCACACCAGCCAGCCGAGGACCGCGACGACGAGCAGGACGGCCGGCCCGCCACCCTCCTCCTCGCGCAGCGAGGTCGGCTCGATCGCGATCATGCGCACGACCAGGTACCGCACGCCCCAGCCGAGCAGGAACGCGAGGAACGCGACGAGCAGCGGCCCGGCCGCGACCGGCACAACGTCGGGCAGCACCGGGGCCGGCGGATCCACCGAGAGCAGCCCGGTCGAGCCCATCAGCACCACCACCGCAGCGGCGAGCGCGAACGGCAGGGCGGTCGCCGCCGTCCACAGGATCCACACCAGGACGCGCTCCCGCCGGCGGCGCACCCGTGCGCAGGCGTCGATCCCGACGAGCAGCGGCGCGAGCAGCAGTGCGGCGACGAGCAGCCGGATCGCCCAGCCCGGCATGACCTTCTCGAGCGCCACGAGGTCGTCGCTGCCGGAGCCCTCGATCGTCGGCCCCTCGTCGAGGGCGTTGACGGTGCGCAGCGCCACGCGGCCGAACTGCTCCAGCCGGCCGGGCGCCAGCGCGTCCTCCCCGGCGGGACCCTGCTCGCCGCTGACCTGCAGGGTCACGGCGGGCAGTCCCTCCTTCAGGAGGGTCGCCTGCTCGCCCGGCGCGAACGGGAACGCGAGCCGCACGAACTGGTCCGCCACGCCGAGCGTGCCGGCCGACATGCCCGCTTCGGTCCGGATCGCCGTCTCCACCGTGCGTTGCAGCTGGAGCGGCGCGAAGCCCCGGGCGTTGGAGGTCGAGACGACCATGGGCCGGCGCACCGTCACACCCGCCATGTCCCCGAGGACGAGCACCGCCCCGATCGGGCCGGGCAGATGGCGGACCACCTCGGCGGCGCCGGCGTTGCCCCCGCTCCCGCCGCTCGTCGAGACGAGGGTGGTCGTGCGGCGCAGCCGTCCGTCGGCGAAGACTCGGCCGAGCTCCAGCAGGACAGCGGTCGCGCTCAGCGCGGCCCGCGAGCCCCGGTCCGCCGCGTCGCGGTGGGCGAGGATCAGCAGGCCGGGCCCCGGCGCGCCCGCCCGCGTCGCCACCACGTTGGTCAGCGTCTGCTTGCCGTCGATGCTCTGGGCGTCGAAGCTGCGCCGCGAGACCTGGAACGGATCCTGGCCGCCGACCGCCCGCTGCCCGAGGGCCGTCGCGACGTAGGCCGCCAGGCCGTTGTCGCCCGCACCGCCGGGACGCCGGTCGGGGAACCGCCGTGTGAGGGTGTCCAGTGTCGTCGACGCGCGGGTGGCGTCGAAGGCGTCGGGAACGTTGTTGGTCCCCAGCGCGACGGGACGGTTCTGGAGCGAGAACGCGGCGACGACCACCGCCAGGATCACCGGCACCAGCGCCGCGCGGTAGAGGCGCGCGTCGAGCATGACGGTGCACCGTATCGCGGACGGGGCGGGCCGATCCCGCCGGACGCACGGTCATCGGGCGCCAACCGCCCACGTCGTCCGCGGCCGTCTCCTACGATGTCCGCTCCCCCCATGACCGAACGCGCTCCCCGCATCCTGCTCGTCGACGACGAGCAGTCGATCCAGACCCTGCTCTCGTACCCGCTCCGCAAGGAGGGCTACGAGGTCGTCCAGGCCTCCGACGGTCGGGAGGCGCTCGAGCGGTTCGGCGAGACGACGTTCGACCTGGTGATCCTCGACGTGATGATGCCCCGCCTCGACGGCCTCGAGGTGTGCCGGCGGCTGCGGGCCCGCAGCGACGTGCCGATCGTGATGCTCACCGCCAAGGCGGAGGAGAACGACAAGGTGATGGGCCTCGAGCTCGGCGCCGACGACTACATCACCAAGCCCTTCTCGATGCGCGAGTTCCGCAGCCGCGTGAAGGCGGCGCTGCGCCGCGGCGCGATGCGGCCGGGCGCCGACGAGAGCGCCGACCGGCCGCTGGAGGCCCTGGAGCTGCGCATCGACCAGGCCAAGCGCCGCGTCGAGGTGCGGGGCGAGGAGGTGCCCACGACGTTCGTGGAGTTCGAGATCCTCGCCGCGCTCGCTCTGAGCCCGGGCCGCGTCTTCTCGCGCGAGATGCTCCTGACGCGCGTGTGGGGCGACTCGTCCTACCGTGACCCGCGCACGATCGACGTCCACATCCGCCATCTCCGGGAGAAGCTGGAGCAGGACGCCAAGAACCCGGAGTACCTCTTCACGGTCCGCGGGGTGGGGTATCGCTTCCGCGACCGGAGTGAGTGAACGATCCGCGGTGCGCCCGTGCGCTCGCTGACCAACCGCCTGGCGCTGCTGTTCGCGGCGATCGTGCTGGCGGTCCTGCTCGTCGTCTACCTGTACGTCGTCCCTCCGCTGCAGTCGAGCCTGCGCGACCAGCAGCTCAAGAGCCTCGCCGACGCCGCCGAGCGGTACAGCGGTCCGATCATGCGGGCGATCGAGCGCGGGGAGACCGCCCGCAAGCTGGACGGCCACGTCGACGACGCGGGCGAGGCCGCGAACGCCCGCGTCACGCTCCTGGGCGTCAACCGGGGCACGGAGGGGTTCGAGCTGTACCCGAAATCCGATTCGGCCAAGGGGTCCAACGGGGACGATCTCCAGTTCGTCGTCGCCGTGGAGACCGCCCGCACCAAGCGCGGCCAGACCGGGACCGAGGCGGGCGCGAGCGGGCCCATCGGGGAGGCCACCGCGCCGCTGCTGGCCCGGGACCCGCAGACCGGGGAACGCATCGTCGGATCGGTGATCGTGTTCTCGGCGCCCCAGAAGGACGTGGAGGGCAACGTCCAGTTGGTGCGGGACCGCCTGATCGTGGCCGGCCTCATCGCCCTGCTCGTCGCGCTCTTTGCCGGCTACGCGCTGGCCCGCCGGCTGATCGGACGGGTGCAGAGCATCGAGTCGGTCGCCCGACGCGTGGCTGACGGCGACTTCACCGCGCGCTTCCCCACCGGCGACGACGACGAGCTCGGCGACCTCGCTCGGGCGCTCGACGACATGCAGAACCAGCTCGCCGAGCTGGACTCCGCCCGGAAGCAGTTCATCGCCACCGCCTCGCACGAGCTGCGCACCCCGATCTTCTCGCTCGGCGGGTACGTCGAGCTGCTGCAGGACGAGGAGTTGGACCCGGAGACCCGCGACCGGTTCCTGGCCCAGATCCGCGACCAGGTCGATCGCCTCGGCCGCCTGACCACGGATCTCCTGGACCTCTCGCGCCTGGAGGCCGGATCGCTGGAGCTGCGCCGCGAGTCCGTGGACGTCCGCGACGTCATCCAGATGGTGTCCTCGGAGTTCACCCCGGCCCTGGCCCGCCGCGAATCCCACCTCGAGGTGCGCGTTCCGTCGGAACCGGTGCGAGCCGTGTGCGATCCTGAGCGGGTGGCTCAGGTCCTGCGCATCCTCATCGACAACGCTCTGTCCCACACCCCCGCCGGCACCGACGTCGTCGTGTCGGCGGCGCGGCGCGACGACCGGGTGCGCCTGGCCGTGACCGACTACGGCACCGGCATCAAGCGTGGCGCCCTGCCTCACATCTTCGAACCCTTCTACACGGCCGACGACGAGCAGCAGGCGCAGGGCTCCGGCCTCGGCCTCGCGATCGCCCACGAGCTGACCGAGCGCATGGGCGGCCCCCTCGACGTCGACAGCCGGCCGGGCCGAACGACGTTCACCTTCGACATCTCCACCTAGGACCGCATGCTCGAGCCACGCGACCACACCCGCCTCGTCCTCGTCTCCAACCGGGGACCCGTCACGTTCCAGGACGACGGCTCGGTGTCGCGGGGCACCGGTGGCCTGGTCACCGCGCTGACCGGCCTGGCCTCCCACCGCTCGCTCGTGTGGATCGCGTCCGCGATGACCGAGGCCGACGCGCTGAAGGCCGCCGAGGCCGGGGACGAGCCGCTGCGCGTGCGTTCGCCCACCGGGGGCGGCGAGTACGACGTCCGCCTGGTGGAGTCCGACCCGACGGCGTACGACGGCTTCTACAACGTCATCGCCAACCCGATGCTGTGGTTCATCCAGCACTACCTGTGGGACCTGTCGAACGCGCCGGACATCCGCGACAACGAGATCCGAGCCTACGACGAGGGCTACGTCACGGTGAACCAGGACCTCGCGGACGTGGTCGTAGCCGAGATCGAGGACGTCACGGAGCCGGTCGTGATGGTCCACGACTACCACCTGTACCTGCTGCCCGCGATGGTGCGCGCCCAGCGCCCGGACGTGTTCCTCCACCACTTCGTGCACATCCCGTGGTCGCAGCCCGACGCCTGGCGCGTGCTCCCCAACCGGATCCGCGAGGACCTGTACCGCGGCATCCTGGCCAACGACATCGTCGGCTTCCACACCCGTTCCTACCGCGACAACTTCCTGTCGTGCTGCGCGAGCCTGATGGGGCTCGAGGTCGACTTCCGCCGCGGCCTGGTCAAGGTGGACGATCGCGAGGTGTGGGTGCGCAACTACCCGCTGCCGATCGACGCGGGCGCCACGCGCGGGGTCGCCGCCAGCGAGGGCGTGGAGACGTTCGAGCAGGAGCTGCTGCACCGCCGGCGCGACCACCTCATCCTGCGCGTCGACCGGGCGGACCTCTCCAAGAACGTGCTCCGCGGGTTCTCCGCGTTCGACCTCTTCCTCGACCAGCACCCCGAGTTCCAGGAGCGCGTGACGTTCATCGCGCAGCTGATGCCCTCGCGAACGGACGTCCCCGAGTACGCCGAGTACCTCGAGCGCATCGAGGCGCTCGTCGCCGTGGTCAACCACCGCCACGGCACCCCGGACTGGATGCCGATCCAGCTGAAGCTCCGCGACGACCTCGAGGAGGCCGTCGCCGCGTACAAGCACTACGACGTGCTGCTCGTGAACGCGATGTTCGACGGCATGAACCTGGTGGCCAAGGAGGGACCGCTCGTCAACGAGCGGGGCGGCGTCTCGATCCTCTCCGAGAACACGGGCGCCCACGAGGAGCTCGGGGACTTCGCCCTGTCCGTGAACCCGTTCGACATCGGCGAGCTCGCCGAGACCATCCACCGGGCCCTGACCATGCCCACCGAGGAACGAGAGCGGCGCCTGGCCGGGCTCAAGGAGATCGTCACCCGCCGAGACCCGGGCGACTGGATCGACGACCAGCTCGACGACATCCGGCGCAAGGCGTCGGGCGCGCCGGCGGACGCCCAGCCGGCGGCCTGACCACCGACCCCTCACGGCACGAACTCCAACGCGGGCCCCGGATCCGGCGCCGCGGGGGTCCCCGGCCCGGGATCCGGCTCGACCCGCACCGGCGGAGCCGGCGGGCCCGGCGAGCGGACGGGCGGGACGACCACCGCGGGAGCGGCCGACACGGCCCGCGGCCGTCCGGCGGCCCGCGACGAGCGACGAGCGCGTGAGCGACGGGCCCGGCGCCGCCGCCCGGAGGACGGGCCCGAGGACCGGGGTTCGGCGGAAGCGCGCCGCTCCCCCGGACCCCGCGCCGCGGCGGCCGCCGCACCGGCGGACGAGGGAGGTGGTTCCTCGCTCCGCGCGGGCGGGACCGCCGCAGGGGACCTGGTCGCCGAGGAGGCGACGACCGGTCGGGGCATGGCCGAGGGCACCTGTGGCTCGTGGTCGCCGGCCCGCAGCCAGGCGACGACGAACACCACGACCGCCACGAGCGCGGCGAGGCGCGCGACGTTCTCCCAGCGGATGCGATGGCGCAACTCGTCCATGTCCCTCTTAGGTCAGGGCGAGGAAAACTCTCCCCCCTCGGACGAAATCTCTTCGCCATCGCGAGGCGGGGCGCCGGAAATCGTGCGCCTTGCTATCTTCCCTGACCGCCTGCGGGCGACTTACTTATGGCTGATCACACCCCCATTTACGACCTCGTCCTCCTGCTCGATCCGAGCGCAGAGGACGCAACCCGCGCGAAGATCGTCGCCGACGCACAGGCGGCCATCAGCGGAAACGGCGAGATCGTCGGCACGCATGAGTGGGGCACCCGCGCCATGGCGTACGAGATCGACAAGAAGACGGACGCCGTCTACTACTTGATCCAGTTCCACGCCGGCTCGCGCGACCTGCTCGCCGAGCTCCAGCGCACGCTGTCGATCATCGACGCGGTGATCCGCTTCCGGATCATCAAGCTCGAGCCGGGCACGCCCGCTCCGCCGGATCTCTCGAAGGCCGCACCGGTCTTCGAAGCCGAAGCCATCAGCGAGCGCTAGCCTGCGGGCGCCGCGAGGCGCCCCTCCGGTCGGATCCTTCGTGACGGCAGTGCGCCGAAACGTGACGTTTCCGCACCGGTGTGCAGAGAAAACGTCGAAAGAGCGGCCTCTCCCCGGGGAAGCGCCGCCTTCCGGTCTAGTATCGCCGGGACCTTCCGTTCGCCCCCGAAAGGAGCCACCACATGGCGGCCTCGAACATCAATCGCGTCATCATCACCGGCAATCTCACGCGGGACCCTGAGCTGCGCTCGCTGTCCTCCGGCACGTCCGTCTGCGAGCTGCGCGTCGCCTGCAACGGCAGCCGCAAGGATCGCCAGTCCGGCCAGTGGGTCGACAAGCCCAACTACTTCGACGTCAAGGTCTGGGGTGCGCAGGGCGAGAACTGCGCCCGCTACCTGGCCAAGGGCCGGCCGATCGCGGTCGACGGCCGCCTCGACTGGAGCGAGTGGGCCGACAAGGAGTCGGGCAAGAACCGCCAGAAGGTGGAGATCATCGCCGACACCGTGCAGTTCCTCGGCGGCCGCGACGACGCCGGCCAGGGCGCGCCCGCGGCCAGCGGCGGCTTCACCCCGACGCGCTCCGACGTCCCCGTCGACAACAGCGACTACGCCTCGGCACCCGCCGGCGGCGGCGCCACGGCGGACGACGACATCCCGTTCTAGGGATCTCGCATCCCGGCGGTCCGGCGTCCTGAACGCCGTGCCGCTGGGCTCGATGGCCGGTTGTTCTCGGCCGCGCGCCTGATAGCAGGCGTCGCGGACGGCCACGACATGCCACAATGGCCGTTCGCGCGCGCCCGCCGGCGCGCGCCTCTTTCTTTCGTCGCGATCAGCAAGGACGTTCGCCACCGTGGCCAAGCAGCGCCGTAGCACCACCAGCACGAGCACCAAGCGTCGCGTTCGCGACAAGAAGGGCGGTCCCGGCAGCGGGCGCCGCAAGCCGTGCCTGTTCTGCAAGGACAAGATCGAGCAGGCCGACTACAAGGACATCGGCACGCTTCGCCGCTACGTGTCCGAGCGGGGCAAGATCCGCTCGCGTCGCATCACGGGCGCCTGCCGTCGTCACCAGAGCCAGGTCGCGCAGGCCGTCAAGCGCGCCCGTGAGCTCGCGCTGCTCCCCTACGTCGCCGAGGGCGGCCCCGAGCCCCGCTCGGGTGGCCGTGGACGCGACCGCGATCGGGATCGGGACTAGTCATGCCTGAAGCGATTCTTCTCCAGGACGTCGAGGAGCTCGGCTCCCGCGGGACCGTCATCGAGGTCTCCAAGGGCTACATGAGGAACTTCCTCATCCCGCGCAAGCTCGCCGCGCCGGCCACGAAGGGCGCCCTCGAGGCGGCCCAGGCCAAGATCGAGGCCGAGGAGCGCGCCGCGCGCGAGGCCATCGAGAAGGCCGGCTCCTACGCCGCCCTCCTCAACAAGACGGTGCTCACCATCCCCGCCAAGGCCGGCGAGGACGGACGCCTGTTCGGCTCGATCACCAACGCCGACATCGCCGACGCGATCCAGGACGCGCGCAGCGTCAAGGTCGACAAGCGCAAGGTGCACATGGAGGAGCCGATCAAGAACATCGGCACCTACCTCGTGGTCGTCGAGGTCTCCGAGGGCGTCACCGCCACGGTCAAGACCATGGTCGTCGAGCAGTCCTAGCTCCGCACCGCAGCATCCGCTTCACCGAAGGCCCGCTCCGGCGGGCCTTCGTCGTTCCCGGGGTCGCCGGGCCGGGCGTCGACGAGACGCCCGGCCCGGCGCTCCGTCAGCGCTTCACCCGGATGACCTTGGACCGCACCGTCGAGGCCTTGGGGGCGTTCGTCGGCTTGAACGTCACGCTCAGCCGCGTGCTCAGGCCCCGCCGGCTGTTGGCCGCTCGCTTCCCCGCCTTCGTGAGGGGCAGCCGCACGGAGTAGGTGACCTTGCGGTCGACCTTGCGCGGCACGGTCTTCAGGCCCTTGCCCTTCACCGTCAGGCGGCCCGCGTTCGCCGGGGGCTTGACGCGCACCTGCACCCCGGTCCGCGTCGCCTTCACGCTGACGATCTTCGGCTTGCCGTACTTGGGGCAGTTCTTCATGGCGATCGTCTTCGTGCTGTTCTGCCGCGCGCCGTTCTGCCCGACGATCGAGACGTCCATCGTGATCGGGCCCTTGCAGAGGTCGTAGCTCGGCGCGTCGAGCGCGGAGTGCGGGCCGGTCGGGAGGCTCAGGTCGAAGCTCGTGATCGGCACGTCCGGGATGGTCGCGAACGTCGACTTCGTCCGGCCGCCCCCGGAGTCGATGATGATCGTGCCCTCGAGCAGGACCTCCACGCCCGCCGCGTCACCCTGGCCCTGCAGTCGGAGCACGAGCCGCGGCACGTCGTTGGGGATGGCCATGATGTGCGCCGGCCCCGTCAGCGGTTCGTCCAGCACCGGCGTCCGCGCGGTGACCGTCCCGACGTACGAGTCGATCGGGCACTTGCGGTAGTCCGCCTGGTACTGGCTGATCAGGCACGCGTTGTTGATGGTGGGGATCAGCCGGGACGGCAGCTCCTTGGGCAGCCGGACGGAGAGCGAGGCGATGTTGGCGCTGCCCGCCGGCATGCCGACGTGCACGTTCAGCTCCGCGCCCTTCTTGAAGCGCAACGTGCCGTTGCTCGCCGCGGTGAACTGCGGCGCGAACGGCAGGGCAGCGCAGTCCGTGGCCTGGAACGGCGAGGAGATGACGGCCGAGCTGCCGAGCCCGTCGACCAGACCGGTCGTGGTCTTCTCCGCGCAGCTCGTCGGGTTGATCATGAACCCTTCGCGGTCGATCGCCACGTGCACCTGCCGGAGGCGCAGCGGCACACCGCCGACGATGGTGGGCAGCGGGTCGGAGACGACGGTGAGGTGCGCGTCGTGGGGATCGACCCGGATCCCGGCGCGCACGACGACCAGGCCGAGGTCGAACGGCCCGGCGACCGCGTGCACCACGATCGACAGCCCGTAGGGCGCGCCGCCGTAGCCGCCCGTGAGGTACACGTCCCCCGGCAGGGAGAACGGCTCGGGGCCGGATCCCGCCGTCACCGTGGTGGAACCGATGCGGCTGCTCGCGGGACACGTGCCCGCGGCGGCGTCCTGCGGACCGCAGCGCGGGACCTTCGCCACCAGTCCGATCAGCCCGGCCGGCAGGTCGAACGACAGGCGCTCGAGCCGGGGCTGACCGGACGAGCGGCTGAGGTCGACGTCGAACGCGGTCGACGCCCCCGCCTTGGTCGTGCGGCTCGACGCGCTGAACTGCGGCGCGAGCGGCTGATCGCAGCCGTCCACCGTGAAGCTGCTGGTCGGCGAGGCGTCGGCCTGGCCGGACCACGGCGTCAGCGTGCTCTCCGTGGTGGCCGGGCCGCAGGTCATCGGCGTGGCCAGGGCGGCGCGCGGCCCACCGTCGAAGTGCAGGTGGAAGCGCTTCAGTGGCACGTCGGGGTTCTCGGCGAACGTCGTCGTCAGCCGCCCGGTCTGGGGATCGGCGCTGATGTTGCCGATCAGGCGCACCGTGACGCCGTAGCGCGCGGAGCCGGCGACCACGAACAGCCGGTACATCTCACCGGAGGCCGGGTCCTGGCTGCGCGGCTCACCGACGAACACGTCGCCGGTGAGGCTGCCCGCCGGCAGCGCGGGCGCGTCGAGTGTGACGCTGCCGACCCGGGAGGCCGCGGGGCATTCCACGGGACGGCTCGTGCCCTTGCCGAGCTGCTGGTCGGTGCACGCCTGCAGGCCGGTGGCCACGGACGGGTTGATCGTCATGCCCTCCGGCATCGTCACCCGCGCGGTGCGCAGCGTCGAGGTGTTCGGGTTGGCCGCGCCCGTCGGGCTCTGCGGCATCGTCACGTCGACGTCCACGCCCGCGGGCTGGTCGGCCGCCGTGGTGTCCGGGGTGACGCTGATCGTCGGATTGAACGGGACGGCGCCGCAGCCGTCCACACCCACCGGGGTCTGCGCCAGCCGGGGCCCGACGTGCTCGTCGGCGTACGACGTGACGTTGAGCGTCGTGATGGGGAAGTCGGCCGGGGACCCCGAGCATTGGCTCGGCAGCGTGAGGAGCGTCCCGTCCCCGGCGCGGCCGTCGAAGACCAGGCGTGTCGCGGCGAGCGGCACGGAGTCCGCGACGTGGATCGTGAAGTACGTGTGGTAGTCGGTCTCGTACGCGATGCCGCCGTCCAGGTAGATCTGCCCGCCGACGACGGGAACCGTCATGCCGAACCGGGCGGGCTGCCCATCCTTGGGGACGACGTTGTAGACGGGGATCGGCACGGTGGCCGGCACCAGCGTCAGCAGGTTGACCAAGGTCGCGTAGTTCGTCCCCACCAGCGAGTTCACGGGGCACGTGCTCGACTCGAGCTGCGCCTGCGTGCACATCGGCGTGGCCTGCGGGTTGACCGCCAGGCCCTTCGGAAGATCGACGCGGACGTCGCGGATCTTCCCGTCGGGCAGGCCGAGGCCGTCGGTGTTGAAGCGGAACTCCGTGAACCCGAACTGCGGGTGGCCCGCCGCCTGGGTGTAGGCCCGCTCCGGATGCGCGCTGTTGCATTGCGCGGCCGGCTCGACGTTCGTGGTGCAGGTGCCCGCGTCCCAGAACGCGACGCCGAACTGCGCGGACGCGCTCGGCGCCCAGATGGCCAGTGCCACCACCATGCTCGCCAACGCGAGCCCAAACCCTCGGAACCCCATGTGCACTCCCTCATCCCAGACAGACAGTCGTAAACTTCGCTGTACCCGGACAGCGGATCCTCCACACGTCACACCGCACTTCCGCTAGCATCGGCGGGGTATGCAGCGCCTCCGTTCCAGCACGTCTCGCGCCACGACTGCCTAGTCGGACGTCCCGGGCCCTTCCCCGGACGTCCCGCCCACAGCCGTGTTCCTGACGACGACGTGGAGGCACTCCCGTGCACGCTGCATCCATCGGCCTCGGTGGCCGACCCCATCTCGATTCCGAGATCGCCGCCCTCGGCGATCCCCTGCTGACCCCCGCCCGCGTACTCGCCCAGCACCGCGGCCGCTGGCTGG
>Ga0247758_1002196_pt1 | contig 11434 bp, 9 predicted proteins | sample UWRJL156409C4_FD_180950 | JGI IMG/M metagenome (GOLD analysis project Ga0247758, IMG submission 180950) | Plant litter microbial communities from Arlington Agricultural Research Station in Wisconsin, United States - UWRJ-L156-409C-4 | ecosystem: Environmental > Terrestrial > Plant litter >...
GCTGGTCTACTTCACCTCCAAGTCCACGGTGTTCACCGCCGATGCCCTGCGCGACAACGCCCGCAACGCCCGCGCGGTGCTCGCCCAGCAGAAGGTGCACCGTGGGAACATCCTCGCCGCCGACGGGTCGACGCTGGCCCGCAGCGTCCCGGCGGGCGGGGGCCGGTGGAAGCGCCGCTACCCGAGCAACGTCTTCTCCCAGACCGTCGGCTACTCCTACATCACCGCCGGCCGGGCTGGGCTGGAGCGGGAGTACAACGACCCGCTCAGCGGTCAGCACGGCGAGTTCAAGTCGATCCTCGATCAGATCTCGGGCAGCAAGCCCGAGGGGGACGACCTCGCCACCCACCTCGATCCGCAGGCCCAGCAGGTCGCGCTCGACGGGCTCGCCGGCCGTCCCGGGGCCGTGGTCGCGCTCGACCCCCGCACCGGCGCCGTGAAGGCGATGGCCTCCACCCCCGGGTTCGACCAGAACCAGATGGGCACCGAGGAGGGGCTGGCCGAGCTGAACACCGCACCCGGCTCCCCCACGCTGAACCGCACGACGATGGGCCTCTATCCGCCCGGCTCGACGTTCAAGGTGGTGACGGCGATCGCGGCCATGGACAGCGGCAAGTACACCCCCGACTCCACCTTCGACGGCAAGAGCCCGATCGAGGTCTCCGGGACCCCGCTGGCCAACGACTCCAACGAGCAGTTCGGGGACATCGACCTGACCACCGCCCTCACCCACTCCGTCAACACGGTCTGGGCGCAGGTGGCGCTGAAGCTCGGCTCCGGGACGATGGCCAAGTACATGGATCGCCTCGGCTTCGGCCGCCGGCCGCCGCTGGACTACCCGAGCGACCAGATGCGCCCGAGCGGGTTGTACGTGGACCAGGGCCGCAAGCGCGTGTCGCCGACCGACGGCCGCATCGACCTCGGTCGCATGGCGATCGGGCAGGACAAGCTGCTGGTGACCCCGATGCAGATGGCCATGGTCGCCTCGTCGGTGGCCAACGGCGGGGTGCTGATGAAGCCCCGGCTGGGCGACAAGGTCGTCGATCCCGACGGCCGGGTGCGCGACACCGTCGATCCCGAGGAGGAATCCCGGGTCATGAGCGCGAAGTCGGCCCGTGAGGTCACCCAGATGATGGCGCGCGTCGTGGACGAGGGGACGGGCACGGCCGCCGCCCTCGACGGCATCCAGGTCGCGGGCAAGACCGGCACCGCCCAGATCGACATCGAGAACGGCACCACCCAACCCTGGTTCATCGCCTTCGCGCCGGTGAACGACCCCAAGGTCGCGATCGCCGTGACCGTGGAACGCAGCGACGGAGGCGACGGAGGCACCGTCGCCGCCCCGATCGCCAAAGACGTGATGGAGACCCTCCTGAGATGACCGAACGACTCGAAGCAGACACCCTCGTCGACGGGCGCTACCGCGTCCTCTATCGCCTGGGCTCCGGTGGGATGGCCGACGTCTACTGCGCGGAGGACCAGCAGCTGGGCCGCAAGGTCGCGCTCAAGATCCTGTACCGGCGGTTCGCCGCGGACGAGGAGTTCGTCGAGCGGTTCCGGCGCGAAGCCTCCAGCGCGGCCGGTCTGCAGCACCCCAACGTGGTGGCGGTCTACGACCGGGGCGCGTTCGACGGCACGTACTACATCGCCATGGAGTACCTCGAGGGCCGGTCGCTGAAGCAGGTGATCCACGAGGAGTCGCCCATGGATCCCACGCTGGCGATCGACTACACGCTGCAGGTCCTGCGCGCCGCGCGGTTCGCCCATTCGCGGGGCATCATCCATCGCGACCTCAAGCCCCAGAACGTCATCGTCGACTCGGAGGGTCGGGCCAAGGTCACGGACTTCGGCATCGCCCGCGCCGGTGCGTCGGACATGACGCAGACCGGCTCGATCATGGGCACCGCCCAGTACCTCTCCCCGGAGCAGGCCCAGGGCCACGCCGTCGGCCCCACGTCCGACATCTACTCGGTCGGGATCATCCTCTACGAGCTGCTCACCGGCCGGGTGCCGTTCGACGGCGAGAGTGCGGTGACCATCGCCCTGAAGCAGGTCGGTGAGGCCCCGGTGCCCCCGTCGCAGTTCAACACGATGGTCACGCCGGAGCTCGAGCAGGTCACGCTGATCGCGCTCAACAAGAACCCGGGCGACCGCTACCAGGACGACGACCAGTTCATCGCCGCGCTGGAGCAGGCCAAGCGCAACCTTCCCGCGCCGGGCACCTACACCAACTCCTACCTGGCGGTGGCGCCCGCGGGCGAGGCGTACGCGCAGCCGACGCAGCCTCCCTACCCACCCGAGGAGGACCCGTCCGACAAGCGCAAGTGGTGGCTGTGGGGCGGCCTCGCCGCACTGATCGTCGCCGCCATCGTCCTGGCCATCGTGCTCGCGGGCGGTGACTCGGCCAAGCAGGTCAAGGTGCCCAACGCCGTCGGGCTGACCGAATCCGCGGCGCAGAAGGCGCTGGAGGCCGAGGGTTTCTCCACGGACACCAAGGAGCAGAAGTCCAACAAGAAGGTCGGGACGGTGCTCGCGCAGGACCCGGAGGCCGACACCAAGGCCGACGAGGGCTCCACGGTCACGCTGACCGTCTCCTCCGGGCCCGGGAAGGTCGCGGTGCCCGATGTGACCGGGTTGGGGCAGAACGCGGCGGAGACGGCCCTCACGGACGCCGGGTTCAAGGTCAAGATCACCAACGCGACGAGTGACACGGTGCCGAGCAAGCACGTCATCTCCACGTCGCCCAAGGCGGGCACGCAGCTGCCGCCCGGCTCCGTGGTCGAGGAGGTCGTGTCCGAGGGCAAGGCCGAGGTCGCCGTGCCCAACGTCGTGGGCTCGCAGCTCGACGACGCACGCAGCCAGCTGCAGGCCAAGGGGTTCGCGACCGAATCGACCCAGGAGGTGTCCGACCAGGATCCCGGCACCGTGCTGTCGCAGTCGCCGGGCGGCGGCGCGACGGCCAAGCCGGGCACCACCGTCAACCTCGTGGTGGCGAAGGCCTCCGACGAGGTCGCCGTGCCCGACGTGACCGGCGACGACGAGGGCAGCGCGACCAACGAGCTGGAGGCGGCCGGCTTCACCGTGAACGTCACGGAGGAGGACGTCGACACCCCCACGCAGGACGGCATCGTTCAGTCCCAGACGCCGAGCGGCGGCAAGGCCAAGAAGGGCAGCCAGGTGACGATCCTCGTCGGGCGCACCGGTGAGGTCCCGACCACGCCGACCACGCCGGACGACACCGGGACCGGTGGCGCCGGCGCCGGTGGAGGGGCGGGCTGATGCGCGTCGCGGTGCTGGGCGGCGGCCGCTCCAGCGAGCACGACGTCTCGCGGGCCAGCGCGGCATCGGTGCGCGAGGGCCTGGCCGCGGCCGGCCACGAGCCGGTCGACGTCGAGGTCACCCGGGACGGCCGGTGGCTGGACGTCGCAGGGGACGAGGTGGCGCTGCGGGCCGGTGGCGGCCTGCTGGGCTGCGACGTGGCCTTCCCCGTCCTGCACGGCCCGTTCGGTGAGGACGGCACGGTGCAGGGCCTGCTGGAGCTGCTCGACGTGCCCTACGTGGGCTCCGGCGTCCTCGCGTCCGCAGCCTGCATGGACAAGCTGGTGGCCAAGGACCTGATGGCCGCGGGCGGCATCCCGCAGGTGGACTACGCGGCGGTGCTCGCCCACGACTGGGCCGCGGATCGCGACGGCGTCCTGGAGCGCCTCAGCGCGCTCGGGCTGCCCGTGTTCGTGAAGCCCGCCCGCCTGGGCTCCTCGGTCGGCATCGGCAAGGTGGCGGCGCACGACGAGCTGGGCTCCGCACTGGACGTGGCGTTCGCCCACGACCCGCGGGTGATCGTCGAGGCCGCCTGCACCGGCTTGGAGATCGAGTGCTCGGTGCTGGGTCACACCGACGCCCCGCAGGCCAGCCACCCGGGTGAGATCGTGATCGAGGCCGACTGGTACGACTACGAGGCGAAGTACACCCCCGGGGGGATGGAGCTGCGGATCCCGGCGCGGATCTCCGACACGGCCCGCGAGCGCGTGCGGACGCTCGCCCGCGAGTCGTTCACCCTCTCGGGCTGCAGCGGCCTGGCCCGCGCCGACTTCTTCGTGGACGGCGAGGACGTGCTGCTCAACGAGCTGAACACGATGCCCGGGTTCACCCAGACCAGCGTCTACGGCAAGCTGTGGGCGGCCTCGGGCGTGGCGTACCCCGAGCTGGTGGACCGGCTGGTCGTCCTCGCGGTCGAGCGACACGAGCGGGAACGCGCCTACACGTTCTGATCGCACCCGAACGGGGTCTGCTACCCCGCCGCGAAGCACCCAAAACCCGCTTTCCCAGCGGGTTTTGAGATTTCTCGGACCAAAATGTCACAACCAGGGCCCCAACTCCGACATTGTTGGTGATGGCTCTGATGCGCGACGATAGGCCGGACCAGGATCTTCTCTCTGCCACCCGGCGCGGCAACGCCGAGGCGTTCGCGGAGATCTACCGGCGCCACTACCGGCTGGTCCTGGCGTACCTGATCCGCCGGGTCCGTGACCCGGAGCTCGCGGCGGACCTCACCGCCGAGACCTTCGCCCGGGCCCTGCTCGCCACCCACAAGGGGCGGCAGGCGCGCAACGACACGGCCGCGCCCTGGCTGCTGGGCATCGCCCGGCACACGATGCTCGACAGCATCCGCCAGGGTCAGGCCGAGGACCGCGCCCGGCGTCGCCTGGGCATGGAGACCGTCGCCCTCAGCAACGAAGAGGTCGACATGATCGCCGAGATCGGCTCCAGCGACGGCCTCATGCGCCTCGCTCGTGAGCTGCCGGCCAAGCAGCGCGACGCCCTGATCGCCCGGGTGATCGACGAGCGCGACTACCCGGAGATCGCCGAGGAGCTGCAGTGCTCCGAGATCGTCGTTCGCCAGCGCGTGAGCCGAGCGCTCGGCATCCTGCGAGACCGAGCGGGGGACACGGCATGAACGCCGAGTACTTCGACACCCTCGAGCAGCAGCTGGTCCTGGCGAGCGAGCGGCTCACCAACGAGCACGTCGTGCGTCGTCGCCGCCGCTGGATGGGGCGCCGTCCCCTGCTGGTCGCCCTCGTCGCGATGATGTGCGCCACCACGGCGTTCGCGGTGTCCGACCAGGCGCCCTGGTCGCCCCCGGAGCTCACGGTGCGCGCAAACCCGGACGACGTGCCGCCGCTGATCGGTGCCCCGGTGCCGACCTCGCTCACGTCCTTCCTCGGCGTCCTGCGGACGCCGCAGAGTGACGCAGACCGTGGGGCGATCACCCGTGCCGCGCTGAAGTACTTCAACGGCAGCACGCGCGGCGCCATCCGCAGCAACGGCATCCGCTCGATCGTCTTCCCCGACTCGAAGGCTCCCTCGTTGGTCGTGGTCCCGTACGACGTGCAGACGGCGACCGGCACCCAGACGGACCTGAACGTGTGGGTGACCGACCCGACCGGCGCGGCCGGCGGCACGGTCCGCGCCACGCGCGACAGCCTCCGCCAGCCGATGGTCACGGGCTCGAGCGGCGAGTACGTGTTCGGCTTCGCGCCGGATGGCGTCACCCACGTGCGGCTGACGTGGCCCGATCAGGCCTCGGTCGAGGTGCCCGTGACGCGGAACGCGTTCATGGCGCGAGGCACGACGAGCCCGGCCGTCTTCCCCACCGTCACCTGGTTGGACGCCGACGGCAAGACCGTGCCCGCGCTGGGTTGAGCCCGCACACGGAAACGGTTCTGGTCCACGGCGAAAACGCCGGAACATAGCAAAACACAGCCCTCGTCCGCTGTTCAGAGTCAAAGAGATACACAGCGATGACGCGATGTGTTCTAGTAGGCGCCTTCGGGTGGGGTGATCGGACCCCACCCACGACAGGGAGGTAGTCGATGAGGCATCACGTTGCGTCTCGCGCGGCAGGAGGAGGGGGGTGGTCCCTGCGCCGGCTGACGGTTCTCGGCGCGGCGCTGGGGGTGCTCCTGCTCGCTGGGGGTACGGCCACACAGGCGCAGGCGGGGAACACGATGTACTGCGATCAGCAGGTGTTGTCGGCGGACTATTGCTGGGGTTCCGCGCAGTACCTGACGGGCAACGAGGCGTTCAACTACTTCAGCAACTCGTATCCCGTGTGCGCGGGCGCCTACCTCTTGGGCAGCTTCACCTGTGGGTCGCTGGGCTACGCGAAGCACTGCTACGCCGGCACCACCAACACCGCGCCCGGCATCTACAACAACTACTCGCTGACACAGCACATGTACGGCTGGTCGTACTGGGGGTCGGATTCATGTCCAACATGAGCAAAACCGCTCGGCGTCGCCGTTTCTGGGGAGTGGGCTGCTTGACGGCCGTCGCCGCCGGAAGCGTCCTGGCGCTGAACGCCGGTGGGACCGTCGCGGCGGACCCGCAGCTGAAGCCCTACCAACAGGAGTCGCCGGCGCTGGCGGTCCGCGTGCCCTACGTGGAGGCGGCCCAGAAGGACGCGTTCGCGGTGCTGGCCCGGCCCCAGCACGACGGCGAAGCGATCGACACGACGCAGGCGGGACCGTTCGGAACCAACCTGCAGCTGGCCCGGTCGGTCGACACGTCAGAGGGTGACGTGTACGTCCTGCCCGGCAACGACGTCGTCTGCCTGCGGGCCGAGGACGACGCCGGGGACGGGTACGCCTGCGGCCCGACCGACCTGGTCGAGGACGGCGTCCTGATGATCGCCATGCACGACCAGGACGAGGGAGCCGTGACGGTGTACGGCCTCGTCCCCGACGACGCCGGGGACGTGGAGCTGACGACGCCGGACGGCACCGAGACGCTCGACGTCACCGACAACGTGTTCTCGGCGGAGCTGGACTCCTCCGTCGGCGCGTCCGTTCAGACGGAAGGGACCACGGGCACCTACCCGGTGCCGTGATCCACGGCCGGTGTGGGTCGCCGGCCCGAAGCTCGTGCCTCCCCGCAGCGCTCGCCTACCGGCGGGCGCTGCGGGGCACGAACAGCTCCATCTCGGAGATCGACACGCGCTCTCCGTCGGACGGCAGCTTGTCGATCCACAGCAGGTAGTACCGGTACTTGTTGCCCGCGGTGTCGAGGGTGATGCTCGTCGACTTCTTCGCGCCGCTCACCTGCCCCACGGGTGAGCCCCAGCCGTCGAGGGTCTTCGGCGGCCCGTCGTTGGCCACGAAGACCTTGGCGTCCCACCCCGGGGTGGTCGTCCTCACCCGCAGCGAGCGGCCCTCCACGGCCGGCTTGGCGTCGAGGTAGATGCCCACGCCCGGCTTGGGGAGCACGCCGTCGGTGTAGCTCTCGGTCGACCACGTGGTGTTGGGATCGCGGTCGAGCACCGCCGACGTCTCGATGCTGTGCTCGGTGCCGTCGCCGGGCGGCGGGTCGAAGTCGTGGGCGGCGTCGGAGGCGAGCGAGTCCGCGACCAGGCCCTCGGCGGGCGGCGGCGTCTTGGTCACGCCCGTGCCGCGGGTGGTGTTGTCGCTGGCGAACACGCCGACGACCGCCAGCACCACCACCGCGATCACGGCCAGGCCCAGGAAGAAGGCGACGCCGTGACGCATGCGCAGCGGGATCCGACGACGGGCCTTGGGCGGCAGCGTGCGGATGACCGCCGTCGCCTCGCCCGTGGCCTGGCCGGAACGTGCGGCCTCCACGACGAGGACGTCCTCGAGCTCGGCGATCATCGCCGCGGCGTCGAGGTAACGCTGGTCGAGGTCCTTGGCCGTCGCGCGGTCGACGACGGTGGCCAGCGCGGTGGAGATCTCGGGCCGGCGGACCTGCACGTCGGGGATCTCCTCCCGCACGTGCTTCATCGCGACCGCCACCTGGTTCTCGCCCTTGAAGGGCACGTCGCCGGTGAGCATCTCGAACAGCACGATGCCCAGCGAGTAGAGGTCGGACTGGCCGGTCACCGGGTGGCCCAGGGCCTGCTCGGGGGAGACGTAGTCGGTCGTGCCCAGGACCCGGCCGTCCGCGGTCAGGCCCTCCTGGTCGAGCGAGCGGGCGATCCCGAAGTCGGTGACCTTGGCCTGGCCCTCGGTGTCGACCATCACGTTCTGGGGCTTGACGTCCCGGTGGACGATGCCCCGGTCGTGCGCGTAGCCCAGGGCCCGGGCGACCTCGATCGCGTAGGCGACGGCCTCGGAGGGGGACAGGCGGCCGTGGCGGCGGATCGTGTCCTTCAGCGTCTCGCCGTCCACGAACTCCAGGACGATGTACGGCGTCCCCTGGTCCTCGCCGGCGTCGATCACCCCGACGATGTACGGGAAGCTCAGCTGGGCGACCGCGCGGGCCTCACGCCGGAACCGCTCGAGCTGCTCGGACTGCTCGGCGACGTCGCGGTGCATCACCTTGACGGCGACCTGCCGCTCCAGCGTGGTGTCGAAGCCGCGATAGACCGTGGACATGCCTCCGGCCCCGACCTGCTGGTCGAGGCGGTAGCGGCCCGAGAGAAGGGTGCCGACGGTTGCGCTCACTGTCCGTATCGTGCCCGTGCGTTGTGGAGGTCACGCGGCGCGACGGCGCGGCCGTTCCCGGAGCGGGGCGGGCGGTGCCGGCGGACCTGCGTATCCAGGAGAGGTTCGCCGCATCGATGCGGTTCACCTACGTGGTGTCGGGTTTGGGACGGGAGTTTCACTCCCCCAAAGTGTCCCAGGGTGCGATCAGACCAGGTGGAGGGAGCTGCGATCCCCGGCGATTCCCAGTGAGGGAGCGACGATCGTGCCCCCGGCGTCGGTGACGGTGCCGATCCGGGCGGTGCCGGGATGGCGCTCGCTCAGGAGGGCGATCGCGTCGTCCTGACGGTCCTCGGGGACGACGACGACGAAGCCGCAGCCCATGTTGAAGACCTCCCACATGTCGGCGACGCTCACGTTGCCGTGGCGGGCGATGAGGTCGAAGATGGGCTGGGAGGGCAGCGGCGCCTCGACCGAGAAGCCGGCGCGGTCGCCGGTGAGGCGCAGCAGGTTGCAGAGGCCGTCGCCGGTGATGTGGGCCAGGCCGTGGACCGGGATGTCGGAGCGCAGGACGTCGAGCGCGGCGCGCACGTAGATGACGGTCGGCTCCAGCAGGGCGTCGGCGATGCTCGCGCCGCCCAGCTCGTCCGGCGTGTCGTCCAGGGAGAGCTTGGCTTGGTCGAAGAGCGCGTGGCGGGCCAGCGTGTAGCCGTTGGAGTGCAGGCCGCTGGCCGGGATGCCGATGACGGCGTCGCCCGGCGCGCAGTCGGCGCCGGTGACGATCGCGTCGAGCGAGACCGTGCCGATGGCTGCACCCACGAGGTCGAAGCCGTAGGGGGAGGGATGGCCCTGGAGCAGCTCGGGGATCTGGCAGACCTCGCCGCCGGGGATCTCCACGCCGGCCTGCTCGGCGCCCTCCTTCAGGCCCTTGGCGATGTCGGTCAGCATGTCGCTGTTGACCTCCTCCACCGCGATGTAGTCGAGCAGCGCGATGGGCTCGGCGCCCACGCAGATGAGGTCGTTGACGTTCATCGCCATGCAGTCGATGCCGATGGTGTCGAAGCGCTGGGTCTGCTCGGCGAGGATGAGCTTGGAGCCGACGCTGTCGGTCGCCAGGGCGATGCCGAGGTTGGGGGCGATGCGCAGCACGGCTGCGTAGTGCCCGGACGGCAGCACGGAGCGCGACGGCGCTCCGGTCTGGATGGACTGCAGGACGGCGACCAGACCGTCGATGGATTGGGCGGCGCGGGCCGTATCGACACCCGCGGCAGCGTATGCGTCACTCACGGAGCCCATGCTGACAGGCCGGGCGGCCGTCCGCAGGGCGGATGTCGTTCAACGGCGGCGCAGCCGGGCGGCGACGACGCCCGCCAGGGCGACGCGGTAGGCCGCGTACGGGAGCGGTGAGCGGTCGCGCTCGACCCGCCGCACGATCCACGCGGAGGCCAGCGTCGACGCGAACGACGCGGCCGTCCCCACCGCGAACGACACGGCGATCTCGGGTGGCAGCCCGCGCTTGGTGAGGCGCACGCCCTTGAGCACGCTGGCCCCGACGATGACCGGCAGGGCCACGTGGCGGGAGAGGGCGTTGGCGTCCGTGCGCCGGAAGCCGCGCAGGCGCACGGCGGCCAGCGAAGCCCCGTTGCGCGATACGCCGGGGATCAGTGCGGCGGCCTGCCCGATGCCCAGCGCCAACGCGTCGACCGCCCCGGCGTCCTCGCGGACGCGCTCCTGGGGGCCGACGCGGTCGGCGACGACCATGAGGACCGAGCCGAGCACGAGGCCGGCAGCGATCGAGCCGGGGGTGCCCAGGCGCTCCTCGATCGTGCGCTCGAACTTCAGGCCGACCACGGCCGGGGGGAGGAAGGACAGGCCGATCAGCGTCACGCGGCGGCGATCCAGGCCGCGGGCCGCCTCGCCCACCTCGTCGCGCAGCGCGATCAACAGCCCGGCGGCGGTGCCGGCGTGCAGCGCGACGCCGAACGCCTTGCGCAGCTCGGGGTCGAGCTCAGCGTAGGGCCAGCCGAGCAGCCAGGGCACCAGCTCGGTGTGCCCGGAGGAGGAGATCGGCAGCAGCTCGGCCGGCCCGTGGAGCAGGCCGAGCAGCGCGGCGTGGCGGACCGGCAGGGCTCGGCCCGCGGGGGTCGCGGGCCGTTCCGAGCCCGGGATGCGGCTAGACCGCGGGCGGCGCACCGGCCGCCTCGCCCTCGGAGCCCGCCGTCTCGATGCTGGCGTGGGGGCCGGGCGTGCCGCGGCCCCGCCACCAGCGGATGGCGAAGTAGGCGACGGCCAGGATGATGATGGCGGCGACGGCGTAGTCGACGTAGTGCAGCTTGTCCTTCCAGTCCTCCCAGTTCGCCCCGGCCTGCTGGCCGATCAGGGTGAGCCCGAGGATCCACGGGAGGCAGCCGGCGAACGTCGCGACGGTGAACTTCCAGAACGGCATGCGGGCCACGCCGGCGGGCAGGGAGATGAACGTGCGGACGATCGGCAGCATGCGGGAGAAGAACACCGCCCAGGTGCCGTACTTCTCGAACCAGCGGTCCGACTGCGCGATGCGCTCCGGCGACAGGTGGATCTTCTTGCCGTGCTTGAGCAGGACCTCGGTGCGCCCGTAGTAGCCCACGGCGTAGAGGATCCAGGAGCCGATCACGTTGGCGATCGTGCCGACCGCGACCGCGGCGAACAGCGAGTACTTGCCCTCGTGGACGTTGAAGCCGGCGACGAGCATCGTCGCCTCCGAGGGGATCGGGATCCCCGCGCTCTCGGGGGTCATCAACAGGAAGATCCCGGGCAGGCCGAGATCGCCGACGACGTCGACGGCCCAGTTGACGATGGGGTCTGTGATGGAGGCGAGAATGGGCATCTGGACGGGGAAGGGTAGCGTTGCGCGCGCCATGCGCGTCTGGATCGACCTGACCAACAGCCCGCACGTCCTGGTCCTGCGACCGGTGATCGAGCACCTCCGCGAGCGCGGCGACGAGGTCCAGGTGACGGCG
>Ga0247758_1002200_pt1 | contig 11394 bp, 12 predicted proteins | sample UWRJL156409C4_FD_180950 | JGI IMG/M metagenome (GOLD analysis project Ga0247758, IMG submission 180950) | Plant litter microbial communities from Arlington Agricultural Research Station in Wisconsin, United States - UWRJ-L156-409C-4 | ecosystem: Environmental > Terrestrial > Plant litter >...
GCCCCAGCCCTTCTCGAGGATCTCCTTGATGTCCTCGGGATGCAAGTTCATATGCATGGAGCGGTCCGACGTGTGGATGTGGCACACTTCTCCGTTGCCACAGACGTTGAGCGGATGGCGGGAGAAGAGGGCAAAGCCATGCTTCTCGAGGCATGACGTGGCCGTGACGAACTTTTGCGGCATACGGGCGCTGAGAGCCTCAATCGCAGACCGTAACCGGTTGTAGGCGTGTAGCGAGCCGGGCTGGTTGAGCTGGCGCTGTGGCGCGAGGCCCGCCACGCTCGGTCTGGGCCCAGGCCGGTATGGGAGTGGGCGCTGGCGCAGGATGCCTGTCGAGGGCAACTGCGAGGGGTCTGATGGGGGAGGGCTGAAGGGGTCTCGGAGGGTGAAGAGGCGGTACCAAGTAAGCCTAGCGTAGCCCGAGGGAGTCGGCGGGGTCCCGCCAGGCCCGAGTTTCAAGAAGTTAAGGTAGTCGTTATGTATCAGGAGCACAATAGGGACAAAGACGATCATGAATTCGAGCAGGAGGCGATCCACGAAGTGCATGCCCGAGACGAGCAGGACGGCCACGGCGAGGAGAGCTGAGGCATCTAACGTGATGTTGAACGGGTCCTGGCGGATGACCATATTCACTGCAACTCGCTCGCTTTCCTCGCTGGGCGAGTGTTTCTGCGTCTCGGTTGCTACTGTGAGAGACATGTTTGCGACACTGCCGTGCTGATACCGCCAATGTGGCGTGTGGGTGAGAAGGGGGATGGAAATCTCGCAAGAGTCTGAGGGTAGTGATGATGGGTTTAGGGGCCAGGCGAGTAGTGTCCGTGAATATCTTCCCTCTCCACCTCCGGGAATTGTGTTTGACTCTGAAAAGTCCGCCAGGAAGTGCTGGCACAATGGATAGGTATTAAGAGTCTCCTCGGGGATGGCGGCTGCTCGGCAAGAACCAGGATGGGAAGAAAGGTTGTTGTATAAGGTGCTGGGAAGAAGTTGGGGGAAGTTGAGGAAAAAGAAGGGGCAGGTGACTGACGGCAGGTTCACCGCATGTTGGACCCGTGAGAGGGCTCGGGGGCATGAATGGGATTATGCCATACGGGGCCCGCCACGCACAGCAGCAGCAGTAACAATGTGTAAGTGTTCCGGCATCGAGTCGAGGTGCAGGCACCGGGATCTGCAATGGAGTCACCATGCGTTCACCCTCCCGCATCAGGCCGAGTCGAGACCGGGCCCAACCTCTATCCGTCCTGTCACTTGACGCAGACCGGATGAGCTCGAGATCCTCTCTTCAAAATCGGGCGAATGCCCCTGTCGCTTTCCGAGGCCATAGCAGCACGAATGTACGGTAGGGCTGACCAGTCCCCCAAAGGCCATTGGGTATTCTCGCACCGTAGAGCACGCAGTGCAGTGCAGAAACAAGGGACCACAATGGCGGACAGAGAACCCCTAACGACGGGAGCTGGCAGTCGGCGGGAAGAAGTGGGCGAGACAGTTGCTTGCCATCCGCACTACAATCGGATGACGTTGATACTGCGGGGGCTGGTTCCGTAGGAGTCGAGGAGCTCGCCAACTCTTCCGAGCCCTCGAATTTTATCTGCCGCACGCAACGCAGTTAGTTAAATCCCAAATCCATTAAGGCACACGACACACGACAGACGGCGCCGCGAGAGGCCCCTTCGGAAGGAGGTGCGGTCAAGGAGCCCGAGCAACCTGATTTCGTTCCTCGTCGAGCTATGACGGGTCAGATGATGCAAGAATTATCTGGACGGAAGCCACCCAATTCGTCAACCCTCAATGTCCAATGAATGTCGATCAATCGATGCCAGTAGCCAGCTCTCTCGGCGAATCGCAGACTCAGGAGGCCTGGTTTCTGCGAGCAGTCAGTGTCACTGCAGGGTCCGAATATGTGTATGCGTCTGAACGGTGAGGACGCAGTTTGTATCGCAACGTTCAGTTTTCTCTTTGTCGTCCCCGGAGTCGGCGCGCTGCGGCCAACACGCAACATGTAGCACCCCCAAATGCCCCCCACGATTGACTCGCCGTTGGGTTGCGGATTGGTGTAACTGGCATGGCCGGGACCACTACCCGCTTCCTTGGGCCGCCACTGTTGTTGGAACGGATAGCTGAGGCATCCGAAGCTCGGAGGAAAGCGAGCTTTTGGTTATGAAGATGGCCATATTTGGCAATGTGAAGATTGACGTTCCCACCTAGTCAGACCGTTTCACCGACCGAAATGCAGAAAGGCGCCACAGTCCCGAGAACCTGGATGATCCCGTTAAGCCATCTGGAATGAAACGCCCCTAAGCCAAGACCAGCGGGCAGGCACGCGAGCTAAGGCTTTCCCGTGTTTGCGAGATGTCTTGTGTCTTGTCTCAGTTCCCAAATACCGGCAATCGATCCAGATACAGCCAGGCTGTATCTGCTGTATCTTCGGTGACCTATGGACATGAAGGCTGAATACTGCCCGTTGTCTCCAGGCTGTCTCCAGGTTCTAGCTTCATGCAGGTGGCAGTTGCACGAGCCAAGGAGGGGTGCCCAGGCAGCGCTAGGACCCGTTGCTCCGCAACTGCCATCCACACATCAATAAGTCTTGGCCAATCAAGGCGTAGGGTCGCATTGGGGAAGCACTGGACTCCAATTTGCGTTCCCCCAAATTTGACTGAATCTCGTCTACTGACGAGCCCGCATAACTATTCCCGTTTTGCCCGGATAAAATAATCTAAGTTCTTTACCCGGAATCATTGACAGAGCGTTTCAATTCATCGCGAAATAGTTGAACGACTGCTTCTCACGTCGTCAACAATTCAAGAAGCAGTCAGCAGGCGGCTTATCACCAACTCCAGATCCCTGACGCCTTCAAAGATAAGGCAGGCTTTGACACTGGGACTGTTGATCACAGCACGGGAACGACTGTCGCGAACTTAGCGCGGTCCGGTGCGGGCATCTTCGAGGGCAGTCTCGTTTGTGTATATGTCTGTCGTCCTCGTGCGCCAACTGTGTAAGTTGGAGAAGTTTGATCCTGGTTGCAAAGCCTCCTGTGCTAATATTCTGCCCCTCTCATACAGAAAAGAATATCCACTCCGTGATGGGGCTTTTTCGGTCGCGGGAGGCGAGGCGCTCCAAATTACCATTGTATAAGGGAGCCGATTCCAGCCGAGCACATCCCCCATCGCCAGCGAGAGAGAAAGAGCGCTACTCGGATGATGAATATTCTACTTGCGCCTCCGACACCGATTCCGACGTATCATTGCCACCGAGCTTCAAGGGCTCCAGACAGTCATCAAACTCAGTCTCGTCGAATTCAGGCCTCATGCAGTCAAAAAAGAGGAACACATTCCCATCGCGGCGGACTGCCACGAGATATCTTTGTCGGTTACCAAACAAGGTGGTACGATGGCTATGTATTGGCATGATGACAATCATTCTCCTCTTCATCTTCACTTTGATCCGAGCAAGCCAACTGGAGAACAGACGAGTGGCTGCAGGAAAGGTGCTGAACAACCAACCACCACCGGCATGGGAGTCCTTTGATTTCCTAACCCGATACTATGGTGGAATCCGGACCCTTGTACCGCTTGCCGACAACATTCCTCAATATCCCAAGATTGAGGGCGAGGGTCCGTCTACTTCGAGGGCGTCGGAGCTAGCTTCTGGAAAAAGGGATTCGAAGCATGCGGACGAAAAGCCCAACTTCCCGGCGAGCAAGGCCTTCCCGGCGAGCAAGGCCTTCGCGGGCCATCCAGGATCTGCGCTACCGAGAAGCAAGGACCTCATCTCTGAGTGCTTCCTCGACGAGCAAAATACGGTGAAGGTGCCGCCAATTCGCTACTTTAATGGGCGACCAAGCGGCTTCCCAGATAACGTTGTTGGTTCCTACGAATTATTCTCACTACCGGAGGAGATTTGTTTTGAACGGTTCGGCAGATATGGCGCCTATGGATATGGATATCCTATCCCATCCGGTGGTTTGGGACTTGGGGAGCACGGCGATATGGAAGGTTCTGACCAAGTATGGCAGTCTGCCAAGAAGGTCGACTGGCTCAAGGTCGATTGGGCCTCTGTGCAACAGCGTTGCTACCAGGCCAACGCCGACCGGTATAAGCCATTGAAGCTTCGCGGAAGCCCTCCTCATGGCTTCTACATTGGCGAAGATATCAAGGAGTCTAAGGATTCCAAGGACCCCAAGCGCTCTACTTTAGTCGATCGGGCAGAAACCAATGGAACAGAGACACCTTCATCGAAGCCAGCTCAGCCAGTCGCTACTGAGCCCAAACCCAAGGGTGATCTGCCCAGAACAGCGGTTGTGGTCAGATGCTGGGATGCATTTCTTTGGAACGAGGAGTCTGTGATGAACCTCAGAGCACTCATCTCAGAGCTTTCTCTTGCTTCTGGCGGACGATATGACGTTCACCTCTTGGTTCAGGTGCGGAACGATGCGGCGCACCCCGTTTGGGCCGACGACGAGACATACCGTGCACACATTGAAGAGAGCATCCCCGGGGAGTTCCGTGGCATATCGACTCTCTGGTCGGAGACTCAGATGCTCGCAATCTATCAAGGTATCCACGACCTCTTTACGAGAGGACCTGGCCTTCCCGTCCATGGTGTATTTCGCGGCCTGCAAATGGCGATGCAGCACTTCGCATACAACCATCCCGAGTACGACTATTTCTGGCAATGGGAGATGGATATTCGCTACACTGGGCACTACTACGACTTGCTTACGAAAATGGAGAACTGGGCAAAGCAGCAGCCAAGGAAGGGTCTGTGGGAACGTAACTCCCGGTTCTACGTACCCGATGTACACGGTAGCTGGGAAGATTTCAAACAGATGGCGCGAGTTCAGACCGAGCATGGCACCCTCAGCGCTGACAATGTCTGGGACAAGGTACCCGGTGCTTCCAAGGGTCGTCAGGATCCGCACCAAAAAGCAGCGCTGGGCGAAGAGAGCGTCTGGGGCCCGAAGCGACCTGCCGATCAGGCCGACTGGTTCGAAACCGAACACGACCCGCAGCCCCCAACCACGTATGAGCGTGACAAGTATAAGTGGGGGGTAGGCGAAGAAGCTGAGCTTATCACAATGAGTCCCATTTTCAATCCGGAGGGCACTACTTGGAATGTGGCCGATGATATTACCGGCTACAACGAGACAGAAGGCAAAGGCAAGCCTCCCCGACGGGCACATATCATCACAGCCTCGCGCATGTCACGCCGCCTGCTTGTGCAAATGCATCGCGAGACGGCCTTCAAGAAGCACCATGCCTTCCCTGAAATGTGGCCTGCTACGGTGGCTCTTCACCACGGCTACAAGGCTGTCTATGCTCCCCATCCTATCTTTGTCGATCGAGAGTGGCCTGTTGAGTACCTGACGCGGGTGCTCAACGGCGGCCGCAATGGCGCATCGGGTGGCGCACGTACTTCGGTGTTCGGCGACCGTGAACACAATCTGAGAGGCATGTCATGGTTTTACAACTCCGGGTTCTCCGGGAACTTATATCGCCGCTGGCTTGGCCTGCGCGTCAACAATGACGGCGGCGAGGAGTTCGAGATGACGGTTGATAAGAGCGTGAATGATACCTCTCCCTACGCAATGCGTGGTGGCGAAGGACGCATGTGCGTGCCGCCGATGCTGCTGCATCCTATCAAGGAGGTCGAACTTCCGGTTGTTCAGAGCGTCAGTGATGCGAAACACGTGGAGTTGGACGCCCTGTTGGACCCTTCGAGCTAGAGCCAGCGATTCGCGGTATGAAAATGAGCGTGGTATACCAGAACAGGGGTATGGAGGAGGTCTGATTTTGGGTGCACGGCGTTTGGGATACATGGTCATAGGCATTTTGGTTTCGCCAATATTTAGATGTTGGCATTGGACGAAGTTGTTGATACTGTCATGAGGTTGTGCCGCGGTGATTGAGCTGGATGACGAATGTCGGATTGGAACGCCTTGAATGAGCGGGTACAGAATACTGATGTGTAGACCGACCTCAATTAATTGGAATGACATGCCAATCGCATTGATGATACAGTGAATTTACATGCTATGTTGATGCGATGTCTAATACGCAAATCCAGCGCTCATTTTCATACCCCCTACCAAGACCTAGCGCCGTCCACGGATGTCCCATTATATTTGGGTACTGCAAATGAAAATAGAAAGCAGAGCCCCTGAGGTTGTTTAGACGACCCGCTTAACCTATATTTTGAAGGCGTGTCAGTTCTGGTGTGACGCCATAACCATCTCCAATTCTAGAGCCCGACTTTACGTACCTCGAAGAACCGTCGTAGCCACCAGACCTGGAAAACGTAGTCGCCGATGACGATGCTGATGACAAACAGATTCCACCACTTGACACGGGCGTTGGTGCTCTCGGCTGTGTTTCGGTGGGTGCGTTCGCGCACAACAATGTAGCCCTGCTCGTCCTTCACCAACTCGAGCATTTCGGAGAGCTTGCGCACCTCGGTCTCGAGCGGGTCTTGCGGTGTATCGGCCTCGGATACGTAGACGATACCGTGCACGTTGAAGGACACCTCCTTGGAGGAAGCGCCCCAGTGCTCGTTGCCGAAGCAGTAGAGGTACTTGCCGTCGTGTTTGGCCTCGAAGGAAAAGTCGCCGTTCGAGGTCGACTTCTCGAAGGCCTCGTACTGGCCGACAGGGTTCGTGATCTTTTTTTTCGGTAGTGTTAGCCTCGCTGGTACACATTCCCACTGCTTTTCGGCTGCTGGTGTTGGGGAGCATGTACCCAGAAATCAATGTCCAGATTGCCGGCGTGGCCGAACTCGCGGTCGCCGACCTGGAAAGTCACCGTCATCTTGTCCTCGCGATGCAGGTTCTCGTGGAAGCATTCTCGACCGTGCGCGGGCAGCTGGATGTTGTGCGCGGCGGCGGCGCCCAGCAAGCTGGCCGAGAGCAGCAGCTTCGCTGCCGTGAGGAAGAACATTTTCGAATTTCGGCAATCCAAACCGGAGGAGCAATCGGGAGAGGCTGAGCTGGTCGAGCGATCGTTTCGTCGTGTCGCGATCGTTGTAAAAGCTCCACGCTGGGACCTTTTCGAGGACACCTTTGCCGTGTTGCAGACGCTGGCCTATCAAAATCCAACAGCGATCGGGCCAGCTCGTGAAAGAGCCTGGGTTAGGGGGTGGCCTGTCGCGGGGGCTTGCTAGGACTCTGCCGGTGCAAAGTTCTTCCAGTGCGCCGGTACCTGTGGAGTACATGCAATGCTGCCCGCTTGCCAGTCCAAAGTAGGGGATTTACGCTGAGAGGGGTTGGGAGATAAGGTTGCGTGTGGGTAGTGTGCACGGGCCTCAGCTGCCTTGGGCTTTCCTGGTATTCGCCCACTGGTCCTCCCTGCCTCGCTCGCCCTGCCCCAAGAACAACTTTCAAAAACCAAACCGTTCAACGAAGACAATCCTTCCACACCGCCATCGTCACGCGAACGTAGCACGACGATAACCCCTATCACCATCCTCCTCTGCGATCAGAGGATATTACCGGATTGTAAGTGAGCCTCCGAACCACCTTCCGCCCATGTGAATCAATCATCACGCAATCGTCATCCCGTCGGCACCGGCAGACCAAATCCGCCGGCTGTATGAAGGGGTGGCCTCGCAGGAGGCCCAGCAGCAGCTCTTCTCAGAGCAAGACGTGCGCGCGTGCTGCCAGCCCAACAAGTGCTAAATCCAATGCACTGTCACCGCTTGCTAGCCCGACTGGTCCCTTTCCTTTTCCAGGCAGCCTTCCCTCCTCCACTCCCTGCGAGACCCAGTTATTTTTGCATTCATCTGACTGTCCCCAACCAACCCGCTGCCTCACTTATCTGTCCTCACGCCACGGCCTTTTAAAAGCCGCCGCCCAAGTCGTGATCTCGATCGCAAATCCTGATTCCCCTCACGGCCCTCTTTAATCACCCCGCGCCGGTTCAGCTCGGGTCTTCTGCTTACACAACGCTCACCAACAGATACTTCTTGAGATATCTTCAGCTCGCGCTGAACCAACACCGCCAAGATGGGTTTGGGATTTTCGAAACTCTTCCAGCAGCTATGGGGCAAGAAGGAGATGAGAATTCTGATGGTCGGTCTTGATGCCGCCGGAAAGACCACTATCCTCTACAAGCTCAAGCTCGGCGAAGTCGTTACGACCATCCCGACTATCGGTACGTTACGCCCTCCGCCGATGCGGAGAATTGAGCCCGCGGCAGCCCGCTCTAGGAAACACCGATGCTGACCATGTACCCCGCCAGGCTTCAATGTCGAGACGGTCGAGTATAAGAACATCCAGTTCACCGTGTGGGATGTCGGTGGTCAGGACAAGATTCGCCCTCTGTGGAGGCATTATTTCCAGAACACCCAGGGTATCATCTTCGTCGTCGACAGCAACGATCGTGACCGTGTGGCCGAGGCTCGCGAGGAACTCCAGCGCATGCTCAACGAGGACGAGCTGAGGGACGCCCTTCTCCTGGTCTTCGCCAACAAGCAGGATCTTCCCGTAAGATGGCCAGCCTCATTTGCAATGCCATGCGCAGTTTGCTGACATAGATTACAGAATGCCATGGCCGCCGCTGAAATCACAGACAAGCTCGGCCTCACTAGCCTGCGGGCGCGTACTTGGTACATCCAGTCTACCTGCGCCACTTCCGGTGATGGCCTCTTCGAGGGTCTGGAATGGCTCTCGGCCAACCTCAAGAAGCAGGCCCCATAAACCATCCTCGTCACATCGTGAATCGGTCCTCTAGTCAAGCATGGTTCGGTTGTACTCTGCACAATATCTTCTAGACAATCGACTAGTCCATACAAATTGCATTCGGTGGTTAGCGCCTACGTCGTGAAACGCCACCCATGATGAGGTGATGGGAGATGGCCGGCACTCCTTTTTTTGAACTTTGGTCACTTTTCGGAAAGACAGGGGCGCACTGGGTTGGAATCTTGTACAATTTGATACATTATCAGGAGAGATCAGTTCATGGCCGTACTTTCCCCCGGTGTTTCCGTCTGTCTTGTGCTAGAGAACCTTCAGAGGTTGGGATTGCGGGAGTTTGAGAATGCAGAGCAGGGGGGGGGTAGATCGAGAGGGAGAGGGAGAACAGGTTGTAAACACCAGGAGTTTGCTAGTTATCTACCTCAAGTCTCCTTTCCCCTCTCTTTAATGCTTTTTAGTCCTCAAGCGTGAAGCTCTTCAGCGCATGTAACCGCGTAGCTACTTGGCATCCTCCTCAGGCTATGCTATCAGCCTGTACGTTGTCCACTATGCTACTACCATTGATCTGATGGGACCCTGTCTCATGATTGAGGAAACCATTGCGGACGACAGGGCCCATCCATGAAAGTGAGGCTAGGTGGGTATGACTCATGAAGCATGATGACGTCGACCTCTACGAGGGGTTGGAGGGGAGGGGAATAGCTGCTGCATGTCTGGCTATCGTTTTTCTTTGTCTGATCTAGGCTTCAGAGTACGATAGGTGGCGATATGCTAGGCAAGGCGTTGTCTCTTTGAGCCTGGACGCCAGTTTCTTGTTGACTCGCCATTCTTGGTGGTCAGTAGACTGATGGATGGTTCTCGAATCAGATGATTGTCTGTTTTATGGTATGGTATGTTAGAAGAGACGTGTTATCTGGATGGGCTTCTGTTATCCCACTTGTACGGTTATTTCCAGAGTGAGAACAGGGAGGATATTCAGTCGGAACTGGTGCTAAGACAAAAGGTTGTGCAGAGGACGAAGTCGGCCTACAGAACAGGATTGGAATGACACCAATCAGTCGTGGTATCATATATATTCATCGGACACCCACCCTATCTGCTTCGTCTGTACACTATATCCCTGTTTGTTTGAAACAAAATTAATGTGCGGACACCTGGTGGGCTACGTACATATAGGATAAGCGGTGATGATTTTGCTGGCACACAATATTTATACATTCGTCAATTTCGTGATACAAAACAATGTTTACATGAGTTTGCTTCCTGAGCCACTCATCCCTCAGCTGCGGGGGTGGGAGCAGATGCTGTTGACGGGGTAACTGTCAGGCCTGTCTTGTCCTGGTTGATCTCGACCTTCGCAAGGTCACCGGACTTGATCTCGCCGCGGATGATTTTATCCGCAAGCTTGTTGCCAATCTCGGTCGTGATCAGACGGTTGAGTGGTCTCGCACCAAACTTGGGGTCATATCCCCTCTCAGCGAGCCACTGGCGCACATGGTCAGGAACCTCGAGCGTGATTCTCCGGTCACTAAGTCGCTCCTGAAGCTCCTTCAGGCGAATGTCGACAATCCCCCTGAGCGCATCGAGAGCAAGTCGCTTGAAGATGATGAACGAGTCAATCCGGTTGAGAAACTCGGGAGGGTACTGTGATGTGACTATATCCATGACGGCCTTCTTTATGTCTGGATGGATGTCACCTTCCGGTGTCTCCTTGTATGGATGCAGCATATCGTTGCCGACGAGTATATCTGCTCCTAGGTTCGAAGTTAGGACGATGATGGTGTTTTTGAAATCAACCTTGTGGCCTTGTGCGTCTGTCAGATAACCTTCATCTAGGACCTGGAGAAGCAACGCTGATATGTCTCGGTGAGCCTTTTCAAACTCGTCGAACAGGAGAACCGCATACGGCTTGCGGCGTACAGCCTCTGTCAGCTGTCCTGCATCCTCGTAACCTACGTATCCCGATGGGGCGCCGATAAGACGGGATATTGTGTGCTTCTCCTGAAACTCGCTCATGTCGAAACGCTGGTACCAACGGTTAGCAGATAACTCGGTAGGGTCAACGGAAACGCTAACTTACGACGACAGCAGATTCAGTTGAGAACAAGAAGCCAGCAAGCTTCTTGCAAAGCTCAGTCTTACCAACGCCCGTAGGGCCGAGGAAGAAGAATGACGCGAGTGGTCGATTTTCGCCGCTGAGGCCTGCTCGCTGCATTCTCACCGCATCGGCGACGGCCTTGAGGGCCTCGTCTTGACCACGAACGGACTCCCGAAGAATGTCTTCCATGCGAATTAATCTATCCATATGTCCACTTGTCAACCTCGTCGTTGGAATCCCGGTTACCCTGGAGACGACATTTGCGATATCGTCGGCCGTTACCGAATCGTGAATTAACGTGCCGTCCTCCGCCGACGTTTCGCCCTCCTTCGGAAGCTTTGCCTCAAGATTGGGAATGACGCCAAATCTCAACTCAGAAGCTTTTCCGAAATTACCGACTCGCTGTGCTTGGTCAAGCTCAATGCGGGCTTTGTCCAGCTCGGATTGGATTTGCTTGATGCCGTCGATTTCAGCCTTTTCCTTCTCCCATTTTTCCATTAGACTTCTGACTTCTTCTTCGTACTTCTTTAGGTCGGCTTCAAGCTTCTCTCTCCGCTCTCGGCTTGCAATATCCTTCTCTTTCCGGAGACTCTCGAGCTCAATCTGAATCGTCATG
>Ga0247758_1002203_pt1 | contig 11386 bp, 13 predicted proteins | sample UWRJL156409C4_FD_180950 | JGI IMG/M metagenome (GOLD analysis project Ga0247758, IMG submission 180950) | Plant litter microbial communities from Arlington Agricultural Research Station in Wisconsin, United States - UWRJ-L156-409C-4 | ecosystem: Environmental > Terrestrial > Plant litter >...
CCGTTTGCAACATTCGACCTTGTGATAATTTTGCCATCTTCAACAAAACTTCGACTTCACTCAGGCACCACAACACCAACAACGGTTTGTCGCATCGCTCCAATATGGTTCCTATAGCTAATAAAATTGCCAGACTATGCCCTGAAGTAATTAGAAGCACTAGATTCCCATTTGTTGTCGCGCAATTACGGAGTTCCGCAGTTACAGCAATGTCGACTAGTGCAGGGCGGACCGTAATCCCTGATAGCGATAGCGACGGTAAGCCGTACTATAACAGTGATGTCGACAGTAAGCCTTACTATTACAGCGATATTGACGAGGTTTATAAGCCTTCGGAACCTTCTTCAGAGCCTTCTTCGGAACCTTCTTCGCGTAAGGGCTCGGTTCAGTGTTTACGCAGTGCCTTGAACGCTGTAAGCGTTATACTGCTTGATAGGGTTGATATAGCCTCTGAACTACCTCTATTCGGTGAATCTAATAGCGATTCTGGTAACGGTTCCGAATCTGAGTAAGGCTCCGGTCGCGATTCCAAACGCGACTCCGAACGTAACCCCGTTTGCAATTCCGATCCGGCATCCCACTCCGAATAAAGTAGGTTTAATACCGACGATAATTACCCTACCTCTGAGGATAACGCTATTCTTAACCCTCCTTTAATAATTATAGCAGTTTCGATTAAAGATTTACAGGCTGCTGTTAACGCCTGGGTAAAGGATAAAGGCTTTACCGTTATAAGGAAGAATAGCTAAGGAAAGAAGAATGGAGCCTATACGCGATATAACCTACTGTGTGATAAGTTTAACCAGCCTAGACTAAGTAAATCCGCTAGATTACGTCAACTAACCTTACGTAAATGCGGCTGCGCGTGGAAGGGGCTGGCAGTTCTATCCCTAACCAGATGGCTGTTTTAGTCTGTTGCGGAGCCTGTGATTAAGGTGGGCCTTAAGTTGGAGCCGGAGCCGGAGCCTCAGCCGCGCAGAACAGCCTTACGCAGCTACACACACCCACGGCCTTCTTTGCTTATAGCCAAGGAGCCAGTTACTACTACTTAGTTAAGGAAGCGGGCTGCAACGGGCGTCCCCACTAACGAACAGGTGGGAGAATTGAGTTTGGTCCCTGCAAGGCCCGTGAAGAAGACTAGGAGCGGCCGCACGGTCAAAGCTACGGAGAAAGTAATGGGCGCAGTGTAATAGTAGTGCGCAGTAAAGTGCGTAATGTAGTGGGAAAACGTGGAGTCTGGCTGGGGTTGTAATAGTAATACTAGAATAGTTTTTGGGCCTCACGGCCTTGCGGCAATGCTGAGAATCATTCGGATCACAGTTTGGTATCAATAATTGGTGTGAGTTACTGTAAAAAAAGATCTTCTACTATTGCAGTAATGGTGGAAGCCACGCAATTTGTGGGGGGGTGCCCCCCCAGTAAAATGGCCTGTGCTTGGATGCCCCCCTAAAATTTAGGGGGTGCCCCCCTATCAGATGCCTTGTGGAATAGGATCACCGCTCCAAGGACGCTTGCAACGGCGCAGCCCAGCCCGACCAAAATGGGAGCAGCGATCCAGTACTGCAGCTGATCGATTCTATCTCGGAGGTCACTCCAGCCAGTGGGCTTTTCCAGGCTGACTCGGATCGTATTTGAGCTGTGGCGACAGCACCACCACGACAAAAAGACGCTCGCGCCTGCAACAGCACTGCTGATGAGGCCGACAAATCCATTTTGAACAAGACCGTTGCCTGCTGCTAGGTTCCAGAGCACACCCGCGAGACACCCGACAACATCCGCCTTAATTTCGGCGGAAATCTGCATCCGCAATGCCAACACGCTGGCGTTCGCCTCAAGCAGCGTCCTCGCCACGGCATACTGGACGCTAGGGTCCCCCGGCTTGGCCTCTTTCACCAATTGATTGGCCGCTTGCCCCAGTGATTCCTTCTTGTGCTCCAACCACGGGAGGATTGTGCAAAGCTGCAGAAACACTATCCCAAAGAAGGCGAGAATTCCAATGCTCAGCTGCGCCGAGAGACCGCCGACGTTGGGCTTGAGGGCGGCGAACGCCAGCATGCCTCCACTAAACCCCTCGAGGCCACGCTCGGCTACTTTGACGGCTAGACCAATGCATTTTCGGGTTCTTCTAGTCCTAGTCGTGGTGGCCTCTGCTCCGTATTTGTTAGCCGGGAATAAGTGGACAGAAGGTGCTTCACCCCCTACCCCTAGATCGGCAGGAGTCGCCGCCCCAGGAACGACCAAGTTGTCGAAAAGTTCGAGAGGGGCTGTGTCCCCGATTCGGAACAAGTTACGAAGCCACATCCGAGCCCTTGTAAATTTCTCGACGACTTTCAACACGTGTCCGACGAGTGCGACGGGTTCCCATCTTTGGGTTAGCCGCGTTTCGTTGGTAAAGTCCACACAAACAATCGAGTATCAAGATATCTAGGTGTATATGACGATGGCTTAAGAGGGAGAGGTCTCAAATTGCGCATAGATATTGGAGCAAGCTATTGATCATGAGGTGATAGAGGATGTGACGTGCTTGATCCCTCGCGATGCAGGCGAGAGGGGTATTTGGCAGCTGGTGCCGTTATCCGTCCGGATAACATGGGTTGATCCCATTGGAGAAGACTAGTCGAAGATGCAGAAATGCATGCAGGAAGATAGAAAGACAACACGTGCATACTTCCGATCACTAGAATGAGCGTGGTGAGTTCAGGTAGGACGCCATGGCTCGGTGCACTTGGAATTTTAGCGTCGCGTAAGATAACGAAGGGAAGATAAAGGGCTGGGAACACTTTAATCATGAACAGTCTCCCGGCACTAGGTTTTCTAGAGGTCCTTTATGTCGGGTTCGCCAAGACTCTTCCTCTGGATGTGTCCAATACCTTCAAGCCTCCACTTTCGCGACTTGTGTTGGTTAGACAATGGAGTCTATCGCTACGTTGGTCCTAAATCCTTCTCTCATTCCCTGTGACACAAATGGGACTTCGATAGAAATTACACGACGCTGTTTTTGTCTCTGGAAAGTGCAGTATCCTCCATCCCCAATCCCACCAAGGCCTTAGCGAATGGTGCTGGATGTAGCGAAGGGCTGTTGGGTGACACAGTACCACATCCTAGGTACTACCGTATGCAGCGGCCGAATTCTGTTGTGGTGGTGAAAGTGACGTATGGAGTGGCTAGTGATTTTTAAGAGTCAAGAACTCGAACTCATGATAAATAGGAACCTTGACGCTTGGCTCCCCAACGGAAACCTGTGGCAAGTCTCTCCCTCTCCCTTTTCTCAAGACCAAAGCCCCGGATACCTCTCCGATATGAAGCTTAACATCTGTGTCACAATCTCTGCCCTCCTCACGAGGGGTCTTGCCCAAACGTATGTCCCCTCCCAGCTTCTAGCCCCTGAGCCTAGGATCTCTCACCTAACACCCTCCAGCGCCCTCACACCAGGCCACATCCCCATCCCGTGCAACGAAACACCTGCCTTCCTCACCCCCTCCTACTCCCTCTCCAACTGATCCATCACCCGCACCTACAACCTCCCCCACTTCGATTTCCCCATGGAAATTGCCCTCTCCGCGACCCTCACTGACACCGCAAACAACTTCACCATGCGCTGCACCGCGACGCACCGCATCGAAAAGGGTGAAACCGCCACGGCCGTGTTCGCCAAGTGTGCGCCCGAGGGTAGGTTCCGCGACGACATGGGCGTCTTCCCGGGGCATTATCGGTACAAGGCGGATTTGGTGGTGATGGACTCGGATTTCATGACGGCGTGGGAGGAGAAGGAGAGGCTGTTTGCGGCGCAGGTGCAGCAGTTTTGGTATTGCGGGCAGAGATATGCGATGACGTGGTACTAGTGAGTTTCAATCCCTTTTTCTTTTCTTTTGGGGAGCGGGGGGTTATGAGTGAGGAAGGGCTGACAGATTGTACTAGTGATGAGGGTGAGGCGCATTCTTATTTCGAGACGGGGATTTAGTGTGTGGATCGCGTGATTGACACCGGGACGCCATTCGGCTACGTGGTGCCGAATCTTGTAGGGAAGAATGCGAGGTGGATGGTTACGTCGAGGTAGTACGACTACGCGCAGCCTGTGCCCTATTCCCGGCCTGCGTCGCGGCAGACTTGAGCGACGCGGACGGTTAGAGTCTATTATCAAGACTAAGGTATGAGTGAGTGAGTCCTAGCTCGGTGTTTGGTGGTAGCTTTGATGGCAAGACAAGATAATATGAAATGGACATGCAGCTTGCTGGCTAACCGGTTTTGCTCATTCACTGGTCGCATCTGTGTGGACTGCGGGGCAATGTTGTGTTGTCCAATAGAAAGTCGGACGCACCTACCAGCATGCGAAATGAAACCCAAGCGTGTGTTGACAGTTCATTGGCAGGTGTCAAGCTTGAGCAATTTCCCTTTTTTTTTCTTTTTTTTTAAGTTAGGCAGCAACATCAACCTCTGCAAACACGTCCCAGCTTCTTTGTCACGAACTGGTTTGGAACGGACACCCAGCCATCAAAGCAATTCATCAGTGTATTATCCTATTCCTATCACCACATCCACACCCAGATACCTACAACATGCCGCGAGAATTGGTTAATCTATCGCTCCGCCAAATCCCCGGTTTGAACACCGATTTCAATGAAACGCCCGACACCCCAAAGCAAGGCCCAAAGGAAGCCTCAAGACTCACGTACGAGGCTCTTCCAGGCAACGACTACATCCGGATTGCAACCCTTTACCCTGGAAAGGATGACGACAAAATCATCATTGCCCTTGACCCCGTTAAGTTCGACCATGATGAGCCGCCCCAGTACGAAGCGCTCTCCTACACCTGGGGCTCCAAAGAAAACCCCAAACCAATCTCAATCAAGACGCCAAAGATGCTCAAGTTGGATATTGTGTCCATTTTCCACGTGACACAAAATCTTTTCGAGGCCCTCCAACACCTCCGGTACAGCGATAAGCCACGGACACTCTGGATTGATGCCATCTGCATTGACCAGATGAACAACGAGGAAAAGAGCGTCCAGATCATCAAAATGGGCGAGCTCTTTCGGAAAGCATCACGTGTCGTCGCTTGGCTGGGGCCTAGAGACATGGACAGCGACCATGGAATGGTATGCATGCGCAGGCTGGGCTCACAGTTCTCAGTCGCGGACTGGGAGCTGTTCTCTCTCGCCCGCGCAGACCCGCCAACACTCCCAGACCAGGATGATGTAGTTGAGTTGTGTTCACAGGATGTGGAAGCGATCCTGCACTTACTCTGCCGCGGCTGGTTTGACCGGCTCTGGATTCGACAGGAGATTCTCCTGGCAAACGAGCAAGCCATCGTTCAGTGTGGCCTCCAGCAAGCGCCATGGAATACCCTCCGAACAGCCATGGTGGCCCTTGCCAAGATCCGTATCGTGCCGTGGTGCGAAGCCTTTGTCCAACTTGACGACCGAATAGCCGTTCTCAAGGGCCTCATCTACCACTCATCGAGACTAGATCTGCGGGGACTTCACCCCACTGTCATGGATACGCTGTGTGAGGACCCAAGAGATCGCATCTATGCTGTTCTGGACCTGTTGAGAGACGACAACAAAGCCATAGGGATCAAGCCAGACTACTCCAAGACCGTGACCCAGGTCTACCAGCATGTCATGATGCGCTACCTGCAACACCATAAGTCACTCAATCTTCTCATGCAGTGCCAATATGCGCAAGGCCATGATGGTCCAAGTTGGGTTCCCGACTGGGCTCTGAAACAGGGCGTAGGTATCGACTACGGCTTCGCGAGCCCGCACACCCTACCCTGGTATCAACTATCTGTCGGGGGTGATATCCTGAGGGTAGTAGCGGTCGGACCAGCCGAAAAAATCACACAGATTCAGAGGCTTGATGTTCGGAGGGTCAAATTTGTCAATGATATCATCGAAGAACTCCGCTCCTTGTTGCTCGAGAACACTGCTTTCGAACATGCACAAGGGAAAAGTCGATTCGAGGCCTACTGCATAGCCTTGCTCTGTGGACAATATGCCGATACATTCGAACCACCAAATAGTGCCATTCCCACCCGGAAAGAGGCCGATGAGATTATGGCGCTGATCGCGTCAGAGAGTTATACATTTAAAGACGAGGACTTTGACTGGGAAACGCCCGGGGACAAATTTGTCACAGCCGTGGACAGTCAGGCTTCGATGTCCGGTGCCACTTTCTTAACAACCTCAAGCGGCCATGTTGCGCTTGGTCCGCCAACAACACAGGCTGGGGACGAAGTGCGGGTCCTTTTGGGCTGCGATTCGCCGATGGTGTTGCGTCGGGCACCGGGACAATCTGGTTTTCTGGTGGTGGGGTCCTGCTACATTCCTGAGCTTGCGAGTGGCGAGGCTCTGTTTGGTCCTTTGCCTGGAGACACAGAGGTCGTCTATGTGTTCGACCAAAGAGTTGGCGAGTATTTGATGCGTTTTCGAGACCAACAAACGGGTCGAATATCCCACGCGGATCCAAGATTGGTATCAATGGTGGCTGGTATTCCTGAGCTTGAGATGCAGTTGGAAGAGAGTGAAAAAAGCAACCAACACGGGCGAAAATTTCTACCTTGCGAGTTTTTCAAAGGGAAAGGAATGACTGAGGAGATTGATCTTCTCTAGACACCGCATTCCTGGCTGCCGTAACGCTGTTGACGCCTCTCATTTCCATACCTCAGCCAGTCTCTGTTTTTCTACAGTTCCATGTAAGGAAAGTGTACACATGGTAATCTCTTCTAATTTTCATAGCAACGTATGCAGGACTCCAACTCTATTTCATTACAGGTGCTTCAAACAACCGTTGGCAACTTGCAGGGGGGCCGAAAGGCAACACAGAAGTCTAACTCGAATATAGACCATCAGCAATACGATATGGTGTGGTGGGCTCGGGGAGAATTCGCAGGGCCGAGGCCAAATTAACCTGGAGCCAAAGCCCACCGCAGCTCGGGACCAACACCTCCACCACAGCCATCACCACCCTCTCCCCCCTCCTCCCGCTCCACCTCCCCCCTCACCAAGCGTGACCTCCCCATCAATGACGCAGGCAGCCCCGCCGGCCGGCACAACACCGACGACTACGCCACCGCCTCCCGCACCTTCGGCATCTGGTGCAACTCGGGCCGGAAAATCCCCGCAGGCGGCGTCATGTATGTGCGCGTGGGCGCGTCGATTGCCTATGGATGCAGCTACGGGGGGGAGAGTCCGTGAAGTAAGAATGAGTTTTATCAGTTTGATGTATATGCCGATCGCAAGTGTGGGCAGTGGAATTTGGCGTAGGCGCATATGGCGGATTGGACGAAGACTCGTGGGAGAGCTTTGTCGGGGCGAGGGGTTGAGTATGAAGGTAGCGAGCGGGAATTAGGAGGAGGGAGGGAGGGAGGGGGAGGCGATGTTGGAAAAGAGGTGATCATGGAAGAGGGGTTTTCTCCGTTTGAGGTTTTCTCCGTTAAGAAGGGATGTAAATTTGGGTTTATGTGTTGATAGGGTGGAGGGCGGCTACTACAGAATGCCCTCCACCTTAACTGCTGGTCACTAATATATGTACCTAACCTAGTTCGTGTAATCGGCGGCTGTCCCCAAATGTTGGTGATACGCTCCCCTGATCCATAGTGCAGAGTCCAACACCTTGGTACAGGTATCTAAGTAGGAAAGGTTGGTTCATCAGCACCTACCTGCCCTAGCCTGGAGCATCCTTCGGATGGGCGTCCTAATATCAGTAGAAGGATTCTTCTGCGATGTAACTCACACTAAACAGCACGAGTCCGCGCCTTTTCCAACCTCTCATACCCCTTGTTCTTGACCACCGCTGCGTTCACCCTGGACTTGAAAGTCCCCGAGTACGGCGCCTCATAGCCCCATTCGGTAACCCGGTACACGGATCCTGGGAAGGATTCCGCGTCTCGCTCTTTTCTGTTGCGGGGAATGCAAATATCGCGAAACGAAGTCCGAGTTCTATCTAGGCGAGCTAACCCAAAAGGTCTTGTCCCTTGTCCATAAAGCCGCTGGTTCCCATTCCCATCGTTCACTATGGGTCTCACCCCCTCTGGCTGCAATAAACAGAGCCATCTCCTCACACCTGTTTTTTCCATCGTCGCCCAAGATGCGCCCCACCAACATCCTACTCTCCCTCAGCGCCGCAGCCAGCGTCATGGCGCAATGGCAGAACTCATGTCGGTCCTTCACACAAGTCGGAGCCACTGAAACCACAATTCCTAGCAGCCCGCAGCCAGGCCATTGCTATCTACTCAACGGGGGGGCCCCTATATTCAACTGCAACAACGTCGTCCTCAACTGCCCTTCCGGGGGCTTCTGCTACTGTCCCATCCCCGGCATTGGATGTTTCCCGGCAAGCACGTACTGTTGCGTAAGTAACTACCTAACTATTTGTTGCGTAGAAGTGTTGTGGTGTGGGGGAGGTTCAACGCTGACGAGTCGATAGTGCAGCAGTTGAGTTGGCGGGGAGGGAGGAGGGGGAGGAGGAGGAGGAACGAGATGGCTGGTGGACAACGAGGATATTTTGCACTTTGAAGTGGACGAACAATACTGCCTAGATGCTGAGCTACCTACCTAGCTAGCAAAAGCAAATATCAGAAAGCCAATTTCGTTGCCTGTACCTGTTGTTCGCCCTGTTTACTCCATGTGAATAACCCAAGTAGTAACAAACATACCCAAACCACACCGACTCACCTCACTCACTCCTCCCGTACCAACAAAAACATATTTTTCTTTCCCAAACCACCTCTATCAAACCCCCACTTCCCAATCAACAACCCTCCTATGCCTTCCGCACTCTACTCCTCCCCCTCTCCACCCCCCAAAGCAAGCCCCAACCCCTCACGAGCCGCCCGATTCCCCGTACAGCCATATACACACCAACTCGGCGGCCCGAGAGATTCACCGCCCTGACAGGTGTTCTGCTTGCACCCAGCATCACAGGCAATGTTATAGCAATCCTGATTCGAACCGAAGGAGCGTTTATCACAGTAGCTCCGCAGAGCGAAAATTTGCTGGAGATTTGGGTAAGTGGGCAAGTGGCACGATGCGCACAAGAGCGCCTTGACGTGAAGTTCTAGTATTTGTAATCTGTGTATAGCAGGTTGTGCTGTATTCGGCGCTACTGCATCCTAAACGAGGAAAGGCTACTCCCAACATCACTTCATCAACGGCGCAGTGTCATCGTAGCCACGGACGGACTGCGCTGTAGTGCGATGTATTTGGAATAATTATAGGCATTCTACCTATTATTGCAGCGTACCTAGCCAGGCAGCCGCGAAATCATGTCAACCAGAATGCCTCGCGGGGGGGGGGGCTACCCCTGAAGTCTAAGTGACGCGTCAGATGCCCGATGACAGCCAAGACTTGGTTGGGGAATTTGTACTGACATGTAAGATATCCTCCGAGCGGACGGTCACAATATAAGACAAGATACTGGGCGCAACACCGCGCTGGTACCACTCCGATCAAGAAATTCAAGGCTCTCTCTCGCATGGCCGCGCCCCCTGCCATCGACGCCAGTATCATGGCATTAAACTCCTTTGGGCTCGCCAAAGGATGGGGAGCTTGGGTTTTAGCCTCCAGATTTCTCAAAACCTCGTGACATTTAAATTCACGGGGCGACGGGCCGAGCTGATTTGTCAACATCTTGTTATCAAGCGTTCCAATTCTTATTAGGTATAATATATAATTATTCCCCAACGTTTTTATTCCCTCCCTACTCTATTACCTATATGAATAACTAGGTGTTATGTATTATGTCATCTAAGAGGCCCATAATAAGTGTAACCGCTATATAAGGCTTGACCTCTCTCGTTAATCTTCGCAAACACTTGTTATGAGCCTCAGAACGAGTTTTGGGATTTTTGGGCTTGTCGTGTGGAATTCCGAAGTTTGAGTGTGAAAAATCAGATTCAAGGATGGGAATGGCAGCGGCCGACCGATTGCAGTTCGCGGCAAATGCTCGTCGCCAAGCTGCCATCTTGCACACCTCATTGGCCAACCAAACCTCAATGCCGAGTTTGCTGCGCTGCACAGTGGGGTGATGCACCACGCCACCATCACAATCAGACGCTTCTCAGGGGATTCTCCCCAGCGGCTGGCAGCAGCATGTCGTCTACCTATATTTCCCCGCGCCCTAGCAATCGCAACCTCCAAATCAGAATCCATCATTCATACCCTGCTGAAAGCTGTACCTTGAACAACAAACTCCGTTTCAGTTACCAACCAGACCATCACCAACCTACAACAAAATGGCCGACCTCCTAAACGAAGCCCTCCTAAAATTAATCTCCCTCATCCTCCGCGCATTCCAATTCACCCTCTCCCTAGTCATCATCGGCTGCATGTCGCAGTTCCTCACGACCCTCTCCGACCACGACCAGGCGCTGCCGCCGACCCACGTCGCCGTGCTGGCCATCTCGGGCGTCGCCACCGTGTGGAGCTTCGTCGGCCTGCTGCTCACCTGCTGCGCGGGGAAGATCATGCTGGAGCTGGAAACTACGCTGGATGTGCTGTGTGTGGGCATGTCGATCGCGCAGGCGGCGATGTTGAGCAAGGATGCGACATGCACGAGGATGGGGTTTATAGAGACTTATTTGCTGTGGACGGGGGAGATGTGGATTGGGTATTTGCCCGATAGGAGGCTGGTGAAAGCTTGTTTTGGGTGTGCGATTGTGGAGATGTAAGTTGCTATCCTTTTTCTTTTTCTTTTCCTAGGAAATGAGTGGGGAGAGACGCTAATGATGATGAGCAGAATACTGTTTGCGAGCACGTCGGCGATGTCTTGGGCGGTGTGGATGATGAAGAGGAGACATGAGAGGCATCATGGGCATATTGCGAAGTGACCTTTTGTCGTGCGAGGATAGGCTCAGGTCGTAAGGAAATATGGCAGGTCCCGAATTCTGCGTGGACAGTACGAGCGTGTAGTTTTGGGGTGTTTTTTGGTGTTTGTTTCCTTCAGAAGCGGTTTGGGAATATCAGAGTCCTAGTAGGTAGTCATTTCTTGAGATTTCTCAGTGTTCAGGAGTTTGGTGTTGGGTGGCAAGGGCGAAAAAGTGGGAGATACAAAGTACCTACCTCCGGACACGGAATGAATAATGCGATGCTCATGACTGCAGGTGGAATTCAATTGTCAGACCATGGGCTCTGGGTAATGTTCATGACTGGACTTCAGTGGTCAGACCATGCGGGCGCTTTCATGTTTGCTCAACATTCGAAGTGTCATATGATGATCATGATGCTTCGCCCACCTTATGCGCCATTGTTTCCCATAAATGCAGCCACAACACCGACACCAGCGTAATTGAACCGCCACTTCACCAATCACCAAAACAATCACCAAAGAAATCACCAAACCATCGCAATGGCAACCACCACCCCCCCCAGCAGCAGCTACAGCAGAG
>Ga0247758_1002204_pt1 | contig 11349 bp, 14 predicted proteins | sample UWRJL156409C4_FD_180950 | JGI IMG/M metagenome (GOLD analysis project Ga0247758, IMG submission 180950) | Plant litter microbial communities from Arlington Agricultural Research Station in Wisconsin, United States - UWRJ-L156-409C-4 | ecosystem: Environmental > Terrestrial > Plant litter >...
TCCCCAGTTATATACAAATGGAAGCTCCCTGTGTGTGGGGAGAGCACATGATCCAAGGCCCCTGCGCTCCAGCCAAGCCTGGAGCGGTAAGGCGCCTGCGCGCCTGAGCTCCAAGAACTGCCGCTGCAGTTCGACAGGAGGAGGATTGCTGATGAAAGGCAAGTTAGCCGAGGGAAACTCAAGGCAGCCTCCCCAAGATTTGCCTGTCTTTACCAGGTATATGAACCATGGCGCACGTGTTTGATACAAGGGGCCCGAAACCCGATTGGAGGCCGTGATGGGATTTCACGTCTAAAGTAGGAGATGAAATCGTGGACAAGGGTGGAGACTATCGCTAACCTGTCTCAGGCAACACCTGTCTCGACGTCATATGACATCCTATCGATGTCCTCGATGCTGGATCTCGTTCGACACTCGGCTCAAAGTAGTCGCTCACGCGGAGAAGGAGCCCTGCGAAGTCAAGGATCGGCCTCTCGGTGAGTGCTTCATGCAGCCAGCCGACGAGGAGGAAGTTGAAAGAGCCTTTGGAAAGACACCCGAGCTGGACATCTGGTGGGCGTGGTTTCGACTCCTTGTCCAGGAGGTTGAAAACCTTGACGACATCACACTCATGTGCCAGTATTCTCCTTGTAAGTCATCACTCTATGTCATCAGCCGCTCTGCTTATCGTTTCTAACGACATCTACCTAGACTATATCACCCCTGCGGATCCGCAGCTGATGATACCCGCTCTAACTATCCCAAACGATATCCTCCAGTTTATACCAACGTCTAGAGGCATTTACAATCAAATTTTACCAGGGCATGACGAGTGAGTTCCAATTTCATGTCACCATTTTGTCCCTTACAGGCAACAGGAACTAACGATGCGGCCCGTCGAAAACAGCATCACCTCTTCCGGACTTCATTCTACATCGGCCCCAGACTTTGAGGTTCCGGTATACGAAATTCTCCGGCCCAACCCCTTCGCAGAAACACTCACGCCGGCCGCATCCATTCCTACCCCTCAACCATTCGCCATGCAACTTGAATCCCAGGCCAACCTCTTTTCTTCAGGAGCGCAACCTCTGTCGGCATTTGAAACCCCCCAGTCACGGCGGAACCACGAGCGGCTCATCCAACGTATCGCAGACAAAGAGGCTGAGATCAAGACTCTGCGTGAGGTAAGCCTGGCGAGTCGAGAGGATATCAGCCGCGCAGAGGAGCACTTGGAGGAGGTTCTTGCGATGGACGATCTGAGTTCTCGGGCGTATAAAAGCGTGGTACTGGTCTTGAAGTCTTTGGAGGGCGTGAAGAGGAGGTTGGGCTGACTCTAATTCGAGGGGCAGGCTTCGACTTAACAGGGTAAATTGAGAGGTATGTGTGGTTTATCCAAACACACCCGTTCACGGCGGGTTGACAGTTCCATCTGCATCATAATGCATCCAATAATAAAGCAAGCCATCAGTGAATATAGAAAGACACACCACCACCGCGCGTGCCCCATCACGTGTGTCGACCCTGAACCGTCTTCCAAGAAACGGTATATTGAAAATAGCACTGGTAAAAAGGATGTGCATTGTGCCGGCATAAGCGCCGCCGCCAAAACTCAAAAGCCACGGCAAAATCATCATAAACGTAAAGGCCCTCAACGTAGACTCCGCCCTATAGATCGGTGCCGAATTGTCGATAAAGTTGAAGGCCAGGGAACTCCCAACCCAGCGGCGGGAAGATTCCGATGGGAGGAGGTATGATATAAGGTCAGGGGCTTCCGACAGACCGATCATAGCGAATAAATAATGAGAAATTTCGAACTATGATATTTCCCAAACCCGGTGATGTGTTGGTGTTGCAAATCGCAGGACCATATGCAGCAGCGCTGGAGGAACAACCACCCATGCGAGGGTCGAGAACATCACACCGAAGTTGGCGTTCGGTCGCGAAAGTTCGACCAATTTCAGATTTTGACATGCCAGCACGCGAAATATAACCTTTCCTGCGAGACTGAAGTGCAACAGTAATGTGGTCTCTCGGGCTTTGCTCAGCCAAGCGTTTTCGGGGTACCGTCTGCGCCACTTCAGGGGGCCGAGAGTTACTGAGCTAGCGTTTAATCGGTATGATCCAGCCAGGGCTGCGATGACTTCCCAGAAAACAATCGAGGTGAAGAACGCCAGCGCGGTGCGTTGAGTCCACGGGATGCCCGTCATGGCGGTGAGCTTGATGGTTTGGAAAGGAATTCCTGAAAGCACAAGCAAGGTGATTCTAACCAGCCGGGAGGACTCGGCTTGCATATGATCGGCGTGTTCGTCGGCAAATCGGTGGTTGAGTTCGTTTTTGAAATTTTTTACGAAGCATCGCCAACTCGTGCTGAGGCCGAGCAGGATGAGGACGAGGAAGTAAATGCACTCCAAAGCGCAGATCAACGGCGATGCTCGAATGTAGAACCGAACATTCCTGTCGCTCGACCCTAAGACTTTGCCGCATGGTTGAGTCATGGTGCCGATGGCCAGGGGCACCAATGCCCACCACGCTGTTTGCCATGACACTTCGGCAACCTGCTCCAAGTCTTCGTGCGCGAGAGTTGCGCCATCTGTGGCCATGTTTGGCCCCGTTGGTGGACATTCAGTATCGTGCTCTACCCGAACCCAGGGCTGGAGTTCAGGTATCGTTGTGGTTGAAGAAGTAGTTGGGATGGACGTTGGGAACGACCGGTCCTCACAGCGAAGACAGCGGACGTCCATGACTTCCCCCTCGGAGGCAGCCAATACAGCCAGAGCCTCACGATGCGGGGTCGAGCTGATGCCGATGCCGCTGCCCAAAAGGGCCTAGTCTCGAGTCGGCTGTGTTGATTAGACGCCACGATGTTACAAACACCAGACCCAATCAACACAACTTCAAGATGTAAACACCAGTTCAGCAAACCCTCAAGCGTCGGACTTGATCGCGGCCGTGCATTCCCCGAGACTCGTTACTAAGGTAGCGCCATTACATCCACTTTGGCCTTATTTCGTGAGCACGTGGGCGGTTACGTGGATTTGTAAGCTCGCATCCTATCCCCCGCCGTTGCTGAGTGATGATATGAGCGGACCGTCCAGTCAGCGCGATACTACCATCCAAGCCGGACAAGTGGAATGAGATGTCAGACTTTTACGAGCAAAAGCCCTACAAGTAGTCGGGACCTCGCCCTTTTTCACCCGGTTTATGTTTCATGCCATAACCTCCTTATATCAACAACTGACACAACGAATTGACCGACACTCGCCAGCCCATCTCTTGTGCAATCCCCTTTCCTCATTTTCCAGACCCCAAACACTATAGGCCATGGCGTCCCCGCACGGCATCAGCCTACAAGTGACGATCCACATCGCCCCCGAAAATGTGGAGAAATTCTTCGCTCTCATTAAGCCGGTCTACGACCTCGTCATCGCCGAAAAGGAATGCCGCTTCTTTGAGATCTACCAATCTCAGGAAGACCCGGGAGCAGTCTCATGGGTCGAGCACTGGTATATTTCTGTTTTTCTCAATGTTGTAGTTTGCCAGGTATCTAACACGCTCGAAAAGGGATGGGACGGTCCAATGGCTTTTTGATGTCCAGTTGAAGAAGGACTACTACCCAGACTATCTTGCCGCTACGGAGCCTATGTTCATCAAGCCTAGGGAGTTCACGATTCTGAATCGTGTAGGACCGCCGTTTTCTATGTCGAAGGATGCAGGGATTTGTCAGAAGTAGTATCTCCATGTATCTACAATATCGCAAGGCCACGGCAACCTCCCAGAATGGGAAGTATCTCGTCGGTTGATATCCCTCCAAAGTGAAGTGAAACCCGTAGACCACAGTCCGCTCCTAAACCATTACCTTCCGCTTCCTCAATCACCCCTCAGCCGGGACATCCGTACTGATAAACACCACCAGCACAGCAGCAAATCTTCCACCCCCAATATTAGCATTGTAAACCCCCAGCAAACACAAGCAACAACAGTTTGAACGTGATCTTACGTCGAACTAGCCCCAAAGATCTCATGCGTCTTCGCCGGCGTCATGAGCGCCATGCACACCGCAAAGATGACGGACATGGCGAAGATGATGCCTAGCCGAACCGCGGGGTCCGTGATCCAATGCAGGATGAAGATGGACCCGGTCGGGAGAGCGCAAGCTACGGCGACTGAGATGAGTCTTGCGATTTGGGCGACGGTTTCGGTGCTGTAGGTGATGGTGTTTCGGAGGTGGGGTGCCGTGTTGGGGGTCTGTTGCGTTGGGTTTGGTGGTGTTAGTCACTGATGGGATGCAATCCCCAGGGAATTCGAGTTAGCGGACTTGGAGCAAGACTGACATGAATCAACCTTCCCACAAGGCAATTATACAAGCCCACGGCGTGAAACTGAACCCAAGAGGTGAGAGAGTCGGTGGTTGAGGAGTTCTCATTTGGTGTGCTCTGTCTCAGAACGGCTTGCCCGCCCCTCATGACTAGCAAGTCCCAGATGCAACGAGTGGCCACACTTTGGCAAGCGTCCAACGAAGCAATCCAGATGCAAGCGTGCGGATCCCACTTCCATTTCCAGGTTGGGTAAGCCGGTTCTGTGCGGATCCCGTGCCTGCGTACCAGTCGATGCTAATACTGAACAGAAAAGCTGAAGCGGAGGTCCTCGGAAGTTTCAATCTCAGTTTTACCTTACCTCTTACCCGAGCACCAGCATCCTCGCCATGTCTACGCCAGCCACTGGCAGCGATGTCGCGTACACGCCTGACAGCAATAGCGAGAAGTATGGCACCAATCGTCAGCGAGAACTGTACGACGAGTTGCGAAAACTCGTAAAGAAAACAGAGGCGGGATATCAGGTATCACAAGCGTTAGAAATGATCATTCCAAAACTGGTCGAGACCTACCCCGAGGGCCGCCAGCGGCTGAAGAAAAAGCTACTAGCAGCACTCAAAGATGCCCAAAACGGGCAAGCGGACCTGCAAAAAGACCTGGACGATCAGAAAAAAGCAAAGGAAACGCTGGACGAGGAGCTGAGAGCCGCATCTGTGGCTGTCAATCAAGCGAAAAAGCGAGAAGCGGCCTTGCAAGGCGAAATTAACGATGAGCGAAACAAAACAAAACGGCAGATGGAGGAATTGAATCGGAAATTCAACGATGAGACAGCGGGCGAAACAATCAGAGACCGCTCTCATCGAGGCTTCCAAGGATCGAGAGCGACGGGAAACGGAACTCCAGCAGAAGCTCACAAGCGCTCAAAGCGAGGTGCAGAGCTTGGCTGACGCTCTTGCGAAAGAGCAGGAATTGTCTGAACGGTCAGCGGCCGCCCTCGCCGCTTTGGAGGAACAGTTGTCACAGGAAAAGGAAGAATACCAGCGACGGACGCAAGCCTCTGATTCCAAGATCGCAGCCCAAGCTGATTCTTTCCGTCAGCAGGGAGATCAAGCGAGAGAACTGATCGCTTACCTCCGAGTTGAACATAGGAAGGAACTGGGGGCGGCTGCTGATGAGGTGGAGACTGAGCGCCGGAATAAGGAGTCAAAGGAAGAGCTTGTCCGACAGCTCGAGGAAGAACTCAGTATTGCTCGTAGCATGATCAAAGAGAACCAAATGGGGCGTAAAGAGGAAAGAGAAACCCGCGGAATGGCTGAAAAGGCTTTCGGCAGGAAGAGACTAGACTCAATGACGCACTCGGCTTCGCGTGCAAAGAGACAGATGAAGCCCAGCAAAAGCTAGTCATTATGACGCAGGCGCTGAACACCAGGGTATGCTCTTCTATACATGGCAATGGTTTCCAAACTAACATCGAACCCCAAGGCCTGGTTAGCCAGACCGTTTCCATCCGCCAATGACGCAAAGACGCACTGGAGGCCGCGTTTGACGACCAGCTGTCAGCTTATATAAGCAATTGGAGCCATTCGCGGAAGTAGCCGGCTTGGCAATAGGGGACCCTGGAGGCCAGAGATTCTCTTCCACAGAAGAACAACAATACACAACAATCACCACAATTGGCCATGAGTGCTAGATTCTGACACCAGCTCTTCAAAGACAAGAAGAACTGGGAAAAGCTGAAGAATAAATATCCCGATCTTTGGAGGGAGCAAACCTTCTTGACCTGGGAGGAGGCCAAGGCGTCCTTGCCGCCCAATGTTATCGGGGAAGTGACAGACACGATGCGCTTCAGATAGAAAGACGGTAGTGGGGAGTCTGTCGAGACAACCGTCTTCTTCGACACTGGTAACCACGTCGGGCCGCTCCTTTCTCACATCAAGCTTGAGTCGCTTAGTTACACCATTGTTGATGTTGACACAACAGACCGACTCGCCTTCAGGAGCGCTACGGGTGAATTGGGCTTCACTCTCGGCACCATAACCCTAGAGCGCGTCCAGCAGATCACCACCAGTGTCAAAGTGTCGGAATCAGCCAAGATGTTTCTAAAGTTCCATATCTAGGAGGACCCCATCAAACTGGCCGAAATCGTGTTCGGCCAGGACGAAAATTCCAAGTTTCGGCCTGGCAAGGATGGAGTGGCGCCCCTTCTGGGCACACACCCTGTGACAACAATGGAATCATGTAAGTGCCTGCCCTTATTCTTGGGCTCAGTAAGGGCAAAGAAGAATACCACAGAGATAGACTGACATCAATATCTGGCCCACATCAGCCGAGGAATCCGTGAGAGACTGGGAAATTTTCAACCGGGAGCGGGAAAGAATGGAGCTCCCGCGTGTTGACTACAGGACCTTTATGGCGACGTGGAAGAAAAAGGAGAAGTCGGGCTGTTGTGGTATGATGTAGGCTCTGTCCAGATGGGCATTACCCACGTCAAGTGCCTTAAGGCGCCTAGTTGTTGATCGGATATGTGTTCAGGTGCTAGCACGTAATAAGAACTCCATTATTTTTATTCCTTTTCAGTAGTACGACCTGTTCCCCTCTTCCCCCCCTCCATCACCGTACGTGTGCGAATATGAGGTCGACTCGGTCGTTGCTAGGAGGTCCGTAAACGAGAGGTACTGGTCGCCAGCGGCCAAAGACGAGGACGGCGACCATCTCCCCCGGTTCTCGTCCATTGACATGCCCGCAAAGGTTTCGCTCGCGCCAAAGAAGTAATTGGGGCTCTGGGCTGTCGCTGTCGGCGTTCCCCCGATATTGTCGAACGAGCTTGTGGGTATTGGGGATGCGTCAACCGCTGCCCAGTCGAACGAGTCGGTGGTTGTCATCAACGAGGGCTCTGCGAATGGCACGCTGTCAAATGCATGGCGATGTACGTCCATCGAAGGTAATATCGGGTCGTCAATGCGGAAGTAAGGTGTTGGCGTTGCAACAGCGGAGGAGAAGAGGGGCTGTGAGCTGACGGTCGGTGTCGTCCAGTCTGGGGCGCGTTCAGGGGCGATGTCAGGGACTGTTGAAATCCCATCGGCTATTGGCGTCGCTGGCTCTTGTGCACGGCCAGAACCACGGGAACGCGCAGTGATCAATGGCGTTGTGTTTGCTGCGGCGGCGATTGCCCCGGGGCGACAGTCGCATCGGACGCCGGGGTTGTGCGGACAAGTCGTCAGGGGTCGGCCGGCTCGGCGGACTGGCATCATAGGGCGCTCGCCTTCGTGGTTGCAGGAGCCCGAGCGATGGCCGCGGATGCAGGGCCAGCTGATAGATCAGAGCGATGTTAAACGTCGAGTTCCCGGGAAAGGCAAGTCGGAGGGCTCCGGACACTCACCAGGCCACTTTCTGCCCATTGATGACGGGCATTCTCTCTGTAAGCGTTTTTCCAGGTGTAAGGATGTCGAGACACCAAAAGCGAAGCCAGAGTTCCGAGCAGCTGGGGCTAAGAGGCAAAAGCCTGGAGGGCCCAGCCCATGCGAGCGGGGCGGCCTGGGCCATGCATGAAGTAGTACCTCTTCAGGGTCACTTGGTGCCAGGCATGCAGATGGATCACCAACGTAAGGGCTGCGCCCCGCCTTCTGCCCCCACGCGTCGCCCTCGGGCCGATGCTCATCAAGTCAATATGTCAGGCTTGGCGGAAAGGGTTCGGATGTTGACTCAGGGGCCCCGACGCGCCGGCGTTCGATCTCTTGCATGCTTGAGAGGACGGTTCGTCGTGATATTACATTATTATTGATGATGCATATGTCTACTTCCAGCCTATTTTCTGTCCCAGGCCAGACCCTTTACGCCTCCATACTGCCGTGACTCTACCCACAGTCTTCCTGACTGCTATTATGAGCGTCCGCTCCCATGGGAACAGCCAGCAAAAATGTACCCAGAAAGACACCACCCAGCACAGAGAAGAAGTACCCGACATTCATCGTCATGACAGCCAACATCCTATCCAAAAGTCACACAAACACAGTCAGCAAACCAACAGATCCCCAAAAATTCGGCACAGGGACAGAATGTACTCACACCAAGTACCCTAAGCCAGCAATCAGCATGTCAAACCCAGCCCTCGACAGCCTCGACGACAGCGCTGCATTCCCCCAATGATCCCGAACCGCAAGTGTGATCGCCTTCCAACCGCTCCGTGGCTTCTCTGGCGGCGGGAGATGGTCCGATTTCCCTCCCTCAGCATCTCCCTCGACGTACTGTGCACCAGCGTCCTTCTCTTGCTGTCCGAACCGATGGTATTTGTATTCCCTTCGCCAGCTGGTGACGTCGAGGATTGGTCGGATCGCGATCAGGACGCGCGTTAGCGCCGCGAGGGCGATGAGAAAGAGGCAGGATGCGGCGTATTCGCTGGCGTTTTTGGGGCGCCAGGTGGGGAGGAGGAGGGGTGTGTTGGTCGAGAGGTTGAACGTCATTCCCATGGCCATTGGGGCGTTATGGGTGCCCATTCCGGCGGATTCTTCGTTCGAGGGCATGGACATGGTGGACATGGTGGAAATCTGCTGTCATTATCTGCGTTGTTGCTGTTGTCGGGCTGGGTATACCTCAGATAGACTGCCCTGCTTGTGCGGCTATCAATCCAATAGGGACTCGCTGCCTTTCGGCGGAGGGCGGACTTGAACATTTAACCATGCGATCCAAACAGCGGATAGGGGGCGGCGTGATGATTCTTGGCGCGCATGCTCATTAAACAGTTGGCCATTTAGGGGCAGGGGACAGCATCCGAACCAACCTCGCAATGTCCCTGAGTGAAATAGAGCATGTTACTAGGAATTTTTACGTAGCGCTTGGATGCAAGCGTCCTGTCCACCGCGCCACCAACCATCACGCAACTCCAACCTGTGGAGCAAGCAACCTGGAATACGCCGTGACTTGAACGACACAACAGGACCGTCTCCCTCAAATGCCGTCACCACACTTCCCCAACAACAAACGCGCTGCTAAAACCACTGCCACGTCTCCAAGTCGTTCCACACTGTCCCCATTTCGGTAAGTGGTGCATTACGCGACGTGGGGGAGCACGGTTGCAATGAGCAAGTTTGAGCTGTTTAACTTGCTCAGGGCTGCAGGGCCCCAAGCCAATCACACTAGCGACTCATGCAGCCAGCCACAAGACCAGAAATTACCAACACCACGCGGCTGCTCCCGAATTCTGGGTCCGGGTACGGCTGCCTTGGGACAGGGCGTCGAAGCACGAATTCGGTGACTGGGTGGGTGCATCGGCAGGTAACCTTACCCACGTGCACTTACATGGTCTTTGGCTTGTGATTCCGCTTGATGCCCATCGTGAGTTTCGTCAGCGATGATGCGTCGGTTTAACTTGCAGAGTCGATGGACGGTAGCTGTTATCTTGAAACTGCGGGCTCCGAGGTGTATCCTCACTTGCGAAGATGCGATTCGGATCGCAACATCTCACTCAGACTGGAGCCCCGGCTCGCCGTCCGATTCGGCCCCACATGACAGGGTCCACTTCGGCGAGCACCGTCCGGCCACCCGTTGCAGGGGGCGGCTCTTATATTTCCTGGGACAGTCTCTGTTGAATAGCAATACAACGTCTACGGTAATGAATCCCCTCATTCGTAGCATCTCAGCAAATAAACTTCCAGGTGACGTCCTCCCATCCCTCCTTCCGCTTGATGACCACCTCACCTCCGTCACCACCCACTGGAGGCTTGGCGACCGCCTCGCCCATCCTCGTCGCTCCAAGCTTGACATTCTTCTTGTCCAGACCCAGCAGCTCAAAGCCTACAACCAAGCTAGCCATGAACCCAAGATTCTCAGCAAAGGCAAAGTTGCGGCCGGGACAAAGGTGCTTGCCGCCTCCGAAAGGGATATACGCCTGCTTCTGGACACGACCAAACGTTTCCTGGTTCTTGAATCTTTCGGCAGAGAACTCCATTGAGTCCTCACCCCAGACCTCACTCGAGTGGTGCATCCCCTTGACAGACCACATGATGTCGACACCGCCCTTGAACAGATGCGCATTGCCTTTGGAATCCGTTAGAACCGTGTCACTCACAACGCGTCGCGTCCCGATGGCCTGGTTCCCAAGCCGGATCGACTCCCGGTAACAGCTGACCATGAGCGGACATCGTTCCTCGAGCTGGGAGATATCCACCGTCGCCTCGCGCCCTTGCTCCCCCTTGGTGAGCGAGACAAGCGGCAGCGCCTCGCGACGGAGTTCCTCGACCAGATCCGGTCGCAGCCAGACATTCGTGACAAACCAGTACAGCGTCGGGATGGTGTTTGTGGTAGCAACAAAAAGCAGCGCTGCCTCGGCACGCCCGACTTCCTCCTCGGGCATGCCGAACTCACGCGCAGTCGAAGCACGCGCCTTAGCGATAGCAGCCACGTCGTCGGCTTCGTCCTTGCGCGCCATATACCAGGGCACCAAAGCAGCCTGCACCTTCTCGCGGTTATAATAAGCCTTACGGGCGATTAGCTTGGGGAGGACCCCCAAGAAAAGCGGCTGCATGTTGTTTTCGAACGCCCTGTCAGTCAGTTAGCACCCCTTTCTCCATACCCCTACCTCCCCCAAAGAGACTCAAACCCAGGACCCAGAGAAACTCACCAAAGCGCATCAATCAAGCTCGGATCCTCCCTCACCGGATTATCCCCCCCATAAATCCCCTCCGCCGTCGCCATCGTCATAAAATCCCTCAACCACAAATACAAATTCCCCACCCTCAGCCCTCCCTCCTCCCCTTCCTTCCCAATCCCATTCAACACCCCCGCCACATACCCCAACGCCTTGACATTCATCCTTAGCAAGTTCTGCCCCTGCATCGCCGCCTTGATCCGCTGCATCGTCAGCGGCGCCACCGAGGATTCGATCTCGTGGTCGGGGCCCCACAGCTTCTCCATGGCGAGGTCCGAGAGCCCAAACACGCGCTGGGCGAACTCCAGGCTGAGCAGGTCGAAGGTGAGGTTTTTGTGGCGCAGGGCGGATTGGACGAGGGGGATGTCGTAGAGGATGTAGGCTTTGCCGGAGAGGATGGGGAGGGTTATTGCG
>Ga0247758_1002206_pt1 | contig 11344 bp, 11 predicted proteins | sample UWRJL156409C4_FD_180950 | JGI IMG/M metagenome (GOLD analysis project Ga0247758, IMG submission 180950) | Plant litter microbial communities from Arlington Agricultural Research Station in Wisconsin, United States - UWRJ-L156-409C-4 | ecosystem: Environmental > Terrestrial > Plant litter >...
CCTGCCACGAAGTCGCGTTTCTGGAGGCGTTTGTCGAGCACGGCGAACAGGCGGGCAGTCTCGCGTTCATAGCGGCTGATCGCGTAAGGCAGCTTTTCCGGGGCAGCGTGATTGAAGTGTCCATTTTGCCCTGCCATGGGCCCGAGCCCGGCCATCTGCCAGAACAGCCACTCGAGCGCTTCGGTACGCCCGCGAACATCCGCCGGGACTAGTTGCTTGGTCTTGTCGGCCAAATACAGCAAGATCGCGCCGGACTCGAAGACGGAAATCGGATCGCCGCCATCCAGTGGTCGGTGGTCGACGATCGCGGGGATGCGATTGTTCGGAGCGATGCGCAAGAAATCCGGCTTGAATTGCTCGCCCTTGCCGATGTTGACCGGCAACACGCGATAGTCGAGCCCGGCCTCCTCTAGAAAGATCGTGATTTTGTGGCCGTTGGGTGTGGTCCAGTAATGTAGATCGATCATGCTCAGAACGGCTCCTTGTACGGGCGTAAGTCGAGCTCTTGAGTCCAGGCGCTGCGATGCTGCAAGTGCAGCTGGAAGTACACCTCGGCAATCGCTTCGAGGTTCAGCAGCCCGTCTGGGCCTGCTTGAGCGACGCGCTCTGCGGCGCGCGAACGCAGCCGCTCGCCATCGATGCCGCCATCGATCACGATGTGGGCGACGTGCAGCCCCTGCGGCCCGAACTCGCGAGCGAAGCTTTGGCTGATCGAGCGTAGCCCAGCCTTGGCCGCCGCGAAGGCCGCGAAGGGTGGCTTGCCGCGCAGCGATGCCGTGGCGCCCGTGAAAAACAGGGAGCCGTGCTTGCGTGGCAAAAGGTTTTTGATGACCTCGCGGCCAAAAACGAAGCCTGCGAGCGTGCTGCTGCGCCACGCTTGCTCGAACGCATCGACGCTCAGCTCGAGTGAAGGCGCGCGGTCGGCGTTGCCTGCGTTGAACACCCCGACCTCGAGCTGGCCCAGCTCTGAGACCCGACGTGCGAGCGAGACCACATCGGCCTCTCTACCGACGTCGCCAGCGAGGGCGAATGCCTGTCCGCCGGAATTGCGAATCTCGGCCGCGACGCCTTCGAGTCGTGCGGCGTTTCGCCCGGTAATCGCGGCGGTGAAGCCGGCCTTCGCGAAGCGGCGAGCCAAGGCACCTCCCAAGCCTGCACTGGCGCCGACGCCTGCCACCCAAACGACCTGCGGGCTGACTGAGCTGCTCATGTCTTCTATGGGAGACGCTATGGTGCTATGGTGTCGAAAGTCAAGCTGAGCGCGAGCCGATTTCTCCAAGCGAACAGGCCCGCTCACCCCGCGCGAGCGTCTAATCGGCCATGAACCCTCAGCTCCTTCCTCCGGAATTCACCGCTTTGCTGCTCGAGTACCGGCGCGAGCTCGACGCGCTCGATGCGCAGTTCGTTTCACTGCTCGCGGCTCGCTTTGCGGTGACGCGCCGCATCGGCGCGCTCAAGGCCGCGTACGGCGCGGCTGCCGCGGACCCCGCTCGCGAACGAGCGCAGCTCCAACGCCTGCTCGCGCTCTCCGGCGACCTCGACTTGCCGACTGAGGTCACGCGCGCGTTGTACGAAACGCTGTTTCGATTCGTGCGTGCGAATCACCTCGTTCAGGGGGCAGCTACGAGCACGGAGCGAGCAGAGAGTGAGTCACGAGAATAGCGCGCGACCGTGCCTCCGACTAGAGGAGCTTCACGATCATTTTGCCGATGTTTTGTCCATGAAACAAGCCGATGAATGCGGGGATGGCTTGCTCCAGGTTGGTCACTTGGGTCTCCAGGTTCTTGAGCTTGCCGGCGAGAAAGTACCCGCCGACCTCACGCTCGAACTGCGCGCGCTGGCTCAGGAAATCACTGACGATGAACCCCTTCCAAGTGAGGCGCTTGGTCACGATGTTCATCAAATTGCTGGGCCCCGGGCTGGGGATCTCGTCGTTGTAGCGCGAAATCGAGCCGCAGCCGATGATGCGCCCGTGTGGCCGCAACACTGCGAGCGCTGCCTCCAGAGTTTCACCTCCTACATTGTCGAAGTAAACATCGATGCCGTCCGGTGCGGCCTGACTCAGTAGCGGGAGCGCTGGCCCGCTCTTGTAGTTGAACGCGACGTCGAAGCCACATTGTGCCTGAGCGAGCTCGACCTTTTCTAATGATCCGGCCGAGCCGATCACGCGACAGCCACGGAGCTTCGCCAACTGGCCGGCGGCGCTACCGACGGCGCCCGCGGCGCCCGATATGAAGATCGTGTCTCCTGCTTTGACGTCGACCAGATTGAGTCCAGCCCACGCCGTCATGCCCGTTGCGCCCAGCACGCCGAGGTACGCCGAGTGCGGTTGAAGCTCCGGGTTCAGCCGATAGAGATCCGCGGCGGGTGCCACGAAGCTCTCCCGAAAGCCGTACATCGAGAGCACGGAGTCGCCGACCTTGAAATCATTGGAGCGGGACTCGATCACCTCACCCACGGCACGGCCGGTGAGGGGCTGTCCTAGCTCGAAGCCCGGTGCGTACGACTTCGAATCATTCATTCGGCCCCGCATGTACGGGTCCACCGACAGGAATCGATTGCGAACCAGCACCTGTTGCTCGGCGAGCGGCGGGAGCACCGTTTGCGCGAGCGTGAAGTTCTCGGGCGTCGGCAGCCCGCGGGGGCGGGACGCCAAACGAATCTCTCGGCTGGAGTGGGTCATGAGGCTGAGTCGGGAACGGTGCGCTTCACGAATGAAGCGAGGTGTCTCGTAGTATAGACGTGGACGCCCGGCTATGGCAAGCTGCGCTCGCTGCCGGGGGCTCTCTCGGTAGCGAAGCGCAATCGATGTCCAATTCACGTCTCGTACTCACGCCGATTGCCGCGGCCGACTCCGGAGAACGGGCAACGTCCGTGCGCGCGCAGCCACGTGTTCGAATACCCGTCCTCGGCGTCGCACGTCGTCTCGCGCTCCTGTCTTGGCTCGCTCCGTTGGGGATGCTGCTGGCCTGGGAGGGGTTGGCGCGCTTGGAATTGATCCCGTCACTCGTGCTGCCGGCTCCAAGTTCCGTTCTGGCCACTGCCAAGGTTTTGTGGCTCAGCGGTGAGCTCCAAACCCATTTGGCAGCGAGCTTACGGCGCGCAGCGCTCGGGTTCAGCGTCGGCACCGGGGTCGGCTTGGGGCTGGGGTTACTCGTGGGCTTGTTCCCCCTCGCTCACGCGCTGCTCGATCGCAGCCTTCAGGTGTTGCGCGCGGTTCCCTTCTTGGCAATCTTGCCGCTCGTCATCGTGTGGTTTGGGGTCGGTGAGTCAGGCAAGGTCTTCCTGATCGCGCTTGGCAGCCTGTTTCCGATGTACCTGAATACAGCGCTCGGCGTGCGCCAAGTCGACCCTAAATTGTTGGAGATGGGCCGTTTGATGGGGTTGGGGCGGGGCCGATCGATCATCTACGCGGTGCTCCCGGGCGCGCTCCCCTCTCTACTCAACGGTGTGCGGCTAGCCCTCACGACGTCTTGGCTGGCCCTGGTGATCGCTGAAACCGTGGGGGCCAACTCTGGGATCGGCTTTCTGGCCACCAATGCCCGTGAGTTCTTGCAGACCGACGTGATGGTGCTCGTGATCGGCGTCTATGCGCTGATCGGGGTGGCTTCGGACCTCGCCGTGCGTCTCTTGGAGCGCTGGCTGCTGGCCTGGCACCCCAACTACGCCAAGGCTCGCGGCTGACGAGCTGGTTCAGGAGGACAGAAACCAATGCTCATACCTCGACGTTCTTTGCTGCTCGCTGCAGGCCTGTTGGGCATTGCTCCCGCAATGCCCGCGTGCCGAGATCGCGCGCCCGTGGCCAGCGGCCGTCGGAAGGTGCGGCTGACCTACGGCATCGTGTCCGTCGCAAAGGAGCGTGGCATCATGGAGGCCACGCTGCGCGGGCGTGGTATCGACGTGGAGTGGGTGGGGCCATTCCCGAACCATGCCCCGACGTTGCAGGCGGTTGCGACCGGCAGCGCTGATTTCAGCTTCGGCGGCAGCTCCACACCGGCTGCGCAAGCAATTCTTTCCGGTGCGAAGTTGAGCTTCGTTTCGTGGACGGTGTCGACCCCGCGCACGACTTCGATCATCGTTTTGCCCAAGTCGGGAATCAGCAAGGTCTCGGACCTTGCCGGCAAGACGGTCGCCGTCAACCGGGCGGGCGTAGCGGAGTTCTTGTTGGTCGCAGCGCTCGAAAAATACCGCGTTCCTCGCGATCGGGTGAACGTCGTGTACATGAACCCGCCTGACGCCGCCCCGGCGTTCGCGGCGGGAAAAGTGGACGCCTGGGCGATCTGGACCGGGCCGCTCGAGATGGCCGAGGTGCAGTACGGCGCGCAGCGCATCTTCGAAGAAGGCAAGGAGCTGGAGCAGGCGGTCGACTTTGGAACTTACCTGGTGCGAGAAGACTACGCGCGTAGTGAACCCGATACTATCCGCGCGGTCATTCTCGCGCAGCAAACGGAGGTCGAGTGGGCCAATCGGCATCGCGCGGAGGCGCAGGCGATCGGTTACCGGGTCTCCAAATATCCGCCTGCGGTGATTGAAAAGCTGAACCAACAAGTCATGACGAGCAAGCTCAGCTTGATGAACGACGAAGGGGAAGCGAGCTTACAGCGTGGGGTCGATTGGTTGACGGAGCGCAAGGTGCTCTCGGGCAAGCTGAACGTTGCCGAGCATTCGGTGCGGCTGTGAGAAAGTCATGAGTAGCGAGCTCGAGCTCCTGGTCGAAGTCCGCGATCTCCACCGCTACTTCGGGCAGCGGGCGGTCCTCGATGGTGTCGAGTTGCGCATCCAACGGGGCGAGTTCGTGGCGCTCCTCGGCAAGAGTGGTTGTGGAAAAACCACGCTGCTCCGGGCGCTTGCCGGCCTCGACACGGCTGGAGACGGCGTAGTTAGAGCACCAAACGCGCGCACGGTTGTATTCCAGGAGCACCGGCTCATGCCGTGGTTCCGGGTTTGGCAGAACGTGGCGATCGGTCTGCCCTTTGGCAAAACGCGGTCACGAGCACGCGAGGCACTCGATGAAGTCGGGCTGAGTGACCACTACGACGCTTGGCCGGCCACGCTTTCCGGCGGCGAAGCGCAACGAGTGGCGCTGGCGCGGGCTTTGGTCCGCGAACCTTCCCTGCTGTTACTCGACGAGCCCTTCGCCGCGCTCGACGCGCTCACGCGCTTGAAGATGCAAGCGCTCGTCCGCGCACTGTTCGCGCGGCATCGTCCCGCCATTCTATTGGTTACGCACGATGTGGACGAAGCCATCGTGCTTGCCGATCGTATCTTGGTGATGCGTGACGGTCGCATCGCGTCCGAGCACCAACTGAGCGCGGGAGCGGCGCGCGATCGACGCGGTCCAGAATTCATCGAGCTTCGCCAAGAGCTGCTGGCGGAGCTTGGGGTCACCGAAAGCTAAGACACTCAAACGAGGATCGACCATGTCTCTCGAGTTCGTCGGCGCCATTGGCGCACAAAATTCCTCTGAGTATCGACCCGGCCAGAGCGGCAAAGTGGTCGACAAAACCTTCGTCAGCACGTCTGCGCGCGCGCACGAATTCGCTGGGTTCGACCGCGTGCTGATTGGCTACTTCAGCTCCGCCCCGGACGGGTTTCAGATCGCTGCTTATGCCGCCCAGCAAACGGAACGCTTGAAGTTTCTATTGGCGCACCGTCCGGGCTTCGTGGCGCCCACGCTCGCGGCGCGTCAGCTCGCAACGCTCGACCAATTCGTCGACGGCCGACTCGCCGTGCACATCATTACTGGAGGCGCCGACCATGAACAGGCGCGCGATGGTGACTTCCTCGACAAAGCGAGCCGCTATGCCCGCACCGACGACTATCTGGATGTGTTGAAGAAGAGCTGGACGAGTCAACTTCCCTTCGACCACACGGGGCCGTTCTACCAAGTAAAGGATAGCTTCTCGGCGGTGAAGCCCGCGCAGTCTCCGCACCTGCCCGTGTATTTCGGCGGTTCGTCCGACGAGGCGATCGCCGTCGCTGGGCGACACGCGGACGTGTATGCGTTCTGGGGCGAAACTCTGGAACAAACCCGCGAGACGATCGCCAAAGTGCGCGCGTCGGCGGCCCGTTTTGGGCGCGAGCAGCAGATCCGCTTCAGCTTGTCGTTGCGCCCGATCCTCGGTCGCACCGAGGCCCAGGCCTGGGCGCGCGCAGACCGTATCTTGGCTGCGGTCAAGGCGAGCGGCGCCGAGCGACGCTCATCGATCTTCCGCGTTGCGGGACAAGCGCCGCAAAACGTTGGCTCACAAAGACTGCTGGAGGCCGCGGCCGGCGGCAAGATCCGCGATAAGCGCTTGTGGACCGAGATCGCTGCGCTGACTGGGGCGAGTGGCAACTCGACGGCGCTGGTAGGCACGGCCGAGCAAGTGACCGATTCGTTGCTCGACTATTGGGACCTCGGCGTCACGACGTTCTTGATCCGAGGCTTCGACCCGTTGGAGGATGCGCTCGAGTATGGCCGCGAGCTCATCCCTCGCGTGCGCGAGGCCACGCGAGGGAGGTCTGTCGCTCGTAGCGCTTGAGCTCCGACTTCAGCTCACTTCGAACCAGCGAGCCGAAGGTCAATTTGGCGTTTGGGCCGTGGCCGCGGGCTGATCGAGTCGGGCGAGCGCCGCCTCCACGCACTCTTGCAAGATCTCGTGGTAACGGTGCGCGTTTGCGCTGCCGATCAGGAACGGATTGGGCTCGCCCTGCTTTCTTTGCCGTGCCTGCTCGAGCCGCGCTGCGGTGCCGTCGATGAAGGTATGGGTATTCAAGATGCCGTCGACCTTGGCCTCGACGCTCACCGCGTCGAAGTGCTTGAGCGATCGATCGTAGAGTGCGAGTCCACCGCTGGTTTCCGTCGGCTCCCGGTTGGCGGGAAACAGCACGCTGCCGAAGAGCGAAAGCTTGTAGGCTTTGCCTCGTTCGACGGCGGGTACGATTGCCGAAACGGTGCCTGGAGTGTGTCCGGGCGTGAGGTACAGAGTGACCCTCGTATCTCCGAGGTTGAGGACCTGGCCATCGGTCACCTCGAGGTCGTGCTTGGGCAGCTCGCCGCCTTCGACGCCCGGGGCCCGCCTTTCCTGCTCGATGAAGCGCCAGTCGGCGGCGCTGAGCAAGATGCGCGCGCCGTACGTCTGCTGCAGGTACGCGGCTCCGCCGAAGTGATCGAAGTGGCCATGCGTAACTACGACATCGCGGATTTGTCGCGGGTCGAGGCCGAGCTGACTCAGGCCTGGCTCGAGTATGGTCTTGACGTCGTTGGTGCTTGTCAGTGAGTCGAACAAGATCAAGCCCTCCTTGGTCTCGAGTATGAAAACACCCACGAATCGAGTGCCGACGAAGAACAGATTGTCGAATAGCTTGGTCGGAGGAATCAGCGATTTCCCATCATCCTTTGCTTTTGCGAGCACGACGTCTTTGGCCTCGCTGATCGGTTTGCAGAGCACCAAAGGTTGGGTGAGATCGCTGCCAGCGAGCTGTCGAGCTCGCGCCTCATGGGCATTGGCTGAGGAGTCGCTCGCCGCCTGTGCGGGGGCAGCCGGGACCTCGACGGGTGCCGACGCGCAACCGCAGAGGGCGATCACAACCGACAGTCCCCAGGCGTTTTTGATCACGATCGAATCTTCTTTCTGACCCGCGCCGGTGGCACGGATCGTCGCGTGTCTCGTAAAGAAGACACGGTTCGCCGTCATAGTCAATGCCTTGTCTCGAGACCCAAAGCTAGAGGGCGTGCAGCGCGAGGTACTCGAAGAAACTGGCCTCCGGGTTCGCGCGACCGAGCAGGTCTGGCAGACAGATACGCGAGACGGCACGGCGCCTATTCATTGGTGGCGCGTGGAGATTCTCGATGTGCAGCCTGCGCAGTTGCTGCAAGACGAGCACACCGGAGTTGCGCTGGGTGGGCATCCAGGAAATGCGCCAGCTTTCATCGGTGTTCGCACGAGATCTCGAGCGATTCGCGCGTTTGAGCGATCGACCGTGACGGGGGCGGTCCGTCAGCGAATACGCGGGTTTAGCTGGGTCTTGTATGGGAGACCTGGCTCCGGTATAGGATGCCCGGCCGTTTCGCAAGGTCAGCCCATGAATCGCACCCTCAGTCGTCGCCCTGGAAATGCACCTTCCGACGTCGAGTTCGTGGCCCTCGTTGCGCTCACCACTTCATTGGTCGCGATGTCGATCGACACGATGCTTCCCGCGCTCGGCACGATAGCGGCAGAGCTCGGAGCGGCGCACGCGAACGACCGACAGCTGATCTTGAGTGTGTTCTTTGGCGGCATGTCGATCGGGCAATTGATCTATGGGCCCGTTTCCGACAGCACGGGTCGCAAGCCGGCGCTTTATCTCGGGATTGCCTTGTTCGTCCTCGGCGGCATCATCTGTTCGCTGACCCAGAGCTTCACTTGGTTGCTGGTCGGGCGTGCGATTTCGGGCTTCGGTGCCGCAGGGCCGCGCATCGTTTCCGTCGCGTTGGTGCGCGACGCCCATACGGGTTCGGGCATGGCCCGGGTCATGTCGTTCGTGCAGACGGTGTTCATTCTCGTTCCCGTGGTGGCGCCGTCAGTCGGCCAGGCGGTGCTACTGGTGACCAGTTGGCGCGCAATCTTCGCTGGCTTGGTCATGATCGCAGCGCTGAACGTGCTTTGGCTAGCGTGGAGGCAGCCAGAAACGTTACCCCGCGAGCGCCGCGTGCCATTTTCATTTCGCACCATCGCTCGCGGCTGTGCCGAGACGTTCCGCAATCGCATTGCTCTCGGCTACACGCTGGCCAGTGGCTTCGTGTTCGGTGGCTTCATCAGCTACCTCTCGATGTCGCAGCAGGTGTTCCAAGAACAGTATGGTCTGGGCTCGAAATTCCCGCTGTTTTTTGGGCTGTTGGCGAGCTCGATCGGTGTCGCCTCGTTCGTGAACGGAAAGCTGGTGATGCGTTTCGGCATGCGGCGTCTTTCACGCGCCGCGCTGATCTGTGACTGCGTGCTGTGCGTGTGCGCGCTGCTCGGAACTCTGGCGTTTGCCGGGCATCCACCGCTTTTCGCGTTCGTCGGCTTCATGATGGTCTGTTTTTCTGCAACGGGCTCTTGTTCGGCAACTTCAGCGCGCGCGCCATGGAACCCGTGGGTCACATCGCCGGCGTCGCGTCGGCCATGATCGGCTCCGTTTCTGGCATCATCGGGCTTGGGCTCGGCACGCTCTTCGGACGGGCTTACGACGGTACGGTGCTGCCCCTCGTGGCTGGTTTCGCGACCGCGGCCCTTCTGGCGCTCACGGCCACGGAGATCGCAGAGCGCGGCGTAGCTACGCGTGGCGCGCTCGTATCCGCACCCAACCCCGTTGCAGAAGAGCCGTGCGAGCTGCTCTAAAGACTCAATCTGTCTCGAGCATGCGTTCGCGGCCCAAAGACCCGAGGGCGAGGGCGGTGAACACGAACAGGAGTAGGCCGGCGGTGCCGAAGGTCGCCGCATAGCCCACGCTTTCGAGCACAACACCGAAGCCGACGCTGCCTAGGGCACTGCCCAGGAAGAGCGAGAAAGCAAAGAGCGCGAGCGAGGTGCCTCGCCCGCCAGGGAACGCTTCGGTGGCGCGGGTCTGAATCGTGGAATGACACAGGCTGAACCCCGCCCCGATCAACGCGCAGGCGAGGCCAACCCAGATGTAGTGAGGTGCCCACGCGCTGATCAAGTATGAAAGCCCCATCAGGCCCCCACCCACGAGTAGCAGCTCTCGTTCCGATACGCGCCCGAGCAAACGTGGCAGCAGTCGGGCGGTCAGCAATTGCGATGCGCCGGTCAAGCCGAGCAGTAGCCCAATGGGCAGCGAGCCAAGCCGAAATCTTCGTTCGAGTAGGCCGCTCAAGTAGGGAAACCCGCCCAGGAAAAGGCAGCCCTCGAACGCGACCAGCAGCAGGATGGATAGCAGCGGACTTTGGAGTGCATCTAGGTAACTGGGGCGGCGAGCGCCGAGCGCGAGGGGCGTGCGCAGTTCACGCTTCGCACAAGCCGCCAGGTAGAGGGTGACCAGCGCGGACAGCACACCAAGTATCGGGAAAATAGCTCGCCACGAGAGCACGGCGGCGATTGTACCGCCCACGCTCACACTCAGGGCCTGCGCCGCCCCCGAGCTTGCCATCAGCATCGCTAGGGCCGCCTGACGCTTGGCGTACGGGACGGTGTCGCCGATGTACGCGATGGTTAGCGGAATCAGCGCGGCGGCCGCCGCGCCCGTGAGCGCGCGTAGCAGCAAGACCGCTGAAAACGAGGCGAAGGCGCCGCACAACGCGGTGCCCAAGCTAAAGGCCGCCATGGCAAACACCGAGACGCGCACCTTACCGAAACGATCGGCGAGCGGACCGTAGGCCAGCTGGAACAAGCCGTAAGGTAGCAAGTAGCCGGAGACTACATAACCAGCGCGCGCAATCGAGGTATGGTAATCATGAGCGATTGCCGGCAAAAGCGGAGCGACGACCCGGGCGTCCAGGCTGACCATGAACGTCGCCAGCCCAAGCGCTAGCAACAAAGGTCGCTGCTGTTCCGCGGTGCTCGTGCTCATCGGGTTCCGGACGGCCACATGGGGCTCGAGGGCAGCAATCGCAAGGGTGATGGCCGCCGTCGAGCACGCTGCGGGCTAGCCCATGGGATACAGAATCTCGCGTGAGATCTCGTCGACCTTGGCCAGCACTTCCGGCGTAAGCTTGACCTCGCTGGCACGCAAGACTTCGTTCAGCTGTTCCACGCGCGTGGCGCCGATGATGGTCGATGCCACGAAGTCATGGGAGAGACTCCAGGCGACTGCGAACGTGACGGGGGCGAGCTCGAGCTCGGCGGCGAGTTTGGAGATGCGTTCACTGGTGGCGAGAGTCTTGTCGTTGACGAAGCGCTTGGTCATGGTTTGCCCGCGCGCGGGGTCATTGCGGTAGGTGCTGAAGCGCGCGGGTTCGGGCCACTTGCCGCCGTTGTATTTGCCACTGAGCACGCCGCCGCCGATTGGGCTGTAGGGGATCAGGCTGACTTTCTCGCGACGGCAGACGTTGGCCAGTTCGTCTTCGAAGCGGCGATTGAGCAGCGAGAAATTGTTCTGGATCGTTTGGTACTTGGGCAGACCCTCGTTCTTGGCCGTGTACAGGGCTTTCGTCAGGCCGTACGCCGTTTCGTTGCTGTCGCCGATGTAGCGGACTTTGCCAGCACGGATCAGGCGCTCGAGGGCTTCGAGGGTAACCTCGATGGGCAACTCGGGATCCGGCCAGTGCGTCTGATACAGATCGATGTAGTCGGTCCCGAGTCGCTTGAGGCTACCTTCGACTGCGCGCTCGATGTGGTGCGTATCGAGCGAGGTCCGGCCACCCCGGACGGGGGGCACGAACCAA
>Ga0247758_1002207_pt1 | contig 11342 bp, 4 predicted proteins | sample UWRJL156409C4_FD_180950 | JGI IMG/M metagenome (GOLD analysis project Ga0247758, IMG submission 180950) | Plant litter microbial communities from Arlington Agricultural Research Station in Wisconsin, United States - UWRJ-L156-409C-4 | ecosystem: Environmental > Terrestrial > Plant litter >...
TGTCTGGAATAAGGGGGGTTGTCTGACAGGTGGGTGTATCTGCTTCTGCATCTACAACGCCGTTCTCAAGTTCAGGTGTGTTTTGTCGGGTGTCGGGCGCAGGGAGGATGTCCGGACTAGGCGCTCTCTTCGAACTCAGGGGCCGAAAGAGTCGGTGCACCAAGCCGAGGTCGTACACCAGAGTCGTGAGCCCAGACAGCGCCATTAGAGTAGGAAAGTACCAAATGGCGTTGTAGAGCATGCCGGTCGAGGCTGTGCCAAACACGATAAGGCGCGTCACATCGTCTGTGATTGCCTTCTTCGAGAGCTCAGTGGTCGCAAGAGCGATAACACCGACGACGGCCGCGTTGAGCCCCGACAGGAAGGCATAGGCTGCACCGGGCAGCGTCTCGTCAATGTTGGCGACACCGAGCGACAGCATGAACATGGCTGTTGCGGCTGGAAGACTGCGATTTCGGTTAGGTCGATGCCAACGTAGGTTGTCAAGGTGTCGTAGCCATACGTGAAGAGAAAGAAAGCAACGATGGCCGCGGGGGTTCCACCATGAACAAGATTAATGCAGTACAGCAGCTTTGTGCTTGCCGGTCCGGAGAGAGCCAGCGAGACACTGAAAAGCTCTTGGAACTGAGGTAGGACTACGTCAGCTTTTTCAGCGTAGCGGGATTCGATAGAAGTTATCTCACAAACAGTTCGTCGATCCATTTGTATTTGACAACAAATCGGTCGTGATACTTCGTCAAGGTGACGGAGTTGGTCCCTTGTCAGTCGAAGTTCCGAAACACGAAGATTCTATCATTTGCCACAGAACTCGGAGGCCTTACGATTTTGAAGTGTACCGGCGGGCCACCGAACGCGGTGAATCCTAGGTCCCAGTTCCCCGCGAGAAAAGATCGCCAATTTCTGAGCTTCATTCTTGAAGCTGGAAAAATAACGCCGTTTTTACTGGTGACACTCAGCGTTGTGTGATGGAAGCGAAGTTATATCCCGCAATCGAAAATCGTCGTCCCCGCACGACGCCGCCCAGCCCCCGAGAGAGGGGAACCCAGCCGTGGCTCAAGTGAGACATATTCTGACGACATTCACGGCCCCAGGTTGAAATTGGAGTAGCGGAATGTCGCAATGATTGGGGTCTTGGCGTGCGGTGTTGCACTGCAGATCATCAGCTGTCTCAGAAGGGTTAGGGGAGATGTCATCGACCTTGGCGGCCAATCATGAATTTGACAATACCTCTAGCTCGTCTCGCGTCATTTAGCTCTGTAATGGTGAATTTCAGGCAAGTGCTGGGTTTCCAAAGGCTTCAACGTCAACATGCATCAGGCCCGACGGATGCTTCTTTTTTTAGATGGTTTTCTCATAGACGTAACGCGCTTTGAAGATGATCAGAATGTAGGTATCAAGAGAAATCACGGGATGGTATCTCGATAGCATGGTGTGTTGCTCTCTGGAGGGGGGGGTTATCAGCTGGGTCCAGGCTTGAAAGAGAAAACTAGTGTTCCCCGCTCGGTATGTTGAGGGAGTGATTACACTCTGTTATAGCGTTCAAATTCGGTCATGGCTTGAACCCTATACAGAAATAGAGTCATACAACATTTGAGGAAGACTCGCTCGGACAATCGTTGTCTTGTACAGGGGCATCCTTCGTCACATTCAAGAGTTCAGCTGGGCCGATTGCAACATCGCAGTCGCTTACTCCCAACTCAAGCTTTGGCATAGGAGTTGGAACCCGGAAGTGATAGGTATTCGACATTGCCCTTTCTATTAACCTATCAATGCTTCGTGGCCAGTCTATTTCTGCGAGGCCTTTGAAACAATCACAGCTTATTTGGAGCCTGGGTCGGCAAGTGAGTTGGCAATCGATGATTACCCGCCTCTTAGCTGCAGCCACCAAGTCTGCCATCCCATATAAGAAGCAATCGGGCCTTGGACCAGATGCTACCTACGCGCATCCACCCTCTTTCGCAATACCGAATTACTAGTGCTAGAATGAAGCCACCGTCGAGCATCCTCCTTTTCCTCAGCCTCACCACTGCAGCTCCCACTACCGAGCCCAAGGATGTGAGCTCGCTACCTTATCAATGCACATTACAAGGCACACTCGGGACATGTCAAGATGCGAAGACGTGCATAATCAAAGGAGAGCCTATTGGATGTTCCATGTTGTCAGCGGGAGTAAGCGAGCCATAAGCACGCTGGGAATGTTGTGTCGATTTGCTAATGGAGACCGCGAAGGTTTGCGGAACTTGCTGTATTGAGATTCCGCCCACTCCATTATTCTAGGCTCGACTCATTCTGGTAGGTGCTATTCTTTATCATTTGCTCCCATGTCCCATTCCTTGGCTGGGAAATGGGGGTCTGACAGGCAACATCGCAGTGTGAGCCGTAATGGAGGTTCGCGCTTTTTGGAAGGGCAATGGGCAGGTGACTGTTTTTGTTACAAAGCAATTACGGATATATTTACAGGAATAACAACCACTTGGACTCCAAGATACCACAATGTGGAACAGGGCGAATCATTCCCCACATCTGGTCTACCTCGCTTTCCATCAGGCCGATCCGGGCACACCGGAGAAATGCTTATCAGACACGGCTACCGCCCACCAGGGAGTTGTACACTTCTCCTCTTCCCGACCCAGCGAGACCAGATAAGAACTCCAGCGCAAAGTAATTCCTATGTCCCACATCGTGTTGACTTCTTGGACGGAGTCACGTGTGGTCTTTTTAAACTTCGTTGGCGACGCTGAGCGCTCGAGTGGTCTTGTCGCTCGCGCGGGCGGAGGTTGAGCGTACTACTAGCGGGTGGAAGTGAAGGAAATTCCTGCCTGCAGGATCACCGGAAAGAAATCGGCAGTCCTGACAGCTTTCTCATAACATTCACAAGTGGGGGGCAGTTTGGGGCCGAATGCATCAGAAATATTGAGCGGATTTACAAACTACAATCAGAAAGTGTGGGCTACATAATGCTCACATTCTACAAGTTGAATGCCCAGTTACAATTACTCTAATCTACAGTACCTAACCCATCTGTTCGTCTCCACATCGATTATGTCTATAGTTTAGGTATCTCAACAAATGAAAACATCCGGGATGCATGCAATGCCGTGCCTCAATCCCAACTCGAAACATTGACAGAAACCGCCCCAAGGGGAACCTGCGTCGCCTGATATCCCCAGGGAAGCTTCCCTTCCAGCATGTGCTTCTCCTCAGCCCAGTCCAGCACAGGTTGCCTTGCCAGAATCGGCCCCACAACGCTCTTTCCATACCAGCTCTCCAAGCCCATGGCCGGCGTCAAGCGCCGATCAAACACCTTGCGGAACCAGTTCAGCCATGTGTGATTCCTCACCACGGCCTGCGCCGATGCCGTGACTTTGGCCGTGAAGTCTTTCCTGTCGGCCTCATACACCTTGAACATATTTGTAATCTCAGCCTCCCCAATCATTTCCTTCTCGTCAGGTCCCTCTCGCCCAAAGTCCTTCTCATCAAAGTCCTTCTTCTCAGAGGCCTGAGCCAAGAGCGCCTTCCGCAGCTGATTGACCAGCACAACAACATCCAACACGCCCGAGTTATACCCCAACCCCAGATTCGGCGTAATCTTGCTGGCCGCATCTCCCACCAGCACAATCCTTCCATGCGACCGGCTCTCCGCAATCCCCTCCTGCAGCAGCGTCAGCCCAACCTTGTTAGCATGAGGAAATACCTCCCCAAACTTCATCTTCAGCGTGAGATGCAAGTCCTGAATCTCCTCCGCAAACCGCCCCACATCCTCCTGCGTGTACGCGATCCTCTCCGTCGTCGGGCTTGGCAACGCCCGATAGATGATGAACCAGGCCCTCTCGCGCCCCACAAAGAACTGCGACGACAGCCCCGGCGAGTGCGCCTCGAAGCTGTCGGACGGCGCCGTCTCAACGGGGAGTTGGTCGCGGGAGATGTTGCCGAAGAGACCCTGGAAGGCGGCGGGGAAGACGGGGGCATCACGGCCGGCCAGTGCGGACATCAATGCGCGGGTCTTGCTGTGCACGCCGTCGGCGCCGATGACGATGGAGCCGGTCTCGGTGGAGCCATCGTCGCAGGTGACGGTGACGCTGGAGGGGGATGTGGAGATGTCGACGACGCGCTTGGAGGTCTTGATGCGCGCTTGGGCGTCGACAGGGAGGGTGGTGTAGAGGGTTTTGAGGATGTCGTGGCGGTGGGCGAAGGCGATGGGCCGGCCGTGGTACTCGCGGACATGGAACTCGTACGAGTTGTAGAGCTGGCCGTCGCGCGTCATGACATTCTTGGTTGTGATGGGGGTGGTGATCTCGGTGAATTGGGCGAGGAGGCCGATTTGGTCGAGGAGGCGGAAGGTGGTGGGGCCGACAGCAATGCCGGCGCCTTCATCGGGGTGCACGCTCTCGCCGCGCTCGAGAATGACAAAGTCGATGGAGGCTTGGGTTAGGATGTGCGCGGCTGTGAGACCCACGGGCCCACCGCCAACGACGATCACTTTGAAGGTGCTGGGGGTCTGCATTGCCAATCGGACGGATTTGGGAGAGGCGGACATTCTGAGGATCAGGGGAGGGAGAGGGAGGCGAGGGAATGGTTTTGTCATCGTGATTGTGGAGTTGCATGATTGATTGATTTGAAGAATTCGAAGCGCCATCCTGCCTCATTTCTCGCGGCTGTCAAGTTTCGACACCCAGGTCTAGCCCAGAAGCCGATGCTGTGAGGGCCACATGGCAAATGATGTCAAGCAGAATGGCACGAATGGAAATTGAGGTCGTCAATGAGACCCGCAACGTTCACGGCAACGGGGGTGCCGAAACGCCTATCAGCGGGGCACCGTTGGTGGGAGTGGGGCGCCATTAGCGATAGTTGTGGGGCACCGTTGGCGTTGGTGGGCCATACGCCCCTGGGACAATCAGACCAACCAGCAACACGAGGCAGAGCCACCGTTTTGTGCCAGGGGGCCGATGTCCAAAATTAGGCCTAGGATCGCCCTTACAGCAGCATCGCGCCATGTATAATCACGGCAAGGATGGTGGGGATCGATGCCTGGGACTCACCTCGGCCCAGACGGGCCTCGGCGCGGCTCACCAGTTGCTCAGGGTCTAGACTAAGGGCTACGGACTCGGCCAGGAATAGGCAAATGGGTAAGGTGAGATTCATTAATATCTTTATAAAGCGAAAACCGCTCCCGAAACCAAACGGTGCTGTGCGTCCCCCTTGATGCGTGAAGTTCTTGCTACACCCACAAACAAATGCCCCTGCTTGGTGCGATCGGCCACAGCCGCGGTGCGTTGCAGACCATTGAAATAAAGAGCAAGCCCTAACTTGAGACGCTTGCGTCGTTCGAGGAAGCGACTGGAGAGTTGGTGTGGGCAAGGGATACCAAGACCAAGTCGTTGCGCACGGTTCCAGATTCCTATTTCACATTGAAGGGCACAGGATAAAAAGTATGATGGAAAGGAAGCTTGGTACAGCATTTGTACCGTTTCTACGTCTACATCGCCTCATAGTAAGCTGTGTCGCCTGGCCGTTCAGATATGACAATGTCAACAGCATCAATGAATATGTCTTCCCCCAACGGTCCCTCGAACTCCATACGCTCCACAGTCACCCGTATGAAAGGGAAGGGCGCAACATTCAACTCCCACCTGTCGCACGGGGCCAACATGACATGGCTGTACGGTGGAAAAACCACATCGAGGGACCGGTATACATCAACCCACTCGATGCCCGCGTGGCTAATATCATCACGCTCACCTTTGGAATCCAAGATAACGGGGACGAGACCGACGACAAAAGGACCCCACCGACCCTCGTTTGGAGATACACGGCTCAAACAGAGTGCAAACCCCAAATGTTCATCCACCTCCACCGGCGTCTCATGGCTTATGGAAATGAACTTGCCGTGGATCATGCCATTTACTTCCAGCACGCCTTCGTCGTCGAACTCGCGGTAGCTATTCCCGGCCCCCACGCTAGAAGCTTGGTATTTGCGTTCAAAGAGGTGTCGTCGCAGGACGATATCGCCGCATTGAAGTTGCGTCCGCTTCTTTGGTGCGACATACAGCACTCTCGATGATTGGAAGAGGAGAGACTCATGCCGCAAGGTTATTCTGTCATCAAAGATCAGGTCTTCGGTCCTGCCATAGTTCATGAACCCCCACCGCTGGAGCGGGATTTGGACTACCCACTCTGGGTGCTCCTCGTCGCAGCAGAGTAGGACGGCGATGATGCCCCGCCGCACTTGGGACATCTTTGGGTGATGCCAATGGAAGACCGAGTGGAAGCCGCCGGAAAGGACTGGAAGATGGATGCGGATTCCCCCATTGACCGGAACGGGAAGTGAGGTAGCACTGCGATTAAAGCTGGTCCGATGAAACACAGTGGAGCGGCGCGTATTAGGGACGAATCTCCCCGAGCCAGCAAAGTCTCTCGGCGACCTCGCAAACAGCCCAAGGAGATTCCCGGGCCCCGCCCACGGAATGTCCGTGGTCCCTGAGAGCTGGGCTGGGTCGGTAATCTCGATCGAGGGCTTTGGGACAATGCTGCCCCACGCGAATAGAGAATGGTCCTCTGGGTTTGTCTTGATGATCTCTTCCTGAAGCCGCCTGAAGGCCTTCTCCCCCTCCCCATACAGCAGCGGCATGTTGATATCAAAGAGTCCAAGCAAACAGTACGCAGTATCTTCTATCCGGGAGGTCTGTCGATGGGCGGCCCAGGACATCTTTTTAGCCGCGCCCGCCAGGTGGAGGTTGGTACCGTTCAGATATTTGGGCTCGATGAGGGTCGTGGAATGGATCAGCCCGGAGAGACTGGATCTGTTGCCGAGGAGATGCCACTCTGTCGAATAGAAGGTGACCGCGGCCGGCGCTATGAGCTCCTGAAGGGTCCAACCGCGCGTGAACCAGCGGCTTTTGCAGAACTCCGAGTCGAACATAGTCTGGTCGTTTGTGAACGAGACATCAGATAGATAAGCGTAGCAAATCTTCGAGTTTGTATACCATCGGAACATGGAGTTGATAGATTCCGAGAGCTCTGCGCTGCTGGTTTTGTCGATGCAACACGTATCAACCCAGACCCATTCGAGACCCTCTCGCAAAGCTTGCTCGCAGCAATATCGAATCTTGAGGTGACCTTTTCTCTGGCGGAGCTGAGGGGTAGGCATGTCCTGCTAATCTTGGAAGGTGATCTCTTCCTCTCCCCAGGAGTGGGAGAGAATTGCGTATGGGGGAATGTCGTCATCGACAATGAAGCTCTTGATCTCCCCGCGAAGTGCATGAAGAAGTCGCATGTCGGATACCTGGTAAGCTTCGCTAGCTACCTAGGTACTGGAGCAGGGTGAGCACAACCGTAACAACAGAGATCGTGATCTCATGTAATCGCGGTGATCGAGAAAGACGACAAAGAGAGATGGGCAAGGCATCGGTGCGGTCATGCCCAATTCAGTAGATCTATTGCCGCACGTTCGCTAATGCGGGCACCTATCAAAACGAGCATAGTCCTCCCATCTTTGGTGCTTACCCCACGTGCGCTCTGCCCGTGACGGCTCTAATTAATCAATCTCAAGGAGCTATACCACAGTAGAAGCAAGGCAAGCTGTATTCCAAGTAGGTAGCTCTATAAAGCGAAAATCACTTCCGAAACTAAAGCTAGTAGCAACCCGGAAACCACACCGTTTCGTCCCGACAACGCCGTGCCAGAATTTCCTGACATGTTTTTCTCATTGGGATGCTTTGCCCGCAAGCACTTGAGCTCGACCTGCACACCAAGCGGTGTGCCTCCGCCCTGAAGCGTCAAGTTCTTGCTGAACCCCCAAGCATGGCCGATGACGTAGACCCTCTTGGCCAGCTCCTCGTACGCCGTTGTGTTGCCTTTCTGGTGTATGTCACATACTGACACACACCCCAGCTCTCATCCTGGTGGATCCCCTTCGAGCCATTCCCAAGATCCCGGAACAACTCCCGCGGCGCCTCGAGTTGGACCCATGAGCCAGCGAAGAATGTCTCGTTGTCTTCGCGGTGGGGTACGTCCGCGGCGACTTTGAGCGTGTAGTGCCAGTCGGCGGAGGGAGTGCCGGGGTAGTGGGCGGAGATGTTGAAGCCGGGGATGGCGACGGAGCTGGAGAGGCTGGGCTTTTCGAAGGTGGAGAGCCAGACGGAGTCGGGAACGCTGGCGGCGTATTGGGAGTAGACGCGTGTCCCGGGGAGGGCGGTGCGGGAGAGGAGGGGGGGCGAGGGTGAGTAGGAGCCAGGGGGATGGCTGAGGGGATTTAATTGCGTTGGTTGTGAGGTTTAAGTTCTTGATCTATTCGGGGCCGGTGGGGAGTTTGGCCGCTGAAAGACAGGGCCGACTTGTCAAAGTCAAAGAGGGAGGGAGGGTTTACATATGCGATGGTTATAGGTAGCAGTAGTAAGGATTGTGTATAGCCCTCGGACTTTTGGGCGCGATGTAACATGGAATTCCGAGCTGCTGGGTGCAGCGGGATCGACAAACGCGAAGGATTCGAGTAGATCGATTATGACATCACAAATTACCTACGCCCAGCACATCATAGCCATCGCAAGGCTCAAACCTCCATACAATCGGCACCAACTTGCCGGTAACAAAAAAAACTGCGGGTCTTGGAAAAAATATCCCTGGCAATGATACCGCCGTACAGCCGCAGACCGGAACCCGGCACCATCAACAACTTCGCAGGCCTACAAGTCACCCATAGGATTCGCCCCATCCACACCCACATTCCCAACTTGATCAGACTCAACCACATAGTAATCCTTCACTTCCACCTCCCCTTTCACCACTCTCCCCCAAACCTCCGGCGAGCAAGTCATCGGCTTCAAAATGTAGCACCTCTCCCGCGGCATCTCCTCCGCCACCAACTTCACCCCCGAAACATCATTCGGCCCCTCCGTCCGATAACCCTCTCCCACTTTCACCTTCCCCGTCGCAACATCCCTCCCACCCATCGCCCGCTCAAACACCGCCAGTGACGCCTCAGGCTGATACGCCGGAATCTCATGTCCCGCCTGGAACATCCTCGTGAAGCTGAAGTTCCCAGCCTGTCTCGTAAACCCCTTGACCTTTTTCTCACCCCCTTCCTTTCTGGTTACTAACTCTTCATACCCGGTCCCCTTGAACTCCCTTCCTCCCTTCCACTCCACCGCAAGACTAGCCCTCTCTCCCCCCCTCCACTCACAACCCGGATCCCTATCGCCATGCACAAGATGCACCGCCACGCCACGGTCGAGCAACCAACCAATATCGGAAACATACCCGCCTAGCACCCAGTCGTATGTCGCAATGAATCCGGCGCCGACAGCATTCGAGACGAACGTGTAATTCACTGGAACCCCTAGCGCGCGGAGGACAGATTCCCGCCGGAGGTATCCGTGCAGATGCGGCGGAGGGAAGGGGTCTGCTTCGGGGTGGGTGAGATCGTAGAGGCCACGGGGGATGGAAGACTCGGAGAGCTTTTCGGAGAGGAGACCGTATTCGAGATCGGCAGCGTGGCAGGGGGTGGTGACATTTGCGGGGTAATGCGACAGGGCGTGCTGGCAGGCTAGGAGGAGGGAGTGACACCCGTCGTTGGGACGGGACCAGGCTTCGAGCAGGGAGGAGTGGGCGGTGTGGTTGATGAGGGGGAGGTTGTAGCTATTGGAGTGGGCGTAGGTGATGCCGGTTTCGGTTTGGATAGAGACGTCGAACATGCCGCTGATGACGCCAAGGGTGTCGAGGTTGAGTTGGCGGAATCCTGGCCGAGGGGGAGAGAGCTTGGTGTTTTGCTCGTGAAAATAGCGCGCGAAGGCCGGGCCGTAGTGGCCGCCGTAGCTTTCGGTCCAGAGGCTTATGCGGTCATTGGAGGACGGGTAGTGGGGGAAAGTGGAGAGCCAGACTTGGAGGAAGTTCCAGAGGGCATCTGCTGCTGCGAGGGTGGAATTGGCGGTGGTTTGTTCGCGTTGGCTGGAGAATGTGCCGATATGGGTGGTCAGGTTGCCCTTTTGGGAGAGATCGGGTTCCCCAGGGATGACATCGAAGCCGAACCCGTCGTCGCCCGGTACTTGGGTTCCATTCGTGGGGATGTCGTAGGAAAACCCGACCTGGTTCGGCTGATCGATGAAGATCAGGTTGTAATTGTTGTTCCAGCTGAATGGGTTTAGGATTGTGGTTGCAGAGTCCGGGCCAACGGTACAGGGTCCGAGTTCCTCGAGCAGACCTGTCATGGACGACGCGCCGGCACCGCCGTTAAGCCAGATGGAAAGCGGTGCGGTTTCGGGGCTGTTGCGGGCCTCGAAGAACCAGAAAAAGGTGTTGACGGGGTAAGACTGGCCATCGAGGAAGTCAGGAGGGAGGTGGACGTATCCGGAGTACGACTTGACGCCAGGTGTTGTTTCGCAAATGCCAGGCTGCTTAAACGAGACGCTGACATTTTCATGGAATTTCGACTGCACGACTGTCACGCCCTCAACTTTTGGTGGGAATCCGCCCCCGGCCACCGATGAGCGAACCAGGCAGAAAAGTGCTGTTGCGAGGGCAAGAAGGACCATACTGCCTACTGGTCGGAATCAGCCATTGCAGGAAGGCGCGCTCGTGGCTAAACATGACAGGGAGGGCGCTGTATTTGAACCCCAAGATCCTAACACCAACAATTCAGACGAAATGGCTGCGCCGTTGTGTCCCGTTGCGGGGTATGTGCGGCGCAGGCCAAACAGATCGCTTCTCGGTCCAAGTGTAAATTGCGTGCATCCGACCGCAAATCCATCTTCCCGGTTCTTCACCAAGCAACTGCATTCCATCAAGGACACCGCAAAACCGGCCGCTACACATTCCGCATCCCGCGTACGAAAATCTCTCCCGAGAACCAAAGTGACAACTGAACCTCCAAATCCGATTTCCCGGCCCCACGAACGCTCAAAACCCACCAACCCACCACCATGGCCGAGAGACCTCAAAACCCAACCGCCATGACGTCACCGTCGTCATCATCACCACCCAAAAACCCCCCTCCAAAAGAATCATCACCACCAGCAAAAGAACCAAAAGACCCCAAAGACGCCAAAAAACCCAGCTCAACGCCCTCTGCACCGCCCGCCGCCCCTACGAAAGCCGACCCCGAACCCGACCCGGCACAGGTTGAAGCCGCCCTAGCCGCCGCCAAAGCCGCTGCCCGCCTGCAAACCACCGCCGACGCCCTCCGCAGCCAAGCCACCTCGATCCGTGACCCCGCCGAGCGCGAGCGCCTATGGCAAGCCGCGTACAACAAGGAGGTCGAAGCGCGCGGGGAGAGCAAGAAGGCGCGGGTCATGGCTAGTGGCTGGGGACAGGGGACTGCGGCGGGGATTGGGGCGTCGGGGGCGCTGGGG
>Ga0247758_1002210_pt1 | contig 11328 bp, 8 predicted proteins | sample UWRJL156409C4_FD_180950 | JGI IMG/M metagenome (GOLD analysis project Ga0247758, IMG submission 180950) | Plant litter microbial communities from Arlington Agricultural Research Station in Wisconsin, United States - UWRJ-L156-409C-4 | ecosystem: Environmental > Terrestrial > Plant litter >...
CGCGCCTACAATATCCGGCGCGCCATCCGCGATCGCCGAGAGGCACTGGAGGCCGAGTGCCCAACCCTTGCCACTGGAGGCCTGACGGCCTGTACGTGGCACACCAACATCCCATCCAACTCATGGCCGCGATGCGTGGCACAGTTCGATTCACCATGGATTTTAATTATTATCCGTCTCACTGCCCTCTCCAGACCGGGCAATTCTTACCCTTCCACGCCCTTCTATTCCATGTCTCACAGCCATCCACGCGCTCTCTCTCACCAGTTTACGATGCCTAATATTGTGCTTCCCGTGGTGTTCATCATCACATTTGTCGCAATCGCCTTGTTCTCTTCGTTAAAGGGTCTTGGTTACCCAGCCCCCGCCGAGTTCAGCACTGCCACGTCCGAGTGCCCCGTCAATATCCCCGGCTTTGAGCATCACGGTGACTGCAATCTACTGTGTCGCCCCGCTGCATGGACCGATATAGTCGTCTTTTATCTGGGCAATTATGCCGCCCACGCTGCAACGATCGTCACCACACCTGGTGAAAGTCCGGCTCACACTTTGACCACCTTCCTGATAGCTCTGCTCTGGCCGGGAGGGGGCGTGCGCAAAGGCCTAGAGGCCATCTTCAGCGGGGCAATATTCGCGCGTACCGACCTTGAGAGAGCGGCACGTTCAGGCGCGCTATGTGCAGTGGTGAAACGCCCGGATGCCGGAACGGCGTATCAACTTACTGCAACCAAAACCGGTCATCTGCAAACCTCCTACGGCACAGTGCCGCGTTACGCCGAAACTGAATCGCAGCGAAGGTCGATCCTTGATGCTTCCCCGCGGCGAAGGAAGGGAGCGAGCTTCTGGTCAACGAGGGTCCATGGATTTTGTTCGCTTCCGGAAGGGTACGATCTCGTTATGGTTCCTCCGTGGGCGAAGTTTGAAGACGACAAGGACCTCGCCCCCTTTTACCGCCGCATGTGGCCTTTCACTTGCGGATCCCGCCCCCCTGACCCTCATACAACTATCTGCAGCAGCCATAGCCTGGTTGAGATTCTAATCTCTCTCATCCAGTTCACCTTTGCCATGGCAACTCTCTTCCGCACGCGTGGCGACCAAGTTGCCCTGTACGGCTATGCTGCCCCCGGCCTAACGATATTACCGTACGCCTGGATGTCTCTCATCAACTTGCTGGGCCATCTGGTGCGGCCGCATTATGACACCATGTTTATTGTCCATTCGCCCGATCTCGAAGATTTACATGGGAATTTTGGCGTCAGAGGCACGGTGGGGCGACTCGCGAGGGAGACAAGAGAAATTAACCCGATGTGGATGCATTGGTGGGTGTCTCCAGGAGCGAAACAGGAAGACGCCATCGATGACCTTAGGCGTCTTGGCCCGGTGGAGGATAACATGTCCATGGCTCTCTTAAGCCTGGGCGTCTCTGTTATTTCGGTCTTTTGCATTTATATCTTCTCGTATCTCTTTGCCGGCCAGACCCCCCTACATCAGCATGTTCTTGTCCTGATCTGGCTTCTCTGTGGCGTGTTCTACGGCACCCAGTTTGGGTCACACACCTTCTATGTAGGGAGAGACCCTATTATCGATGCATCTCAGCTTCAGTTTTCTCCTTACTTTACTCTGCCTGCTATGGGATTCGCCATTTTTGGGCTTGCGGCCGTGTGGAGTATGCTTATGGAGTTTGGAATTTGTATCGAGATTCCAATCAGCAGTTGACGTGGGGGTTTTTTTTCTTTTTTAGATCTTACAAGACAATCAAGTCGCGACGGAATTATGGAGACATGCAGGCTGATGTGATGGCAAGCAAACCCGGCAACAACTCAACTCTAGATGGATAGGTGTGACGGACTTGCGAGGGATCAAGTTTTTTGTTAGTGTCACGGACTGGGTGCTTGGCAGCTGAGCCTTGGCCCCCACTTCGTGGAAGCCAGAGTAAAGGGGTTACAAAGAGGCGGAATCCACAAGTCAATGCGGTTACATTGGCCATTTTTTTTATCGGGCTCGGTGAAAGTTCCATTTTACATATTCTTTGTGATTAGAACTCGTAATATTATCTGGAAAAAAAAATTTATGCCGAGTACCTGGTGAAAAAGTATGGCTAGTGTGGGTAGACGATGTGGTCCGTTTTGGTGATAAAAATCTTAGTAGAAGCCTACTCCTAACTGGTGGCCTAGTGTGGGGCTGTGCCAGCCCCCAGAGCTAAGGTAGTTCCTCCCCCGTTTAACCGGCGCGTCATCATGATTATGCGGAACTCCCAAAGATGGGTCGTCTTGTGTGTATTTTGTGATTCGCCTATGCCCTGCGCCGGAAATCCTATGCAGGAGTCCTATTCCAAGGCTCTTGATTGTGTGCAACCCCCTACTCCTCACCGCACATCCATCGCGTGAGTATCCAAACACTTCACGATTTGTCGCTTTGTCGAATATGTATAACGTTAAGGGTTAAAGTAGCACCATGAATGTAAAATAGCGAGCATCGCGGGTTCGGCCCTGCTCAAAGAGCTGCTTGTGGCGACCTATGCAACCCGAACCCTGAAGACAGAGTTCCTGACTATGGCTGACACGTAAGAGGTACAACACGCTGAGAAGGCGTGCAAACGAAGAATGCGAGTGGTGAGGATCAGGTAGATGTAAGCAGTCAAAAGATGCTTCAGTGCAAAGGATGCAAAGCAGTGTTATTATCGTTACTGCCGTAACAAAGGAAACTATCTGGAGCAGGGCCTGACCGACGTATATATCTGAGTGATCCCGGTGTCCCAAATCTCGGACATCAGAAAAATCTGCAATAACGCCTTGCACTTGTATGTTTTGTCACTTCGACAGTGGTCGAGCTCGGGTCGACCTGACCCCGCAGCAGCCACGGTGCGGATCTGACAGTGTGCACTGTCCGCTCGCACTGTTTGATCACTCTGTTCAACGCCAAGATCAGTGAGCAGAGCCTGTCAGAAGCACTGGCACTCTTGGAAACGGTGGAATTGATGTGTGTGTGGTTCTGGCTTGCAGCCAGAACCTCCTTTTTTTATGGACCTATCTGTAGGATTCAGCCTTCGTCACTGCAGTGGCTGAGGCTCACCGGCGCTCTGGCAATGCCAGGCATCTAGTCAGCGGAGCTGACTAGATGCTCAGGGACCCCCTTTCTTCTGACACACCCCCTCAGATTAGATGCCCAGGGACCCCCTTTCTTCTGACAGCCCATGGCAGAGTTCATGTTAGTATCGTAACAAAGCGTGGCGGTGCGCTCTACACTGTCGAAAGTGATGCCAGTTGCACGTCCTCCATAACAAGGCCCACCTAGTCCGTGATGGAATCGCGGCACCTACGATGTCGCTGGTGGAGTATTTTTTGGGAATCTGTCGCTCAGGCGTCGGGGCAACGCCATGTTCAGGATCTCGTCCCAACCTGCAGGAGGGGCACCTAGATACGTTGCAGCATCGGCCGTCGTGAGGATTCCCGTGGTGTTGTCCTATACTACTCCGGCTCTATAACGGCACTGCTGATTCCAGCCTAATTTGAATAGAAGGCGCTTTGGAGCCATGTGAGGCACATCGTCATGTCCATAGATCACCCTTTAACGGCATGAGAAATATTAGCCCACTCATTTTTTTAATTTTTTATTTCTTTTTCAGCTCAAGCCACAAGTCCTCAGATGCTAGGCGGTCTCTGGACCAGTCTCTGAAAGATCCCGTCCAATTGAAGAGCAACTAGAGCAGTCTCAAAGGGACACTCTCAAGAACTGAACTGCTCGCGACGCTATCATATCCCCTCCCCCCCCTCCCATCCAACAAACATCAAAAACGCCAATAAAACCTCAAATTATGCTTATGGGCAGCACTGCCTCGAGGAAATTCCTTTAGTTAACAGTAGAGCTCAACCAGAGGGAATGGAAGTCATACGTAGAGACAGTTGATGGGATCTGTGATACAGTAGCCCATCTCGCAGGTAGGCAGGTTTCCCTGGCAATCACCGGTATTGATATTGCAGTCTACCCGGTAGCATTCTTCCTGCCGCTTCAACTGAGCGGGACCAGCCAGACTGCTGGTGCTGAACAATGCGAGTAGGATGATGAACTTCATGTTGGTGGTACTTCGCGAAAAGAGCAAAATTTGATCAAGAGAGCCGGGCTGAGAAGAGGCTTTCGGTTTCTCTTTGGGAAGGAAGATGAGAGTAGGAAGGAAAATAAAAGTCAAAAAATTCTGTAGAGCCCAGCAAGAGAATTTATAATCAACAAGAAGAGGATGACGATCTTTCCACTTTCAAGATCGATGCTGTCATATAGGCTCCAGATCTCTCGCAACAGGTCAGGTCGGAAATCAGATGTTCCTTTTCGGACTCAACGTCATACAGCAGGACGCGAGAAGCTATAGCTACGGCACAGCCGTCATCCTCGGACTATTGCGCTGGGATAATGACATCACCAGGAGTCCCTCTGGGTGAAAAGGAGTGTCGGGCGTGCTCAACTGCCTCGCTTCAAACATCATCTGAGGTCAGTGCCTACATATTGTGAGCGAACGCGAGTCGCCGCCATCTCGAAATATCAGGTTGAGTGGGGTCGCAAAGGTTTTCATCCCAGCCCCGAGCATCCAATCACTATAATTCTTGCCCTTGCAAGGACGAGATCTATGTGCTTGGGTGTGCAATGGTAATCTCCCTTGAATTCAGAGGCTAGTCTGTTGAGCCACCGAATCATTTTCAAGGTGTGAGCAACAAGCCGTCCGGAACGACGTAAAAGCCGTGGAACCTCTTCTCATGACTTCACCAGAGATTCTCTGAAGAAGGAAGGAGGCAAATAGACCGGCAACAATGCTGACCACAAACATCACGGTTATGAAAAATAGGAATCTGAGAATATGGAGAATTTTGAAATGGAATCCGCTAATGCGCTTAACATCTGGAGTAAACACTAATATTAGGACCTCGACTACTACCAAAGCGTGACCTGAATACATGAGGTATTAGGAGAGGAACTAACTATGAGCGCTCCTGGATGCGGTCTGTCCAGATTCCTGTATAATGTCTAGGACCTCCGCTGTGGCGTGTCTGGGAAATTCATTGCCCGTATGAGCTGGATCATACCTAGCGCCACCTGAGCGCCCAGAAGAATTTGGATGAGTGACAGTGGTGGTACCCCGGGGTACAGTTTGTGCCTGGTGTTGTGTAACAGAGCTAGCGGCGGTGGCATCTAGATTGGATTCTTGCTGCCCCTCGCTCAGCTCTGAGCGTGGGGTCTGACGTGGCAAGGCGGTTGCGGGTTTCGTGACCTAGTTTCCTGTTCCCGCATCAAACCCTGGGTTGAAAACTGTCGAGTGACGGACACCAGTAACTACCTTAAGTGTAAGCGCGGGGGGGCGAAAGCTATTGAGATGGTTTCTGCCTTGCATAACTTAGTCGTCCCACGCTGCGAGATCTTCATTATGTCTTGAGGATGTTTTATCTCGCTGATTGATAGCGACATTATGCTTCCCCCACCCCATCTGAATGTCCTTTAAACTCTGATTGCGCCTCTGATCCTACTTCACCGGCCTAGATAACGGATGGAGGTTCATCCCCGTCGTTGCTACCGTCGCCCCTATCCCCACCTGTGTTTCCGCGCCCTTATCCCCACTTGTGTTTTCGCGCCCCTAACGCGAAAGACATCTAGCATCTTGGGAGCTCATTAAGTTGAAAGATATGATTGGAAGCGTGGCGGGGGAGCGATAGGTGGATATGGAGGGCGGTGGGGGCTAGTGGTTGCATGCTTGAGTTGATAGTTGAGGGGCTGATGGGGTCTTTGCGTACCGGGGGTAACGTTGATTGGGAATAAGGGTATCGAGGACAAGTAGCACTATTAGGAGGCGAGAAGCTCCAGCGAGGACTGCCAGTAGTGTTCGTGGGTGATAGAGGCGTTGAGGTTAATGACTGCCGCTGTGCCGTATTGTTGACTGGCCAAATGCAGTGACTATCTATCAGGTTTGTTGGACTGGGGTTTCTGGTGGTACTCAATCTACGGTTATATGAAAAGTGGATTTGATAATAGGCCAGGCTGTTCTTGGGTTTTGCCTGGATGAAATTGAGGAGGTTTTCCTTGAAGATGTGCTGGTTGGTGTTGCCTGCTAATCATTGCACCTCCCCACCCATACAGATGAAAAATACCAATCTCGCAAGGCGAGACGAACAGAGGAAAGACGCGCCGAACTCCAAGAGAAGCGGAGGTAGGCGGCTTAGGCGACGCTTGATGACCGTGCAACTGACTTCGACGAAAATGACTTCGACGAAATCTCCAGCATTATATCGAATCATTCCAACTTTGCCCCAACCTTTCAACATGTCACTAGCACCCCCTAGAATCACTATTCCCCCGCCTATCCAGCCCTTAATGGCGCGGTTGCACAGATGTCTTCCAGCTCCGCCAAAATCATGGCGGAAGCAACATGTATCAATATCCCGCGTACCCACCAGTCCACCCAAACGTTCTTAGTCCACCCCAACCGGCATTACCATGGCTACCCGGTGGATTACATGATGCCTACGAACTACAACGCCCTCTATCCTGAGCCAGGCTGAGTCAGGTTAAGCAAGGGGCTTACTGTTCTGCGCTGCCTCGGCTATAGTTGCCACTGTCTAAAATGGCCGTAGAGTTACGAAGACCCGGTTTGGGGCCTCGCACCACCACCATCTGGCCGTAGTTTCCTTCACTCGCAGAGAAAAGCCCTGACATTTTAACACGTTGATAAAATATAGCAAGTTTGAAGAATGCAATAATGAGTTGGGTTGAGGAATCCAGCCACTGGCAGTAGACTGGATTCCTCCATCCACTGAAACGGAAATTTTCAAAGAAGACCAATGGGACGGGCAACACCGCCATTTGACATGTGTGTTTTGTGAGACGAATCTGGGCTCACGAAATTTCCATGTTCGTACCTTGCGCACGTGATATTGCTCATCCTGGCTCAGGCTCGGCTCAGTCCATGCTCAGGATTTGCTCAGGCTGGTCACCTTTGCTCACCCTGATTGCCATTTTGGCAGGCTGCGCCGTAGCATATTGAATCGTTCAACTCTAGCCGAGTGGGCCTAGAATTGGTCACATATATAAAAGTGGCCAAAATCTGTCTCATTTTTTTTGAACATTAGCTGTTGCAAGAAACAGGGCACTCTGGATTCGGTGGTTTGATGGGGTTGCAACTGTGTGATTGTATTGATTGTCCTCCTTGGTGCTGGCAGTGCCAGGCATCCAGTCAGCGGACTGACTAGATGCCCAGGGGTCCCTTCTTTCTTACACATTGACCTGGTGGCCGCGTGGAAGGATCGAGGTTCTGGACGCTCCGCGATACCGGGAATGTTTTTGTCTTGCACTACTTCGACTTCAACCATGGTCTCCGCTCCTACCCTTTCACTAGGAGGTGTTAGCGCCGACTCTAGACGCCTCTGCATCACTGCCTGGCACATGGCTCGTCATAAGGACCGCTCGATCGCTGCGCGGCGACTCGGAGTTTTCTCTGTTGCACGTTCCGACATATCATTCTTGATTCACTCGTGGATTATGGAGTGCGAGTCCCCATAGCGACTGCCAAAGGGCACGGTGTGCGGCGCTCCCAACCCGCTTCAACAGCTTGGGCGAAGAGTTTCGGTATTCATAGTGTGTGGTATCAGTTGAGCTCTGTCCCAATGTTGCTCTTCCTATATTACCCCTGACGAAGAACTGACTTGACACTGTCATTACACTTTGATGTAGGAGCGGCTTTCTAAACATTGGCATGTTGCTGGGGTTCCTCGAACTCCTTGAATCCCCTCCTTATAGGGAGTGATTGGATGATAAATGACATTAGTATCAGTACCGGCCTTCTCGCTTAACATTGCGCGTCTCGGAAATCTGGAATTAGCGGTTAATTGGACTGGGATGTTCTATAACCTCAGCACCAAGGTCACCCACCACTGTAAGTATCTGTCCTGTAGATTTCATACCAGGGCAGCAGAGCGGGTTTCGGGCAAACCAGCTGCTTGAAGAAAAGAACCTAACATTGTTTTCTCGACATACTATCTAGATACATCAGAGCTTATCCCGAAAACTGCCGGGGTATCCAAATTCCAAATAAGGTGAGAGAAAGGAATAAGGTATCCTTCACAGTGCAAAAGTCCAAAAACCAAAACAACTCAAACGGCTCCTTGCTGGCCCCATTCCCCCAAAGTGTAAGTTACCGCCTCTGCCATGTCCAAGCTATCCCGAGTTCCCCACTGAGCAAAATGCGGAAATTTGTTGTCCAGGTTGAAGTAAATGTGCTCAGGGGAAGAAAGAACAGTGAACGAAAGGCTTCAACGGTAATAGCCAGTCGAGCAAGAATGTAAAGCTAAGTAGAACCCCCTTGCACAATAGTAGCCTAGCTGTGGAGATCGAATGCGGTAAGAGTTATACCCACAAGCATCGCAGCAGGCGCGTATGTAACCATGTACAGGCTGGAGACTCTCCAGACCATCATGTCCGCGTTCGTTGCGAAGGGAAATTCCAGGCTCCAAGATGGATGTAACCGAATATGATGGCGCCGAGAACTCCAGTAATGAATGCCGACGGTTTAGGGGTAACATGGTCTGGCTGGAAAGGTGAGCCCGGCTCTTGATCAAGATTTTGCAATGTCTCATGGAAAGTTTTGGAAGGGGTTACCAGTTTTCTTGTAAGCCTGACTTTTCCCCTAAATATCTCGGTACAAAACGGGAATCGGCTGTTATCTGGGTCCTGGGCTTCCTTTATAGCAGAGCGAAACCCTTCGCTGAGTTCATCTTGGGCTTTATCGTGCTCTACCGTTATGACGCCCTTTAGACCCATGGGCTTTTTCCAGTAGGCGCTGTAGATGATGAGAGCGCAGATGGCAAAGGCAGCCACGGATATTTCAAGGGGACAGATGGCCAGGTTTGAGGAGATGCGGACGATGGCCTGGGCTAGAGACCAAATAATTTAAATAACGGCAACGGCCTTAACGAATGCGTCGTTCTTGCATCGATCTGTGATATCACTCTTACTGATATTGGGAAGACGTATGGCGCCTTTTCGTCGTAGGGCCTCGGGAAAGAGGTTCTGGCTTGAAAGCCAGAACCTACACAAGCAGTACAATCAACCGGTTGCAATCCGCATCATCTCCACGCAATCCAGAGAGTGTTTCTGACATAATGTGATAATTGAAAAAGGTACTCTGAGACGTAATGAGCAGACTAATAAGGCCTAACAGTGGTTCTAATTTTAGCCTCTAGAATTCAGCACATTTTTCAGCCCGCCGCTAAGGCCCTAATCTAGTTCTTAGTTTACTAACTACAAAGCTCGCTAAAAACGACTATATGTCTAGATGCTTTTCACTAAACACTCCCCTCTAAGCTTAAGTCCTCTATCAGTTTTTACGTATCTTCTATTAGGTTAAGTGTAGCTAGAATCTTATCGCTTATATGTTAGATTTAGAACAGGGGTCCAGTTCTAGGCTCTTGACTGGCATGTGATGCATACTGGTCCAGAAACTAGGATTGGCTCTATACATTATCTAGGTGAAGGACAGAATATAATCCCTAAAATAACACTACTCCCAAGTGTCTAATAGCCAGTAGGGGCTAATCTCGGTTTTAATGTATTTCAGCTCTGTAAGATATATACATAGTTTAGAATTTAGCTTAAAGGTTGTAATCGATACCAGAGAAATTCACAGTTTTAATATTTTAAAAACATTACATATCAGAATAGACTCAAATTTAATCTATATAGTGGTAAAAGCTTTACCGTAACCTATACTATATCTAATTTACTAAGCTGCTAATATAAAGCTTAAATATAGTCTAATACTACTTTAACCTCTCTCTTAGATATATAAGTAACATTGTATTAAACTCTCTATCTAATGTAAAATATCTATAAGTTATTAAGTATATATATATACTTTATAAGTGTATTTGAAATTACATATTAATAAGAGAAGCAGAAACTTAAAGACTTTCTTAAGGTAAACAAAGCTTTAACCTTCTAACTTAATTAGGAGAGAAAGGTATATAATAATATATATCTTAACATTACAGGAATTAATAAGTTTAAACCTAAAACTAGAGAGTCATCGTTTGGAAATTAGGACGGTAGGTCTTAAGTACTGTAAAGAGATAACTTAAGGAATAATATAAAAGATAATCAAATTACATTAAAGCAATTAGCTAAGGACATACTTTTAAGAATGTTAAAGCTACTTAAATCGTTATTAATTAGCGTAACGATAACTTAATATATTACATTATCTTATTAATTTATTAAATAACAAAATAAATCAGTTTCGCAGTCCTCTTAAAATTATCTACTTATTAGTAGGTTATGTTAATTTACAAGTTTATAGCTTAAATACATCTCAGTACGCTAATATAACTAGAGCGCCCCTAACTATCTAAAGGGTCCTATCGTTTCTCCATTAAAGCAGTTTACGATTTAATCACTGTAATAGCTAGCGTTAAAGGTACTGTATTACTAGGTAATAAGCACTCTATCGCCTGTAAGGGCCTACTGTTAAGTTATAGTGATAACCTATATATAGAGTTAAAATTAAAGGCAGCTATAGTCCGCTTCGTTAATGTATATATAATTAAGTTCAGTGAAAAGGTTCCCCTACTAGATGTCTCCTTATTAATAGCTGTTTAGTAGCTACCTTCTAAGCCTAGGCCCTTTTAGTTAAAGCTTAAGGTTAACTTATTATATAGCTAAGTTAAAGTTAAATAGTAACTTATACTTAGACTAAGATAAGGAACTGGCTACGCTTTAGAAAGTACCCCTTAATATCTGGGTGGTGGAGAAACTTCAACTAAAAGGAGTAACGTAATACTAAGTAAGACTATATAACTTAAGTTTTATATATTTAACTACTATATAATATATCTACTTATTATCTATTATCTCTTATCCTTAAGCACTTAAGACATAAAAAGACGTAATAAGCTATTACGATACCCAGACTATAGCAGACTTACAGTAACTGCTAATACCCTAATTATCAACCGTCTGTTATGCATCTCTATCTTTAATATAGACAACTGCTTCTACTTATCAGCTTACCAAGATGCAGTAGTTAAGTTTTCAGACTTAAAATCTATAAAAATTCATAACTTAAAGTAACACAGCTATTAATAGCACGTGTAACTTAAAAATACCACAGACTAGCCCTCTCTAGACTAAAACACTGTTGGGTTTTTACAACCCTAACCCGGCCAGTGTGGTTGGAACAGTGTGGCTGGATCCACGCAGCCGCTCCGCGGCTGCATCCGTGGATCTGCACAGCCAAGAACGCCAGACTCCACTGCCAACCTCGCTTCGCAGAAGCGAGTGTGGCCAATGCACTCCGTGCAC
>Ga0247758_1002212_pt1 | contig 11319 bp, 11 predicted proteins | sample UWRJL156409C4_FD_180950 | JGI IMG/M metagenome (GOLD analysis project Ga0247758, IMG submission 180950) | Plant litter microbial communities from Arlington Agricultural Research Station in Wisconsin, United States - UWRJ-L156-409C-4 | ecosystem: Environmental > Terrestrial > Plant litter >...
AGCTCCTTCCAGAGCGGGCCGTTGGTGGCCTCAATAAAGGTTCTGCCGACGTTCTTCGAGGCAAAGAACTCGGTCACGACTTCGGCCTGGGCAAAGACATTTGTTGTCGTCGGGAAGGCAGCCGCATCAGGCCCGGTGCACATGATGAAGTCGGGGCCAAAGGGCCACATGTCGAGGTAGAAGACCTCGGGGAGCTTGAAATCGAATTTGATCTGCGCCCACGATGCCTGCATGTAGTCGCCCGTGATCTTTTTGCCGTATTCGCCCACCAATTTCGCGTGGCCCCAGAACCAGTCGTGCGGCGGCTTGGGCACGTCATTGTCGGTGTAGAAGCGTCGCTGCTCGTTGAGACGGCGAATAAAGTACACGATGCCCGAGCTCAGGGCCGTGACGGCGATGGCTGCGATGGTCGATGAGCTGAAGAACATCGTAATGTCGATGTCGTGAGCATTTATCCTTGGGACATTTGGTTTGGAGGTGCAAGGTGGCTGGAACACGACTTTAAATGTTGTTGGTGGATCGAAGGATCCAATTCAGGATATTGCGCTATTCCACTTTTGCGCCAACCACCGTTGATCCGGGATCGCCCAGTGAAACCCTGCGATAGCCGGCACTCACGTGACGCGATTAACCTCATTGGGCAACACGAGGGTTCCCGAGCTCGCATTCAAGATGTGATATTATCATTCATACAGCGCAGATACCTCACAACAGCGTCTTTGTAAACCACCATCTTGTGAAGTGTGTAGTCGGGTGTTATTCCCAGATATTATTCCTCGGGCCGGAGCATGCTGAGCATGGTGTATACCCTGTCCCTGTCGAGAGGCGCTCAAACCACGGTCTGAGCACCAACTTTTGCAACGCTGCGACTTCTCTCCGCCCGTGCTGCAATGGCATCGACAGGCTAATCCATCCTAACTCTTCCTAAGGATCACCAGTCGGTTTGAATGAGTTAGTGTCTCGCGCGTACTTGACGTTTTTACCCAAGTCGTGAATGAGTTGGAGGCGTCTTCGCTGTCATCTTCCTCCGACCCGAGCCAAAAGACGACGGTTTCGACAAGGCGGTAAATATCACACATCAGAGCCACCTGCATATTTCACTAAGTCATGTTAGATTAGTCGATACATATTGTGTCGACCCAGAAGACTTAAGTTTCATCAGATAACCGAAGATGTTTTAAAGCGATGGCGAGATTTTGGGTGACAGGTAGAGTTCTGTCCCCGATCCAAATGTTCGCAGGGTTGCCGCGTGTGCCCCGAACGTAAGAGAGCGCCTAAGAAGAGGGGCCATCCCACTTTGCGCTATTCTCGTCGGGTGTCGTTCCCAAGTCCGGCTCTAACCCCGCTCCCGTGTTGTTTACATCCGAGATTTCGGCTTCCGCCCCCACTTCCGGCCCGAGTTCCTCGGCATCCTCCTCCGAGCCCTCGGTCCCGGAGTCGGAGTCCTCGAATTCGTCAATTGAGGTTTATTCTAGCCCCACCCGAATTCCATCACCAAATGCTCCTGGGAGCAGACGCAGCAGGCGCGTTAGGCGCCGAGGATTGGGGTCCTGCGTCGACGTTGGAACCCGTGAGCGGCGTGTACCGATGTGGCGCACATGATCACAGTTTTAAGGGAAACGTACAGAGAGAGTATCCATGGTTGTCATCGTGACAGATTTTGCCCCCAAAGCGCGGGCCCAGGAAGGAAGGAGCGATTCCTTCAAGAGCTACGTTCACGTGACCAATCTGTGGGGCGTAAAGGTCACACGACATGCACTCAGTGCAGGTGGCTGGCCTGCCAGTCTTGGCCCGCGACGACCGGCAACCCTCGAGACCTGAATCGACCTACCACCCCACGACGATCTCATCGCCCTACCGACCTCCCGCAAAGCAAGTGTGTACTTTTCTGAGCTTTCAAAGTCGCTTCGCAATCACAATGGTGCAGTACCACACCCTTAACTTAACCAGGACACCGCCGAAATTCGATTGTTGGAGCTGCTTCCTGGAAAAGAAGCCTCACCAATCCACTGCAAGCTCGCCACAGTTTCACTGCAGAATAACGCAATCTTCGAGGCCCTCTCGTATGTCTGGGGCGATGCGCAAGTCACGAAAGCCATCACGGTCGACGGCGGTCTCTTTCAGGTTACAACAAATCTTGAAGAGGCACTACGGGCCCTCCGTCATCGATGCAAGTCGCGCATTCTCTGGGTGGATGCCATTTGCATCAACCAGAGTGATTTGGGCGAGAAGAATGTCCATGTTCCACTCATGAGCCAAATATACACCAACGCGGGAGGTGTCGTGGCCTGGCTCGGACCATCAAACCCCTCCATCGAGATGGCTGTCTCGTATGGCTGGAGGTGCGCAGAAAAAAGACTGTCGTCGAAGACATTGTACTGGATGAGGCTCGACTTGGCCGCTGTCTTCTCGCGAAGGGCGAGAATGGAAAGAAGTATCGCTTTACTCCAGGTACTGGACGGCCAGCTCGACATCTTACTCCGCCCCTACTGGAAGCGCATCTGGACGTTCCAGGAATACCACTTGCCGAGGAGAAAGCCTATTTGCATGTGCAGAAATATGGTATTTCAGGCGTACAGCACACTTGAACATTCGGGTTCTGAACCATTTCCATTTTCGAGGGTGTTCGGTGGCGATGAGCTTCAAGGTCCGAATGCGATTCGAATGTTAGATAAGATGAGAGACATTGATTATGATGGGTTGCGCGGCTTGGTCAGCGCACTACTAGAGAAGTCAGTGGGACTCGGAGTGTCCGACAGGAGACCTCATTACTTGATCGTTGACCCCGGGCCTCTATCGGACACATCGACAGACACAGACCTGCTTGGCTATCTGCTCGAGAGCGCTAACCGCCTGTTCTCGGAGCCCCGTGATAGAGTATGCCCTTTACGGCATGGTCAAAGAAGTCCGGGAACTATACCCCCCAGACTACTCCAAGCCAGTCGAACAAGTTCTCCTCGAGACTAGCGCCTTCCTAGTCAATCATGAGAAAGACATTCCACGCGGCTGGTTCCCCCCACGGGCGGACAGCATTTCAAACCAGTCTTACCCGACCTGGGTACCCGACTTCAACCTGGCACTGCCTGACCTTCATCCTCACATACACCCCATCGTATCCGAGAAGACCAGAACATCGAAAGCAGGGTTCGGGATCCCAGACGATCAACTTGCAGCTGTGGATAAGCACTTGGCCACATTGGGAATCTCCGCGTGGAACATAGGTCCCGTTCATGTCGTTCTAAATTTTGCGAGCACCATAATAGAGGTACTGCAGCAGATGCGTGGTCTACTACTAAATCGGCCATCCTCATGGCCCCCCCCCGAGTATTTTCCCCACACAACTAGAAAGATCTTTCCAGAATATTGCTCAACTCTGTGTCATATACAGCCCGGAGAGCCATGATCACACGCCTGACGCAATCACGGAAGCCTTACATGCTATCTTCCAAAACATGGAAAACAGACAGGTTGACCAACCTGAAGACGTAGAGGACGAACTACAGTCAACGTGTCTTGAGGGCGTGGGGATGCTTTTTGGCAAGTTTCTATTTTTTACAAGCGGAGGGTTGCTGGGAATTGGAGGCGGGGAAATTCAGGACGGGGATTTGGTGGTAATATCGCCACAAGCACAACTTGCACTCGCGATACGAGCTGAACTGGGGACCACATCAGATGAGGGAATCAAGTTTCACAGGATTGCAAGCTTAGTCTGCCTTGCCGGGTTGATGAAACCGTTCCCAGCGGATGTTGAGCTGGTGGAAGAGATACGACAGATGAAGCTGGAACGATTTCATCTGCACTAAGTCGCATCCACTAGTATTGTACAAGTTACGCTAGCACAAAATCCGTCTTATTCCCCTCGTGGTACTTCAAACCTCCCCCCCCCCTCCCACCTATTCAAGACGCATCACGCCTGTCCCCGCAGCTCCTTCAGACCCAGTAGAAGGCTTGTGAAACTGCACCGTGATCTGCTCAGCCACAGTCTGGTACGCCCAAATCGAATTACCATCCGCCTTGAGCAACTCCTCCTGTTCATGAGTCCCTGTCGCCGTCCTCGGTGAGCCTTCTCCGTTGTTATGGGTTTCCTCGGAGCGCCCCTCACCTCGGTACAGAAACATAAGGGGCAGAAGATCGTCTCGCCACTTGGGTAGCCGTAGACGCCATGTCTGGAAGGCGATGGCAGCCCATGTGACGAAACCGGAAACCCAAACCGCAGCAGGGAGGAGAATCCATTGCCACTGCACACTGACAAAGGTGGCCGGGATTAGCGCTTCACCCTTAACCAAATAGTTGCCGTCGCCTCCCTGGCCGTACTTGTCCACACTAAAATCGCGCAAGGTCTTGGTTAGACTCTTGGCAAATCTATAGATGTTACAGGCGTATGTATCTTCATTCGGACTGCCGCAGTCCTTTGCGGTGTAGTTAGCGCTGAAGAGGGCGGGTCCCAATGTTGCCGCTGCACTCTTTCCGAACCCCGAACGCCCATCTCGAGTGTAAACACTCGTTTCAAGACGTTCCTTCCATCTGTACCAGCGTATGTGGGAGTTATTGCCGAAGGAGAAAGATAAATTTGCTACAGGGTCGATACTAAACTCGGGACCCCAACGGGGGGGGAGTGGTAGTGAAGTTGTCTGATGTGGCAAGTACTTCCTCGGTGTATTTGCCGTCGCTGACCGACGCCCGGATACTCTGTATCCACAGCCCTAGCAAGCACTCGGTTGCGGTGAAGTTGGCAATATTGACAGGCTCCCTCATGCCGCTTCTAAATGTGTATGGCATGGGCAGACGTCGAATAGCATGATATTTCAAAACGTACTGGTTTGAATACCCCATCTCTCCTTCGACACACGTTACGTTATAAAAAGGCTCATCGCTTGCGTGTTGATCCGCATGGAGCTGGGCGCCTCGAGTTCCTGGGGTTGTTGGGATGCAGGTTTATGTCTTGACGTAGTTTCGATCCCTCGTACTGCACCCTATGCCGTTGTAGTTCATCTTCATTTGAGGAGTTAGGTCGGTGCTACTCGAACAAAATGCAAGTGTAGAAAATGGAGACTAGGTGCAATTTCCTGTGCTGTAGAAGAATAGTGGCTGGTTGGCGTGTTCGTCGTTTGGGGCTGCTGCAGCTGACGCGAGCATGCCGATCTGGAGCTTCGGGTCTGGCATGTATTCTGAAATTCAAGTTCTTATAAGCTCATCGTCACTGAAGTATTGAGAATTACGAGGGATTTATCTCAACCGTCCTTACCCGATATAGCAGTGAGCGTTCCCAAGCCCGCGTACACCACTGACCGAGTCGCGAGCGCCACTCCATCAGGGACTGTGATGTCCTTCGACTCGTAGCTGATGGGATTTTGTGTAAATGGGCCCCACAGCATCCCCAACAAGATGGCTAATGATCCAATAATCGCAACGAACCTGCCGAGGCCGCATTTGTTAGCGCGACGGACACGCCCATATGCACAGAACGGAGGAAGGGAATCCATCGGAGTAACATTGGTCACATACTGGACCCCGGCTGTGAATAAAAGTTCGACAGCGCCGAGCGCACCACCTCTCTCTGAAATATAGAGAGCTCGGCGAGTGGGCGTGGGCCCTTGGAATACCAGATCCATTTTAGTTGGGCGACAGCTGAATGGACTGCAAACAGCGTCCCGGCAAAGCCAACCTTGGCTAAAGTGACAGCGCAAAATTGAGCGTCACAGGCTAGTCAGAGACCCTCTCGCCGTCGTACATCTGGAGCAGCGCGATAGTGGCCGCAAGACTTGCGAGACCAGCTAGAAATCCGACCAGTTCAAAGGTCCATGTTTGGCAGATTTTTGCCCACAGCGACTTCTTGGCGATAATCCAAGGTCCGCTGTTTCTGCTGTCCGACTCGCTTCCTTGAGGATCGTGTACCGCCTTGTAGCTGTAGTTTTTGCCTTTGTCTGGCGATGAATCGTGTGCCATGGCGACGGCCCAGTTCATCTGAGCTGAGCGAATTTCAGCGACTTGGAGGAGGAAGGCGGAAACACCTCAGTCTTCTCCACGAGGGGTCAACTGGGATGCGACGCATAAATACAACCGGAACTTCCCCCAAAAACTAACCGAAAACGAAGAGGACCCCGGTCTGATGATAGGCCGCTATGCTTTGACTTTACACAAGTTCCGCGCAGCATCCTTCGCCCCAAACGACCTCCCCACCGACCAATCACAGGTAGACTCGGCCGTCTCCTGGCTCTTATCACCACTGGCATGCTCAACCATGGTTGAGAAGAGGCCTAGTCTTTCTGTCACAGCCACCCGAATGAATTGCAACCCAGGAATCTAGGGCTTCGTGCCAATGAATACCTGCCACACCTCATGTCAGTGGTTGGATGCGAAAGTGGCTGCGCGGGTCGTGCTCGCGAGGCCATGATGTCGCGGCGTGACCACAATATTGGGAAGGAGTCCTGAGATTTCACGCCAAAACTCTCAGAGTGCCATGAGCTGCAATGAACATGTGTCTCTGACTGCAAGGCACCTGGGACGTAAACCAAGGCGAGTTCGGGTGCGGGGTGATTCCGCGGCAAGGGCGTTCGTTGTGGAAGGATCGAACGCCAAGATACAGATCGGATGCTGGCGCCGGGTGCCTTTCCACGAAAGGGTTAGCGAATCAGACGTGCGTTGCTTCCGCAGGCCAAACCATATTGAGAGTTGTGTTGGTTGTTGTTCGCATACACGACAAGGTTAAGGATTCGTCGAGCGCCAGGAATTTTGTTCTGGAGGTAGCGTCAACCCCCGAGCTTGGAAAATTGTGCGCGCTGCCTCGCCCATTACCTCAGTAGGGTTCGCCTTGTGGCTCTGTCGAGTTCAAATTGATATCGCCGTTGATGAAAGATGATGAGAATTGTCAAGTGTTGCGGCGAATTGTTGCTCCTGCCAGTGAAGAACTCTTGAAAACGTTCAGTCACGCTAACAACGCCAAACTTTCAACTGCGGTGGGCCTTTGGGTTTAGGTAGCCTCAACGGTCAATTAAGGTTTAGGTTCGTGACTCAGCCCATCGACTTCGTGCCTTCCTACTTCTTGCTTCCTCGTCACCCTGGCCTCCACGGAGTCCACTCTTGGTTTGGCATCTTTAGCACCACGCATTTCCGCCACTGGCAGCGCCAGGTATTTCCGCTGCGACTTCACACAGACACCGTTGATTCTGCAATACAAGAAATACAAGAAAATGTCACCCCCAATACCATGTCTTGACCTGCTCATCCCAGAGCTCTTCGACATGGTACTCGGCCATCTTTCTACCAACGACATGGTTCGATTGGGTGAGTGCAGCAGACGGCTTCGATACCGCACACAGCCCGCGATATTCGCAAACGAAAATGCGCGGGAGTATGCCATGGCATGGGCGTGCAAGAGAGATCTCGACCAACTGTTTGAGAGAGCAGTGGCCTACGGCGCCCCGATCAGCATGGCAGCCACTGAAGCACACGGTCGCGGCGAGCGTATCATCACCTTGGCTGCGGCAGCCCTACACCAGCGCCAATACCTGTTTCGGCGTCTGATAGAGCTCGGCGCGCGCATTGATGATCCAGCCATTACAGATCAACAGCTGCGCTCTTTCGCACGCGTGCTTTGCAAGCCTGAGCATCACGACACCCATCTCTGCGACTTTTTGGAGGCAAATCTCGCCGTCCAACTGCCCCAGAAACATCGGGATTTTCTTCTCGGCCGAGTCGTCGAGACTGGTTTCATGAAGTGCCACACCGGGCCGCAACTTTATATCGTCCGGATGATACTACAAAGTGGCGCCAGCGTGGGCCATACGTGGTTGTGGCAGAGTCCGAGATCTGGTGATTTGACTGTATCTGCAGCTTCACGGGCCATCTTGAGTGACCGGCCGGATTTATTGCGCCTGTTCCTCGACATGGGCGCCAGTGCGGATCGACACGACCAACCCGACCCGTACAAGAAGCGATTCCAGCTGGGCAACCCCAATGAAGCAGCGGCATATGCTATGGCCCTTGACGACGGCACGTCAGTCCCTTCAGAAGCTGTGCAACTTTACACCCTCGAACGAAACTCCAAGGTTCCCCTATGCACCTACCTAGAGCATGGTTCGGATTAGACTGCTGGAGGTGCCCCAGAGGGTCCAGAGATCTGCCCCTCTCACTCTTTGAGGAAACTGGAGTGGATTCTTGCTCGTTCGAATTGGAATGAGTGTAGGAGGACGCTTCGGCATTGGAAAGCTCGGCATAACATCCCCCTCGAACCGCATTTCTTGGCGGGACTAAAACTGGTCGTTGATGGCGCTCGGGTGAAGGGGGAGTTTCTGATAGAGTTTCTCACCTGGTTTGGTGAAATGGCGTGGAGTCGGAAGGGGGCCGATGAGGAGAAGATTTCCGATCCCGATTACATCGATCGCAAACGCTCTGTCGTGGATCAGGCCTGGAATGACGTCCTGGAAATCATTCTCCCCGAGTCGGACCGCCGCGAGCCTCGTGGTAGCTTGCTCCACATGTACATTGAGCAGCGCGTGGGTAGGAGTGACCGGTACGGAAATAGACCTCCAAAGTCAACCCTGGATGCACCATGGGGTTCAATTACAACAGTCGACAGAGCTACGGTCAAACACCTTGTGGCGGTGGGTGCCGACATCAACTACTGCCCCGTTAGCTCAAAAGGACAGACGATTCTCCATTGGATATGCGAGCAGTTCAACTATGAGCTCCCACCATACCGGCCACGACACGAAGTCAGTGTACAGTATAGCAATTCAGACTACGATTTGAGCGGGAGATTTTCAAGACTATCCACAGGAAGTATTCCATTCATTCGCTTCCTAATCGATGAATGTGGCGCCAACATCTCTGCGAGGTGCGATGCGGGCAAAACGCCAGCAGAAATGCTGCAGGCCAAGCTGCGCGGTCCACTCCACAACCGTCTCGACAAAACTTGTAGCGTTCTAGCTGCTAAGGGACGTCCCACTAGGTGGCCGAAACATAGGTATTGGGGCTACCCTGATGTACACCTGTGTTCATATGCGGACGAAGATCGGAAGGAGTTGGTGGACTTGTTTGTTGTACTAGGTGGGGATTTGTCCAGTATTTTAACTCAAGTTCATTATACAAGAGGTCCTCACGCCGTACCGTAGGCCCCATCACTTTGTACCGTAGCTCACTGCAAACCCCATACATAACCCTAACCCCCGATGCACGGTCGCAACCGCGTAATTGACCCACACTTGAAGATCTCTGCGCCATGCATCTAAAAGTCCAAATTTGAAGCATCACCATTAGAGTTGCGCAAACGCAGTATCACCACAACCACAACCAACCACCACCACCATGATCCTGAAAAGGCCTGCAGTAAGCCGCAAACACCTCCAATCAATTGCCCTGCTAATAGCGATAGATGGATACCGATTTTTTCGACGAGTACAGCGATTGGAGTGGCTGTGAAGACTCCGATTGCGAGGACGATCTAATCCTGGCTGTCGATAAGGATGTTCCACCGTTCTTGAACCCCCCTGTGAATTACGCCCTCCTCGCGAGTAAATACGACAGTCTTGAGGCCCTTATGGAAGATCTACACGAGTTCTGTACCTCCGCGCGCTTCTCTGTCATTAAACAGAGGTCTAATAACTACGTTAAAGGCTTTAGACCGACCAGAGTTAACCTTATTTGCGTTAGAGGTATGATTTGGAAGCAGGAGGCCTTTTCTCGCAATATAAGCACTGTTAAGGTCGGCTGTCCTTAAAAAGGAACTGTTAAGGCCTTGCTTATAAATAGTAAAAGGCGTTAGACTTTCGAGGTTAGAGAAGGCTGTAAGAGTCACCACGGCCACGAACCGGAGGACTGGGTACCTAAGGCGAGGTTTAACAAGGCGTAAAAAGACTTTATTACCGAGTATATCGACTGGTTAGCAGTGAAAAGCTGAGAGGTTGCTATTGAATTAAGGAAGTGATTCCCTGGTATCGTCTTCACTATGTGGCAGCTCTAGACATGCTGTTAGCGCCTCCATAAGGAAGCGATAAAAGGATATAACCCCTTCCTAACTACTATCCTCCTTCTTAACGGTAAAGGTATTCCCTATATTGTTAAGTGGGCTAAATCTCCGAATAGTGACGATATAAAGGATAAGAACGGCCTTAAGAAGCCGGAGGGTCTGTTCTGGACGACTCCATGGACCGAGAAGTAATGGGGACAGTATCTTTAGGTACAGCTTTATGATAACACCTATAAGACTAATAATAAGAACCTTGCTTTCTTCTAAGTCGTTACCCTTAACTACCAAGGTAAGGCCTTTAACTGCGCCTTCGGCTTAATTAACAATAAGAGACGAGATGGCTTCAATTGGCTAATGGAGCAAGTTGACGCCGTATGGCTGAGAGCTGGGGCGCAGCCCTTAGGTGTAACTATTACCGACTTTAACACGGCTATAAGAGGTGCTGTTACGGCTAAATACCCTAAGGCGAAGCCCTAGGTCTGCGTGTTCTACCTTAACAAGAATGCTGCCCTCTAGATTAAGAAGAAGTGGAATAAGGAGGCTGTAGCTAGAGTTGCCGAGGCTTTAGGATTGCCTTTACTGTTAAGTTAGGCTGACGATAAGAGTAATCTAAATCGGGCGTATAATGAGAGCGTTATTGATTACAGTGAGAGATCTATCGATAGCGAGCCTAGCAGAGCCCTTAAGACGGTAAAGTACTTAATGGCTAGCATCTACAAGCTCTAGGAGTCTGTGGTATACGCCTACACCAAGGATGAGTTTAAGGCTGCGTGGGAGAAGTTACAGGCTTACTTTCACCATTAAACGGCTATTCTACAATACCTTAGAGAGACCTAGATACCCTATAAAGAGTAATGGGCTGGTTACTATATTAACTGTAACTTGAACTTCGGTTAAAGGACTATATCTTTAGTAAAGTCTATTAACTGTTATCTTAAGTTATTTATCATTACTGGCCGAAGTTCTGTGTTTAACTGCGTTAAGCAGTCTTTTAAGATGGTTAAGGTTATGGAGAGTAATATCGACGAGGCCCTTAAGGATGAGAGGAATCGCTTACGCTTCGACTTCCTAAGTAAAGATTAGCTTAGTGATACGCCTTATAACGTCTCTGCTAAAGCGCTGAATCTGGTTACGAAGCAACGCCAGATTATACTAGGCGCCATTCCGATAAAGACTAAGCCCAACCCTACGCCTCTAATTAATTGTACTCACAGGGTGAGGGCTTAGTACGGTCTACCTTGTAGCCATAAGCTTCTTGAGCGCTACCGTGAGAAGTCGCCTCTTACTAGGGATAACTTCCACCGCTTCTAGTGGCTAAAGCGTGGGCTTGCTGCGGAGGACCCCCTATTACG
>Ga0247758_1002215_pt1 | contig 11310 bp, 11 predicted proteins | sample UWRJL156409C4_FD_180950 | JGI IMG/M metagenome (GOLD analysis project Ga0247758, IMG submission 180950) | Plant litter microbial communities from Arlington Agricultural Research Station in Wisconsin, United States - UWRJ-L156-409C-4 | ecosystem: Environmental > Terrestrial > Plant litter >...
CTACTATCGACCCTCTCCCCTCCTTCCCCTCTCCTCTCCAATCCATGAAACAACAGCCCCAACGGCGGCGACCCCAGCACAGGCACCCCCGACAGCCTGGCACTCACAATCGTCGCCACCAACAGCATAACCGTTAGAAGCGTCTCCCCCAGCGGCACCGATATCCACCCCCATCGCACCTCGATATACGTCTCGTCCTTCCACGCCGAGCCAGCCAGGACAGTAGCATTGTTATTATCCCCCGGGAGGATGTTATCGTCTGCAGGCGAATTTACAGCGAAAGCGTTGTATGGATCAGCGGGGGTAGCGGAGGTGCGGCTGCGGATGTAATTGGAGAGAAGGGTGGCGAGGTTCTGGGTGACGTTGTGCAGGTTGGAGGCGTAGAGGAACATTTCGAGGGTTGAGTGGCAGGTTCCTTGCTCGGTGCCGATGGAGTAGTCTTGTGAGGGGGAGGAGGAAGGAGGGGTGGTGGGATTAGTGTTCATCAAGACGTGGGAGGTGAGGATCTTGGTGCCGAGGTAGTCCCAGACGGAGTTGTGGGTTTCGCGGTGGATGTGGTACTCGTTTGCAGAGGCGGAGGTGAAGGTGAGCCACTCGGATCTATTGTTCTCTGTTCCTGGGGCGAGGGTGAGGGGTTCGGTGATGGGCTCGCTGGGGACGAGGTGGGCCGAGGAGGCGTTCGTCCAGGGGTAGGTCTGTGTGCACCAGTATAAGCGGAGGGTCAGCAGCTCGACTTTTGGGTACCGGTTGGTGCGGATGCTGTCGAGGACTTCGCTGCTGTTGGCGCGGATGGCGGTCATGGTTAGGCCGGTGGCGGCCTTGGCAGTATTGCTGGGGTGCTCAACGCGGAGGCGGAAGACCTCGTGCTGGCGGTCTCCTTTGGGATTTGCGGGGTCAGTCTGCTTGTTGAAGGTAAGGGACATGCTGTTGTTGCCCGCCCAGGTGAAAGTGCAGGTCTTGTCGTTGGTGACGCCCTTCTCGCACTTGGGCTCACCCTCGGCGCGGTTGGTCACGGCGCCGCAGACGCCGAGAGTGGTGAACTCTGGAAAGGTGCAGTTGTTTGCACTGGGGGGGCAGTAGAAGTAGGGTTGTGTTTTGACCCCGAGAATGGCGTTGGAGATGTCATTGTCTCGGATGACATTTCGCGAAAGCTTCTCTGGGTTGTCGCGCCCTGCTGAGGTTAGCATCGCTCGCGCTTCGGTGAAGATAGGGGGGACTTACATAGGTCGCCATTCCGGAACGCTCGGGATTGGTAGGTGCTCGCTGCGGCGATCTGCACCATTGGCATGGCAACCTCGACATCGCGGTTTCCAAACTCGAGGACCTGCTGGGCGAACGGCTCAATGCCCAGCGCGAGAACGGTAGTGACAGCAAGGAACCGGGCGAGATATCCCTTCTTGCCAATCACGAGTATCAGCTCCATTGCGCCCCAGGGGCCGCGACTCGCATCGTCAAAGACGCGCATGTGATCCAGAGATTTTGGCTCGGATGCGAAATGCTGCCAGGCCAGCTGGCTCAAACAACCAGCGAGAGGAACCATCAAGGCGCTTTTGCCGACCGTGGTGAAGACCGAAATGAGCGAATTGGGCTGGATCGGGAGCCTCCATGCGTCGAGTGCGATGCCGTCTGCTTTGGCCAGAATGATGAGAATTAGGCCCATGCAGATGGCACTGAGGAGCGCTCCGCTGATTTCCCACCACCAGCAGTGCGCGACCGCCAGCCACTTTTTTGACCCGTTGCTGCCATTTCGCCGCTGGCTTCCGAGTTCCGGGTGATGATGCGACAGCGTGGCGTCCGAGTCGCTGCGGTGGAAAGTCGCACCGCCGACTGACTTTGCGCTCATGGCTCGTGGTTGTGAAGGTCGAAGAAAAGCATTTCTCGAGCAGAAGCGTCCGCGCGGAAATGAGGTTCGACATACGGGAGCGTTGCACTGTTCCTGGCGAAACCCTGGTCTTTTGATCCATCATCCCCCTGTCGTCCAAATCCTTCCCCCTTTTTTTCCCCACGATGAACTGGACAGGCAACAGCTGCGCCTCAAACAAAACGGTTTAGCGATGCCAAGAGCCCACATTGCCGTCTCGCTGACCGAATCCCGTCGCGTCATTTGGTTACACACGCCGGTTCGCAGGAACCAAAGTGATTGCGGGTAAAGCGATCGGCCAATGGTGACCCACAAATTCTCTTGCAAGGCACCTTCCCCAAAGTGAGTCGTTGCAGAACACGAACCCGCGCCGCACCGGGCTTTCTGTGATTGAGCATTCAACGATGCCAACAGTGGCCCAGTGCATATCCCATAGTGATTCCGTGTCACTCTCCTGTTTTGGATCCTGTGACGGTGTCTTGTTTTCTGGTGTCAAAAAGGCGATGCACTTCGCAGAAGCGGCGCATTCGCTTCAACGCCGCAAGGGTACCTGAGGCCGAAACCATTTGGAGCTGCGTCCGGCTTCCGACCCCCAAGGTCAGAAGGTGCAACAACACGGGACTTGCCTTCCCCAAATAATCACAGCTCTCTCAATGGTAAACTTCTCACTCGGTACCTATTCCCCAATCCAGGCCCCAAACCCCCTGTACATTCCACTTCAAGGCCCCAGTCCTTCGATACACGTAACTATCTAACTCCCATCCAATCCTCTTCATAGGATATCTCAATGTAGAATCTGTCGGCCACCGGGTCCTCATAGTCGTCTAAGGGCCCTGAAGCAACCCTTACGCGGCCATAGCTAAGGGGTAAGCTGCGATGCGGCTGCAAAACCTCAGGTTGCGAAGCGTTGTTGAGGAAAGTGTGGATTGACCGAGGAGTCCGAGGGTCAAACCGTGAAATGTCTGCGGCAGCCCATTCGTCGTCGGAATAGAGTTTGGTCTCCAGCACTGCTCTCAATGGTCCTTTAGGTTCTTGCGGTGTATACCGAACTTCCCACACAAGGTAAAAGTGGCATGTGTTCAAGCTTGTAGTCCGTCTTCCCTGCGGTGTGGCAGTAGAACTAAATCTCTCGAACAAGCCACCATCGAATTTGATATATCCGGCGAGAGGTGACTTGTCCGAGTCACCCAGGTAGGTCATGCGCGAAGCGTCCCAGCTCTCCTGTGGGAAGAAGCCCAGAATCGTGGCGGTGAGTTTTGCGGAGGCACCAAAGTGGGGGCTGCGCAGCTGGATATATTTCGGACTACATGCGGTAATGAACTCCATGTAGGCAGCCGTAATTCTTGGGATGATGGGTACATCGATTATGTGAGCGCTGCCAAGTTCGTTGCAAGCGAGGGAGAAAGCCTGGAGATTGTAGTGTACTCTCACAAACATCTTTGAGCTAACCTTCTTCAGAGCTAGGTACCTCTCGTCCCCAGACCCACTTCGCCTAGCATAGCCTATCCGGTGAAAGTAGCAACCGTGGACAAGATCGAGCAATAATCCTTCTCCGGGTAGAATAAGGCAATTGCTGGTCATGGAAAACGAGTAGTACCTTGCCTAAGGTCGAGACCGCAATGTAAGGCTCTCACAGCCTGCAAAGTCTGAAGGCGACTCAGCGAATAGGTTGATAAATGTTTCGCCCGGTTGTTGTGGAGTTTTGACGGCAGCTTGACCACCATCCCACGCGAAGATGGACAGATCACTTGACTGTTTGATGATCTCATCCTGTAGGCGCCGGAATGCCTTCTTTCCCTCCCCATACAACATCGGCATGTTAATATCGAAAATACCCAGAAGGCAATACGCCATGTCTTCAATCCTCGTCGTCTCCCGCTTGGCCGCCCAAGACATTTTCTTGGCCACTGGCAGAGCAGGGAGGTTGCCGGAGTCTCGCAAGACAGCCCCGTCGATGTTTGTAATGTCGGAGACGAGACGCGTGATATGTAGATCGGTTTTATGCCCGACGGCTTTTCAGGTACTGTCCAAGAAGACAACTTCTCGCGGCGCAATCAGCTCCTGAAGGCACCACCCACGGGTAAACCACTTGCACCCCGCCATGCGAGCCTTTAGGGAATTCTGGCTCCCTGGCGTCAGATCCGAAAGGTAGGCAAAGCATATTTCAGCAGACTGGTACCACCGAAACATGGAATTGATGGCCTCGCTGAGCTCCGCGCTGCTAGACCTGTCGATGCAGCAGGTATCAATCCATGCATCCGATCCCTTCGGCGCGAGCTAGCTCACAAGTCTTGTGTATCTTCCGGAAGCCTGATCGCTGTCGCGCTGGGTGTTTCGGGACCTGGGCGGCGGCCTTCATTTCCTGATACGAAACTCCTCGTCAGGTTCCCAGGTGTGAAGATCTGTCAGGGAAGGGGGCTTCGAGAACAGCGCTAGAACGGGCGCGAGCCTCACCCCCGTCCATCCGTGCAGCACAAGTGTAGCCGTTGGTCTTGCGGGAAGATACCTGCTCGCGGTAGGCATTTGAAGCACTGAAGTGAAATGGACGGAATTCGTAGGCATCAGCTGGCCTGCAGCATCGTTACGAGTCTCTGGGTTGCCGACAACGCTGCAACAAATAAGGGGCATTGCACATCTTTCGCGTGACAAAAATCTGGCATCTCCTGGGGCTGAAAGTCGGATTTCCAGATTGTAATTTTGAGATGGACCGCCCGTCGCCGGGCCCTAAGGCAAGGATTTCGCACAGACGGCGCCGTGGCGTTTTCCGGATTTGTAAAGCACACGCTGTCAATTCAAGCCCGAACCGAACATGAGCCAAAGCGGCAACAGAAGATAACCTAGAACAGGTGTCGGGGATGCACGTGGTGCTGTGCGGACTCCTATGGATCTTCAATAGCTACAAATTGCCAGATGCCGCAGGGCCCACTCCCAGTCGCACCCCTATGTGTGATGACGGCGAAGGGACCCCTGCCAAGCAAGCATGCCACAACGCACCGATAGATCATAACAGACCTGAAGTTTCACAGCGTTCCAAGTTTGGGGGCCGCTGCTCTGTAATAGGGCGAGAAGAAACATAAATACCGTCGCTGATTGGCTGGCGGTTCCGGTGTTGGATTTCGATTGCTCCCAGGGGGTGGGGTGCAACTTCTTTTGGACAAGCTCCCCATCAAGTCAGTATTTCCTGCAGCTCGCAGCCTCGACCGCAAGGGCAGCAGACGGCGCTTTTCACGAAGGTGCGCTATCTGGTGGCTATAAGAGAAAGAGGCTTCGCCATGTGGTCACTTGGCGGTGGAATTCCGCAAGCCCCTTTCCGAGCCTGACGAATTGCAATGCTCCGTCTCTCGGCCGTTCCTTCCTTGATGATCGTCGGGTCTTCTCTCAGTTTCGCTGCTCTCGCCTGTACTCTCGCGATTGACCCCACTTCCGCGGGCGACCCCGCCGTCGAAGGACTTGGCATCCTTCGCGGTCTCCCGGGCCTCCATGCTCACAGCGGTCGCGGGATCGGTACCTCGGTGCACATCGACCTAGCTGACTGCAAGACGCCGGGCGACAGCAGTTTCCAAACCCCGCAGATGGCGCTGTACTTCGCTGGCGAGGACGACAGAGCACCCCGCGCGCTGGCCAACGGAGTCACGTACGGCAAGAAGCAGGCCTGGGCCGGATCGGGCAACATCACTGGCGTTTTTCCGGATCAAGGCCCATTCACTGTCAACATCGTGGCAACACCCGTGAGCGATGGTCAGTTTGCCGGCACTGGATTCAACGGAAAATCAGAGCCCTTTAGTTGCGTCGCGAAGTTTCAAGAGGCCTCGTTCACAACGGACAACGGCAGCGTGTGCAACCGCATGTACGTCTGTACTCGCGCGAAATCTTCCGGTAACCTTCAATCCAACCCCGACAATTTTCCTTCATATTGCTAATTTGGGTGCGAAGCGACTTCCCCCTCGCCCACCACCCAAACATCAACAGCTTCGGCGATTACACCGACGGCACCTCTTCCTGCAGACCCCACTCCAACAACACCATCCGCACTCATCACCGAAAACATCAAAAATAAAATCGACAGCGACGCAAGTGCAAAAACAAGCATTATTAGCAGTGGACTGATTGGCTCCTCTACCACCATTCAAACCTCCACAATCTACTCATCCAACTCATCTTCCACTACGCCGGCAAAACCCTCTGGCAATACTACCTCGAGCAATGGCAATAGATCCGATGCAAACCCAAGCCCTTCGGGCACATTGACGATGGAACACAAACTTGCCATTGCTGGAATTGTGGTCGGCGTTGCCAGTGTTGCTGTTGCAATTGGAAACTGGCGTTACCCGAAGGCGAGGAGGGCCATTGTCAATCGGCTGTCTAAAATCCTCTAGTGTGCGGTTGTGGTGGTGGGACGTGCCTTAAGGATATTGGTGTTTTGTATTCGGTACCTAGATAGAAGACTATGTAGGTAATTAAAGAATTTATTAGTAATACGCCGTCTTGAGACACGCTTCGCCCCATCAGCCATCCAACTCGATGTTGACTTGAAACACTGCCTAGAGTTGTTCGGCGTTTTTGTAACACGCTGCTGACTCAGCCCCAAGAAGTAGGTAACCACTACTAACACGGGAACAAATCACGATAGTGTCTCGTCTCAAATTTACAGTTATCCCATATCGTTGGAGTTATCCCATATCGTTGGAGTTATCCCATATCGTTGGAGTTATCCCATATCGTTGGACAACATCACACGCAAATGGCCCATCCTACCAGACCATACATCCCCAAAGCATTTTCCCCAACAAACAACCCAAATCACATAAACATAATTTGGCCCATTTCGACCGAATTCTGAGGTCGAAGCACTCCTATCGCCCACAATGTATTTACTCAACACTTCTACCCTCGCGCTAGAGTGCTTCGCAGATAATCAAGTGCCTCCGTACGCAATTCTCTCCCACCGATGGGAAGCCGAAGAGGTCTTGTACCAAGATGTCCAAAACGGCAAGGCCAGTGAAAAAGCTGGGTACAAGAAATTTAGAGGCACGTGTTCCCTGGCCAAATCCCATGACTTCCAGTACGTTTGGATCGACACCTGCTGCATCGATAAGTCAAGCAGTGCGGAACTCTCGGAAGCAATAAATTCCATGTATCGGTGGTACCAAGAATCGACTGTATGTTACGTGTACCTTGCCGACGTGCCACCCAAAAGCAGCAATGGCGACGGCCGTGATGACGACAGTAGTGGTGACGACGATGAAGACGACTACACTGGCACCTACGGGGGATTTGGATGTAACTGGACCACCTCGGCGTTCCGAAAAAGCGCCTGGTTTACAAGGGGGTGGACTCTCCAAGAGCTCCTTGCCCCAGTTACGGTCATCTTCTACAATCAAACATGGACAGATATCGGGACCAAACTATCACTATCGGCCCACCTCAGCATCATCACGGAGATACCAGAAGCCATACTCCGAGGGACGAAGAGCATCGACGAGGTCACCATTGCCGAGCGAATGTCATGGGCTGCGCGTAGGAAGACAACACGAATCGAGGATATCGCCTACTGCCTCCTGGGGATCTTCGACATCAACATGCCCATCCTATACGGAGAGCGCGAAAAGGCGTTTAAGAGGCTGCAGGAGGAGATCTTGAAGGTCACGGACGACTATAGTGTGTTTCTTTGGGAACATTTCGACGGCCTTGACGCCAACTACGAACACTGCAGTGCCGGCTTGGGACTAGCCTGCCACCCTGGGGAGTTTGAAACCGGAGCGGTGTTTCCAATATCTGACCTAGGCTGGAGCGCGGCTTCTCAATTCGACGGTAACGCAGTCTATGACAAATCAATCGTTGTCGACAACCGAGGGATTCACTTCAAACTCCCGCTCCTTCAGTCAACCTCCTACAAGAATCAGTACCTTCTCCTGCTACCGCTTTCAGAGCTGGATGGGCAAGGTCAGATGGTGCGTATCGGGCTTGTTCTCAACCGCGTCGGGCCAGGGGTTTACGCGAGGATGTACTACCGTTCATTGGGAGCCGGAGAAGTCGAGGAATGTATACCATTTCGGGAGGGGGATGGAACAACGTGTATTAAGCGCCTGCGGATGTTGCGTCGGAATGCACAATCATATGGGGCTGTATGGGATTGTAAACAGTGATTTAGAAACAACTGGGAGCTAGGGCTAGCATCTGGAGGTGATCAAACAGCACTGTTGCTCAATGTGAGGACAACACAGCAAGGGGACTTCGGAGGACGGGAGCAGAGATGGAAGCCTCGGGGGGCGCTATTGCTTGAGACAACTCTCAACGTAATAGGAATTGAATCACAAGGAAAACTGTCACGGTGCTGTGGTACTGCTTATTGTCCTTTTTTGTGCCGTTGAACTGGCAGGGAACTTTAGTCAGAACGATGCCTGAAATTCCAATTAAGCACAGCTTATGGGTCGACTTACTACCTCTTCCTCATCCAGCTGCTGTAGGTGTAGGTATCGCAGGTACCGGTAGTTGTGTCGTGCCACTGGCGCAATACTCCTGGAACACAGCCACAGCACCTGTCGCCTGAGCAGCCAGCTCAGATCCGCAATTGCTGACCACAGCTGTCGAGATATCCCAACTGAACTTGCTGTAGCTGCTGACGCAAAAGCAGTCGTAGGATGTCATTTCTGAGTTATCGCCGCAACCGCCGACCATATTGCGTACAATCGTCTTGAGAGGGAGTTCGGCGCATGCTGAGAGGTCTTTGTAGCTGGGAACGGCATCGATGAAGATGGGGGTTGGTTTGCTTTTGGCTGCTGTGCTGCGGGCTTGGCAGAGGAGGGCGAATATAGGAAGAAAAACAAGAAGCTGCAGGAATTTGAAAGCGCTAGAGTTTGACATTGTGAATTGTGAGCGTGTCTGGGCCAGCCAGAAGAGATTAAGGGCTGATTGGAGATGGGAGAGTGAGACGGTACGTTTCCGGCTGTCAAGGACATATGTACGTGTTCCCTGAAGCAGCTCGAACTTATTTTCGGGCCACAAGGCTTGGACTCATTTCTCATCAAGAGGTAATGTGTTCTTCACAAGCCTCAAATGTCTCAGTCATCCGAACGTGTAGGCATCCAGAAACCGCATTGACGGTTGCCCTGGACCCCATGTTACAGGTGAGATTGTGGCTTGAGTTGTGCAAAATGTCTTGTTCCCCTGGCGAGGCTCTCAGCGAAATTGATATCATTGACGATAGTCCGCTGAGAGCAAAATGATTTCAGTTCCAGCCTGCACAGAATTCAGGTTGAATTGGCCAATTGGCAGGCGCTAGATAATATGCTGGCGCGTCCTGACCGAGATGGCAGTGCAGCCCACTTGTGAAACATCTGGTTTTCTTGTCCAGAGAGACTGGCACCTGAAACAATGGACCCCTTTTTGGCGCATCGGCCTTCCCGCGGCCTGCAGCGAAGGAGGGCTGGGCTTCTCGACTTCTTCGAAGCGTTGTCATGGCCAATCATAAGCCGCGCTCGGATCACACTGCATGCGATTTGCTCGCTGCAGGGGTTCATCAGGTTGAGCTGAAAGCTCCCAATCACCAATGCCAAGACAGGCCAACGACGGACTCGCTGTGGCTGACTCCCATCGTCAAACTCCTCTCGCATGTGCAACCGGCGTGTTAATAAGCAGCCAGAAGGCCCTTCGTTTTGATCATTCTTCCAGCAACGATAGTTCCCTTGACCGAACACCACATTTGCTGGTCAGCCCCCCACTTTCTTTTCACGTTATTCAGAGTCTTGCAACATGCGTCTTTCGTTTGATGGTATGAAGTCCGGTACTGTCACCGACGAGGCTGTGTCAGATGAGGAGGGACAACCACCGGAGAAATCCTTTCACAAACCACGCCGCCCACAAGGATGCCTGCCAAGACTGTGGGACATTGTGATGAATCGATGGTGGCTTTTGGAGATCATATCGATGTCGATAAGTACCCTGGCCATGTTGGGAGTTGTCGTGACCCTTTTCATCTTCGACGGTGTTGCCCTTGTCGACTGGACATTTCCCATCCAACCAAACTCGATGCTATCAGTCTTCATGACAATCTCGAAGTCGGCTCTCTTGCTACCGATCTCAGAATGCATCAGCCAGTCCAAATGGTTCCAGTTCCACAAAGCGCCACAGACTCTCAGCAAACTGCAAGATTTTGACGAGGCGAGCCGAGGGCCGTTGGGTTCTGCTCAGCTGCTGTTCAGTCCGAGGACAACAGGAGGCATTGCCTGGTGTGGGGCACTCCTCACGATCATCTCACTCGCCCTGGATCCGTTCACCCAACAAGTTCTCACCTTTCCATCTCGCAATGTCCCATTACTGCAAGAAACCGCCCAAGTCGTCATGACACAGTCACTGGAGAAAATGACGAAGTCGAAAACAGAAGGAGCAATTCTGAGTAGCCTGTACTCGCCTCAGCAATCACCTCTCAACTACACCTGCACAACATCTTCCTGTCTCTGGACAAAATCCGTAACGTCTCTCGGCGTCTGCTCCTCCTGCCGCACCCTCACTTCCCTCATCACCCCTGTCTGCTCAACCAAAGCCGGCCCCTTACAACCAGCCCCTGAAGAACCGTGGAATTTTACCACAACAACCTGCAACTACACCATCGCACCAAAAGTTTCCTTCCTAGTGTATATCCAAACATTGCACCTCCCAGCCGCAGACGGCCGCCCCGCCGAGTACGCCAACCAGTTCACGCAGCTCAAGATTTTCAGCCCTTCGATGAAGCGGAACCTCAGCAGCATCTTCGACCTCGATGCCCGCTGGCTATCCACCACCGTCACCTGGGTCACATCATACGACAAGGACCAATATCCACTCCCACCGCTGACCATCAAGGACCTCAATCCCGAGCTTTTCCTCTGCGGTTTCTATTTCTGCGCGCAGACTTATCCATCGCTGGAAATAGCAAACAACACCCCCCTCAACGCAACTCCAGTCACCACCCCCCTGCTCCAACCCCTTTCCCCCTCCACCGACGGAACTCTCCAGCCACTGATGATCGACCTCCCCGAAGGCAGCGGAAAAGCCGAAATTCTCACCCTCCCTCCCACCCCACCCCCCAATCCCGATCCCACTCCCAACCCCAACACCACCATCCCCGCCCCCTTTCCTCTTCCCTACACGACCAATCCCCAACGGATCCCCAACCAATTCCTCGTCTCCCAACAGCCCCTCTTCTCCCTCCAAGGCCTCCTCTCCGACATCTTCACCTTCACCGCCTCCTCCGGAAACGACAAGTTCTCCGTCTTCCCCGAGCCCGATTCCGGGACGCAAGGCCTCCTCTTCTCCGGCCGCGATATCCGCCGTACCTTCCAGCAAGTCGCTGACACCGTCACCGGGGAAGTCATGACCGCGCAGGGCAGTACGACCGTAGTAGGGCAGGCGATGGTGGATGAGATGTATGTGAGGGTGCAGTGGGTGTGGATGGGGTTGCCGGTGGGGTT
>Ga0247758_1002217_pt1 | contig 11305 bp, 9 predicted proteins | sample UWRJL156409C4_FD_180950 | JGI IMG/M metagenome (GOLD analysis project Ga0247758, IMG submission 180950) | Plant litter microbial communities from Arlington Agricultural Research Station in Wisconsin, United States - UWRJ-L156-409C-4 | ecosystem: Environmental > Terrestrial > Plant litter >...
GGATAGACTTGGCGGGCTTAGCAACGTTCGAACATCTTCGTTATGGTCTGCGGCCAAATCTGGGTCCCAGCTTGTCCCAGACTTTCGCTTCTTCACATCACTCGCCGCTCTACCAATTACACTCGGTCTTCACCCCTCCATCGGCAACGTCTATCGAACATTCTTTTGACAGACAAGGCACCACCAACGAAGACGTAACGCGGACCGTTGCAATTGATCATGCCTCCCAAGCGCCCCAGTGTTACTGCTCGATCCTCTCCCAAGATTCCGACTGATCCCGAACCCTCGTTTGCTCCCAAGGCTCCGGCTGTTCCCAAGGCTTCAGCTGCTCCCAAGCCTTCGACAGCTCCCAGACCTTCAACTACTTCCACTAAGTCTTCGCCTGCTCCCAAGCCTTGGGCCACTTCCAGGCCTTCAACTACTTCCAAGCCTTCAACTACTTCCAAGCCCTCGACCGCTCCCAAGCCTTCGACAGTTCCTGGACCTTCAACTACCCCTAAGCCTTCGGCTTCTCCCAGATCTTCAACTGCTCCCGGCCCTTCGACCGCTCCCAAGCCTTCGACTGCCCCCAAACCTTACACTACTCCCAAGCTTCCCACTATCCCCAAATCTTCCACCGCCGTCAAAGATGCTGCCTCAACGGAACAGCCCTCGAGCCACAAGGAGGATGGCGCGCAAAAGGGGGATAGTTTGAAGAAAGAGCCCAAGGGGAAGATGCCCGAAACACTCGACAACTCACGAGACAGTGTTTCGCACCCTGACACTCAGGGAGGTGCTGACCAACAGGAGGGTGCTTGGGAAGACGTCGTTCCGAAGACGAAGACAAATAAGCGGTTTAAACGGAAGGAAAGGTATAAGGCCGCCAATGCGCTACTCTCTTTGCAGGCCGCTCCGCAGGTAGCCGTTTCGCCAACCAGCTCCGAACATGCCACCGCTTAGCGGGCTTAGCAAGTTCAGCAGAGCACCGCCTAGGAAGCTTAGAATGCACAGCAGAACAGCGCTCGGGAAGCTTAGCAGGCTCAGCAGAAAACCTCCTGGGAAGCCTTGCAGGCCCAGCAGAACGCCGCTTGGCAAGCTTAGCAGGCAGGGCAGAGCATTGCTTAGGAAGCTTAGCAGGCTCAACAGATTCAGCAGACTCCACAGGCAGTCGCCCAGCACGCTACCCAGCACAGTGGTCAACAGAAATATACTCATGACCAGGAGTTGGAGGACGCTACTAGGCGATGGAAGAACAAACTTGAGGGCCTTCCTAATAGCAGATCGCCGTCACCTGTTATGATGTTTGGTGGATAGAGCATAGCGGTTACAAACATTGATGAGAGAGTACAGCGAGATCAGCGTCATGTTTTTAGCTTCACAGAGAGAGATAGGTACACAATGAATTCAAGATCAACGGCACAACCTACCCACATTCCGAAAAGGCCTCCCTGCATTCTCCAACGGCCTCTTGTAATGTTATCAAGGCATGAGCTGATGTCAAGGAGGCATTGTGCAATGTAAGTAAGGCCTCTGGTTATGCAATTATTGCCTCTATAAAATAACCATTTACGCTTTCCACGATGCAGTCGAGGCCTATAATGGGATAAACCAGGCCTTGACGTCCGAAACATAACTATATGAGTGATTCCTACATTCATTCTCACAGAGAAGAGGCCCCCTTGCTTTCCTTCAAGATGTGACGACATGGCGCCAGACTCAAGAGGCTCCCGCGTCACCCTCAATGGTGGACATCTTCGAATCACCCGGTAAGAGCATCACCCGGATCAGCACTCACGTCACAAGCCCATAGACCGCGAGTATCCGACGTTGTTGTCATATCACGTCGATATTATCATCTCAATGCTACAGCGCGAAGGCCCATTGCTGCCCTACACACCCCTCCCGGTGTCGGTCCGCCAAATGCATTGGCAGAGCGTGGACGGCACCGCCCGGCATCAGAGCCCAGCTGCACACACCCGCGATCCGGCCCTGCCAGTGGTCGCCCGACGCGATGGGAGGGGGGGCCGATGGGAACCCAGCGACGACCCGGCCGACCCAGATCGCGGGGCAGCTCCGATTCTGCTGTTGCTGTTGCTGCCCCGCTGCATGAGAGGGTCCTTCAATGCCTGCCCAATGCTGGAGGCACGCTAGAATTACGCACTGCTGCAGCGCGAAGCGCGCCTGGGCATGGTTTCCGATCAGATCATCCCCGCCATCGCATTCCGTCCAGCCTGATGGGTTGGGGCTTTTGACGTAATTGCGGCTCGCGAAAATCGAGAGCAACATACGGTTTCTTGGTTTCTGGGAAAAGGGTCTCTCACTTCTCGTTCTTGGACAGACAGTATGTCGCGAACTGTGGACAGGTTGGATGCTTTGCATTGCCCTGCACGCCCCTCCCTGGGGGTCCTCCCCGCCCGACGTCATCGGTGGCTTGCCCGCGATAACAGGGAGCTGGGGTTTCAGGGAGGGGTCTGGCCTTCAACTCCTCTTGCAAGGGGCAGAAGGAAGGAGGAAACCGGGCGGGCGCGCCCAGGTCAGGTCGCGCTGATGCGTCTCGCTATCGCCGGGGATCGGGCAATGCAGTGGCATGCTTTGACATATGATGGGCCTGTCATTAGTGCAGCGATTATTTGTCTTGTCTATGCGTCTCCGCATGGATGGGGTCGGGTTGGTCGCTGCGTTTACGACGCCGACAACGACAACGAACGGTTTAGTTATCGCTGCTGACGGATTACCTATGCCCAGCCCGGTCTTTGGCTCCCAGAAAGGAGCAGGGAAGCAATGCGAGCCTGTCATCAGACAATCAGCTGAGATGAAGTCGTACAGACAGAAACGCCCAGCCCCCAGCCCCAACTTTTGTTGCACCAGTGAGGGGCACGATCCGTCGCCGCTCCCGATCCGTCGGCCGCGCAGCGCACCCGGTCATCATCAGCGACGCCATCTTGTCTTGTCTTGTTCAGCGCCGCCTCTATCACCGATTTTCACACAGGCTGAGACCTGAGGGCGCTCTCGCGCTGTTTGCTCCCATATGCAGGGCGCCGATAGGCGCGCAGTCCATCTCATCGCGCCTGCTCTAGCCTCCCTGCAGTTGTCAGTGTTCGCAGTAGCTAAACGGGGCGCACGTGCCTAGCCATGTCGCCATCGCACCGCATCAGTTGGGCGGCGGAACCGCGGGAAGGGGTCGGAGCGGCGGGTGATGGCGGGCGGGGAACCTTGAAATGACCCCGCATCGACTCCCATCGCGTCGTCTCGGTGCTCGGGCCGCCGAGTCTTGCGGTTTGATACTGACACTTACAGTCACTTTGCACGTCGAACGATACGGTATGCTGGGGTCGGTACGTTGGCCGGTACGCTGTCCGCGCCGAGGGGCCGAGGATCCTTCGGCCGACCCGGAGAGCAGTCAGCAATCGTATCGCCGATAATGCCGGCTCGTACTCCAGAGAGTTCCATAGCTCAGCAATGACAGCAATAAGCAGATACGCAATCCCACTCCCGATCCGCCCGAGTCCAGTCCACGGAGAAGCCAGGGCTGTTTGCAAGCTGCTTGCAAAGCAGGTGAGCAGAGTGTGGGTAACGGATCCTCGTCGAAGGAGGGGGGTGTGGTTACCGTCCGTCCACAGTGCCAGAGGTTAGGAGAGTGCGCGCAACACGTTTTGGGAAGCCCCATCACCTAATCACGAAGCTTGGCCTGCGTTGGGCGTGGTGGTGGGCAGACAGCCACGCGGGAGCCCAAATGCGGTTACCTGGCCTCAGGCAGCAGACATAGGGTTCTTACCTCACTGCCTGCCCCCTAAAAATAAGCCGTACAAATACCTGCTGCTGCACCCGCTGCGCGACGCTGCACAAGACCCCAGCCCCCCGTTCTGTGACAGTCTGCACTATGTCGCTGGACGCAGCGACGTCGTGGGTGCCGCGAGGAATGTGATCAGCAGATCTGGAGAGCCCAAGGCCGGCGCTATCTTGTTCTAGAAGAACAGAAACGTCGTGGTGAGAGGGTTGCGCGGTTTTCCGGCATCAACACCATCTTGCTCCCAGCTATGACGAACATCACATCGCTGACCACACCAAATGCCCCGCACCGATAGATAACCAAATAGTCGACGAGTCGCATCGTGATTCCCGCTTCCTTGGTCAAATGGTCAAGACGTCAACTCCGAATCGCGACGGCTTCAACTCCCGAACCGCTCACAGCTGACCAACTGACTCAGCTTGCGCAAACAGGCCTGAGGATGCGAGAGGTGTGCGTGCGGTTTGCCCGGCCAAACGGCAGGCAGCTTGACTGGTCGACAGGCATTGAGAAAAGAAAGTCACCGATTCGTGATCGCTCCGCAAAGAACCGCCGTTCCCTGCGCGTGAACCCGGCCCTGATTGGACGCCATTCCGTTCCGTGGTCTGGGGTGTCCTGCACGACATGGCAGGTTGGTTGTTAGCCGCCCGGACGACACCCCCCCCTCAATATCTGGACGTAGTATGGGCTTGGCTTGACTCCGAGCACCACGATTCCAGTTTTGGATCTCAACGGCGCACAGGGCTCCATCTATTCGTGATAGAGTGCACACCACCCTCTGGGCCATCGTGACAGTACTGGGCTGAGCGTGCTGGTTACATCGCAGCAATGTTTTAGCAGTGATGGGTCTTCGCTTCGGTGTTTGCGACTTGGTGGCTGCCAGCAGAGTGTGATGTAGATGTCTCAATCTATGTGAAGGCGTCAAGCGCCTGATGCACGCTGCGAATGAAAACGGGCCATGGGGTGCTCAACTGAAGCATATCGGCTGCTGCTGCGAGGTCTGTCCGTCGGAGCAATCGCTATCTGGCGAAACCGATGAGACGGAAGTTATCACATGGAAACTTTTGAGAAACACAGATAGATCACTTACCCCTGACGAGTGGGACCTCAACACGTAGAGAGAAGTGAGACATAGGGTCCTACCGAGCCAACCATTGCATCCAGCACACTGGTAGCGGTGCAGGGCGCGGAGGCTCGCGATGCCCCTCGTTCACGTGTCGCACTGAGTTCGTGGTCACGCCCACAGTCACGGCGGGCACCTCCGAGTTTATGGGTGCCGGTTCCAGTTCTCCGGGCCGAGACATCGCAAAGTGAAAACAAATAGCGTCCTGTGAACGTGAGCGGCGGCTGACAAGGTGAGTGAAGGTCTGGAGTGGTGGTGTGACGTTTTCATCTGTGCAGACTCTGGGAGCACCCTCAGAGGCACTCAACAGCTTCCCGACGCAGGGAATGCCGTGCTCCTATGCAGCGGGTCTAAGTGTTGCAGGGGGTGCGGTCGTCTAGAGATGCCGCATTTGACTCGGTTGGCTTCACCGAGCGGACACTCACCGAAGCGACCAATATGATCAATATGGGAGAAGTATCTCATGATCGTAAGGGACCGTCCTCGGTGCCAACCTATCTCTCCCATCTGGAGCGTCTTCTCCTGAGGTTGTGCAGACTGATCTGCGGACTCACTGATATCGTAGACGGTTCGCTGGTGCCGTTAGAGCCGTGCAGCCAGCCCCCACGACTGCATCACCAACGCTCACGGCAGATGAACCCCGACTCCCGGAGTTGCACGAAGCTAGTCCAAGCCACCCGGGGCCCCAGAGTTCGCCCTGGGGTCAGCCTCGATCCACCATCGAGCCGCTTTTTGCAAAGAACCACAAGCCAACGCAACCCAAGCCTCATCCTGATGATACTATTCCACCCAGTAGATGCAAATGCAAAAGGACACTCCCAGACCACGCCGTCGCAGGACATCTGGCTCCAGCCTTTCCGCGGAACCAGGCCATCCTCTCTTGCCGCCACTAGACGGGAAGGAGACAGGCCTGGGGCCCTTTAACCGGTTAACCCAGCCGAGAGAAAGGCCCAGTCTGCACGCCTGTGTTCTCGCGTGAGATCCATGAGAATAGAAAACGGGCGAGACCAGGGTGGGAGATGCAGGATAGATGAAAACACCACCAGGATCGCCAACTGAAAGAAACCGCGAGCGCGGACGACGGGCACCTAGCGTGCTGCAGTGCTGATGGCTTGCAGTCACCTGTAGTGTAGAGTGCCCTGTTGCGAATGGAACTGGTAAGGAGGGGCGTGTGCGTTCCTTCAGCACTGTATAGCAGAGGTTCCTTGGCTTGATATCGCAGGGCTGGGCAAGCGGCAACACCACAGGACCACCATTGCCGGGCATCGAGGAACTGACAGCCCGTAAATTCCGCTTCGTGCTCCTTGCAGCTTGCTAGTAGGCAAGAGCCGTGTGCGCTTGAGGAGGGGCGGTAGAAGGAGCGAGGACTGTCTACTGGTTTGAATCTATCGCAGCAAGGCCACCAACTGGGTTCTCTGCCGAACAAGCGTGCTGTAGTCGGGGATGCAGTGCCCGACTAGTTCGCAGCTCGCCCTGCTGGAGTTGGCCTCTGAAGCGGGCCCGCCCAACTGCCGCGACGATGATGCAGATCATAGCAGCGCAGAAAATGTGGGAGGGGATGGAAGAAATGACCACTCAGAGAACAGGGGAATTGGCTCGTTATCGTCGCGATATAGCCCGACGTTCTGGGAATCGCGCCTGTCAGAAGCGCTAACAGGCGCTGGGGGCTGACGGCCGCACCATATCACAACGCCGCGCGCCAGCGGCCAGCACTGCGATTGGGCGTGCTGCCCAAACCCCCAAACCCCATCCCTCCGTAGGGCTGGAGGCGAGTGACGATTCGCAGATCTGTGATGCCGACGGTTTGTGTTTGAGTCACCGCGGTTGACTTTGTGGTTTCGGTCCGGCTCTGCGAGTGCTGTCGCGATGAATGCCGCTGGCAACACACCCACTCCAGGGCCCTTCTGAGCATTGTGACGAGGACCGAGTGAGGTGAGTCGAGGGAGCGAGTCTAGGCTCCAAGGCACAAGACACAACTGGGGATGTCTCCGGCACAAGGCCGTCAGACTCCAAATATCGTCGGCCTCATTAGGGCTTTGATCAAGACGCCGGGAGGGTGTGATGGTCGCGCGTCCAATCGTGAAGCCATAACGCGGACATGTTCGGAGGGCCAAGGTGAGTGTGGCACACCGAGCGCATCACTGTTTCGTGCAGCGGCCGCGGATCATCAGGATGTCGCCCGGGCCTTTCCAAGTCGTTTCAGCCGGACGCCAAAGCTGCTCGGCACACACCCCTCCCTGTCTCACCAAACTGGGCTCCCGGGCCGCACAGTATCGACGACTTTTTCACTTTTCCCCTTCCGTCGGCCTCTTCGGGCGCATCCTCACGGGCACGGCGACTCGACGGCAAGAGAGGGCGGGGGACGCGCCTCGCGATGAGCCTTGTAGGAGCGCGCGAGAGTGTGGCCGGGAATGCTTGGAACGGGAAGAGATTTGATTGCTGGGGAGCGGATTTTCCACGCGAAGTGAACCGCCCGGTTTGATGGACCGTGCCGCAGACTCGTCGTACCTTCCGTGCCGGGCGAATCTGGGAACTGGCAAATAGGCAACCGAAGCAAATTTTCACTTGCAACAAGCGGGCGACTGGCATTTCCAGTGTGCCGTCTTGTCGTTCTGCTCTGCGGCCAGATCTGGGTTGTACCGCCCTGAATCTCAAGGCACACTGGCACTGCCTGGCCTGCGCTCGGGTCTGCCGTTCGTCGTTCGTCCCATGTCGGCTCCGGCACACGACGCATATGCGGCGTCGCGTCGCAACTCCTCCTAGTGCTCCCGGCCACGGACGACTGCACATCCTCTGCCATGCAAGCCATCGAAAAGCGAAAAGTTACTTCTCTACAGTGTTTCAATCTAGAACCCGTCCCGCCCCTGTCATAGGCCCTCCCGTCCGGACAGACTGTCACAACCTCGTCCGTGCATCTCCAAGTCGAGAAGCAAGATTCGGTATGGAAGCGGGCGGCACGGCCAATCAGATACATGTTTCGTGGGTGAACTCGAAACTTTTTGCTCACCGATAGGCCGCAGCGGCTTGCCGTGCCCACCGCTGCAGGTTGCCTGACTGTAAGCTCCTGATGGAATCTGTCTGCCATCCCGGCATTCTTGAGAATGACGTGGGAAGGACACGACGGGTTGTCGCAAACTGTCGGCGGCCGCACGAATGTAACTGCCTAGCTTCCGTAACATAGGTTTGCGACCGAGGTGAGCCGGACGCTCACCGACAAACCGGACAAACACCGCCGACGATGTGCCGTTGGCGACCGCTATTCCCCTTGCTTCACCACAGTTTATTCCCCTCAAAGTTTTTCTTTCGCAATGTGGCGTCAAACTCTGTAAATAGGGGGAGGGCCGACCCCACCCCCTCAAGATAAGACGGCGGCGGTGATGGTGTGGGATGAGAAAAGGAGGCACAGAAGCACAGCACAGGGAGAGCCAAAAAAGCAAACGTGTGCACAAGAAAACCTCGGTGTGTTTCCAACCAACCACCCTTCGCGCTGGAATCTTGTATCTTGTCTATCTGTCGCCAGGAGGGCACAAGATTGATGATACAGGCAACGTATTACGAATGACACAGACACCAGGGAAACTCTCCCGACTTCCCTTGCTCGACGCGTTATCGCGAATGATGCCTGCGTCGTGCGCTGGTGGGGGGAAATTGGACTCTTGCGCCGCCGCGCAGGGACCAACGCAAGCCACCGGGGAGAACGGCAGAAACATCGTTTTAGGGCTCGGATCTAGGGTTAGCTGGCACCGGGAATATTCACATGGCGGCTGAAGCACAACTTGGTCTCGTAATTCGTGATAATCATTATTATTGAGACCTCGTGTGGGATGGTGGTTGGCTTGCAGCCAGGGCATCAGCGCCATGACGGCGCCACACAAACACAACTCACAAATTCGGGCATGGTGGTTTGAGAAATGTCCAAGGTTCCTTCTAATAATTGCTATGACTCGTCTATATCCCCTCCACATCATATCCAACCCGTGAACTCGCGAAAAAGGGGTATATCCATCCTGTGAGACCCACGGATAAGAGAGAAGGAAAAGGACGGCTCTTCGTAATTGTCCGAGCACGTCGAGAACTTAAAAATAAAAAAACGAGGCCCTTCCACGCCCGGCGGTGTCCTCCAAACGATCAACAGTTAGACCTAAACCTTCGAGATATCCGAACCCATATTCCATTAAGGGACTGTCACAGTCCCTGATTCACCTTTCTTGCAAAATGCTGCAAATATCCATCCGCTCGTGAGCACATGCGCTCATCAGAGCTTTCTAAATCCTGACTTTTGAAATCCTGTTATATCCCTTGCAGCTGGCTGCATGCTGTCATCGTGTGCTCGTCCTGGGTATCTCTGAACGACGTAAAAAAACGACGGCCACCATGCGGGACTGCTCCCGACTATGTTTATCGACAAGAGGCAAAAAAGCCTAGCAAAGACGATGACCCGGACTGCCAAATGACCCCGAAAGAGACCTATCTTACAAGCTGGCTCCTGGACGGTTGTGTATCTGTGGTAACCGCCCCCGAAGAGGGGACGGGGAGAAGACAAGAGACCAGAGACGCCGGGGTGAGGTGCCGGCGTTTTGGTGTGGAGGTAGTGTAGTGTAGTTTACATGGTAGGCTTCCTCAGGATCTCCTCGCAGTTGGTGTCGAAGCGCAGGTTCCAGAGGCGGACGGAGGCCATGAAGCGCTCGGTCTTCTCAAGCTCGCGCTCGCGGCCGAACATGGTCTCAACGAACTCCACGCCGGCGCCCTTGCCAAGCTGGGTGGTCTTGCGCTGCTTGGTGCTGGACTGGAGCATGGGCTGCTCGCACGTCTTCAGGAGCTTGCGGAGCTTGTCGGTGAGCCGGTCACCAGCCTCAATAAATTCCTCGACCATCTCACGGTTGTCCTTGGACCGGATCTTGGGGACGGCATCCTCGGCACGCTTGATCTTTCCGGCGAGCTTGATCAGGAGAAGCCACAGGTCGCCGGCCATGTCCGAGATGGGAGTGGCAGGTCCGTGGTGGTAGACGGTCCAGTCATAGACCCACTTGCCGAGCGAGTTGGCGTCAAAGACGCTTCCAAGCAGCATGATGGGCTCCTCATTGGGGTCCCAGTTCTTGAGCGAGTAGCCAGCGGGAATTCGGTGCCGCTTGGCATCGAGCTCGGTGGCGGCGCGCTTGGTCTCCTTCTCCTGGGGCTTCTTGTGGATGTGCGAGCTGGAGGGGCGGGCGGTCTGGGGCCGTTGCAGTGGCACAGAGGTCGAGTTGCGGCGCGAGTGTGCGGCCGGTGTGGCTGCGGACTTGCGGTCGGGCTCGTATCGCGGTGTCGCGAAACCTTGGGCCTCTCTGTCAAAGTATGGGCCGCCCTGTTCATAGTAGTAGTAATCAGTTTGGTGTCCTCCAGCGTTGATAGTGTAATATTCTCTGCTGTATCGCTTTTTCGATCGCGCGGATAGCACGACATAGGTGACACCATTGATCTCGATAAACTCGTCCTCGTCGGAATCCCCATGGTGGTCAGAGGCCCGAAAGTAGGAATGAGAGTTGCGACGCTCGCGCTTGGGGCGCGACCCCGAGAAACTCGGTTTGCGTGATGACCGTGGTTGACTCACATTAGCAGTGGCATACTGCCCGTCGCTCGTGTACCGCGGCGAGAAGGACGGGCCACGAGGACTGGGGTAGTTGTTTTGGAAGCCGCTGGTGCTTTGGCCACGGAAGTGAGCGCGGGTCGCCGGTCGCGCGGGCGTCGTGTTGTTGAAGTAGGCGTAGCCCGGTCCTCGGGGAGACGGCGTCGGCGACGGACTGGGGAACTTCTTGGCGTCGAAGAAGTAGTCGTCGGCGCCCGGCGTGGACTCGTATGGCGAGTAGTTTGCCATAGTTTCAGGCTCTTGCGATGAATGTCTAGACATCCGATCCTCTCTCTGCACGCCTTCGGGAGAGATGCCTGATTCCCTCGCCTTTTGCGGGGGTGGTGGTGGTTGTTGTTTTGCTGTTTGCCTGGCTCAAAATTGTGGGCCAATCGCGCCTGTGTCGAGACGCGGGAGAAGATGACACCCGTCACCTTGGTCTGTGGTCGGTAGGAAGAGGGAAAGAAGTTCGTCGTTCTGAGAACATGTCCAAAAACCTGGTGTATATATCTCCGCTGGAGAATCGGGCATCAAAGTCGGGATGACTCTGACGGTGCTGGTTGCTGCTGGACGCTTCTGGGGTCCAGGCTGAAAGATTGGTAAACCGGTTGGCAAGGGCGCAGAGCGATATGCGAGGTTAAGAAATTTGAATTGGCATATGCCAAAGTTGAGCAAGAGGAAATGTAAAAATGCTGGTGGTTGGCGGTTGGCCCCTTTAGTAGTGTGGAAGGTGAGGAGAACGGGCGGACAAAATCAGGCCAAAGGCCTCGCAGGACAACTGGGACAGGGGGTGTCGAGGGAGGCAGGGGTG
>Ga0247758_1002220_pt1 | contig 11280 bp, 7 predicted proteins | sample UWRJL156409C4_FD_180950 | JGI IMG/M metagenome (GOLD analysis project Ga0247758, IMG submission 180950) | Plant litter microbial communities from Arlington Agricultural Research Station in Wisconsin, United States - UWRJ-L156-409C-4 | ecosystem: Environmental > Terrestrial > Plant litter >...
GGCGGTCGCGCTGTCGTTGAGCTTCGTCGGCGCTTTCGCGTGCGGAGGTTCGAGCAGCAACGGCTCTCATCCCGGTTCCGGTACCCCCCATGGCCCGACCGGCGTGGCCAACGGTAGCGGCTGTACCGACGCGTCTCAGTGCGCGAGCGGCTTGTGCAGCAGCGGCCAGTGCACGAACGGCCCGAGCAGCGCCGCGACCAGCGCGGGGCCACACTTCATTGGTGGTGGGCCGACCTCGCGTCCGCTCACGACCGGTTGCCCGCCCACCACCGCGTCCCAGTGCGGCGGCACGTGCGAGATGTCCGGTGGTACACCGGTGGCGGTGCTCGCGCCTCCCGCGACCATCTGTTACGCTGGCGATGGCGATCTCACGCCGAACGACCCGACCGGTGTCATCGAGCAGGTGATCGAGACTCTTGGCGGCAAAACATACCTGCATCTGCGCGTTACCTTCGACCCGCGCTTCGTGGACAACACCTATGGGGTCAACGCCTCCTCCGGCTGGGTGAACAAGGTGAAGAACGGGCCCGTGGGCGGCATGTTGCCGGTCGACCCGATGGGTGGCAAAGCGGGCCCAATGGGCGGCAAAGCGGGCCCGATGGGCGGCATGGCGGGCAAAGCCGCGCACACTTTCGACGATCTGGTCGGTAGCGATCACGTAGAGCTGGTGTTGGTGGATCTCAAAGGCAACACGGTCCTCGACTTCGACGTGGACTACGTTTCGCAAAAGAAGGATGCCCCGTGCGGCTACGGCACGCTCGGTGTGAACGGCGGCGAAGGCAAGATGATCAAGGGCGATGCCTCGGCGATCGTCAACGTGGCAACGTCCATCGATCGCAACCTGAACGGCTGCGGCTACTGCCTAACTACTGATTCGCCAGTATCCGACGACAACTTCACCCCCGACCCCGCCGCACCCAACTGGGACTACCGGGTGGTGTACGAGGTGTGGATCGATTTCTCGGTCTTCAAGGGCCTCGGCTTTGGTGGTGCCTACATCCCGGACGTGCACGCCTCGCCGTCGATGGCCAGCGACAACACCATCGAAGTCGAGCCGGAGCGTTGCCCGCCGGATTGGGACACGCCGTACTGCCCGCCGAGCGTGATCGAGGAGGGCGGCAACTGCTTCAATGCCCCGCCTACCGACGGCACCTGCCCTGAAGGCACGGTCCCCGATATCAAGAACGAGGGGCAAAGCTGCGTGCCGTCGAACTACTAGCGGTTGGACCAGACTCCGCTTCGACGATAGCCCCATGAATGCAATGAGTCGTGTGCCTCGGTTCGGGCTTTCAGCGCTGTTGTTCGCCCTGATCGGCGCGTGCAAGACCAGCGATGAATCCACGGAGGGGCTGAACGCGAGCGGCGGTACGGCTGGTGCCGCCTTCGCTACTGGCGTGAGTCTCGACGTCGGCAATGGCGGCAATGGACGCAGTAGCGTCACGGGTGATGTTGCGGGCGCGGCTGGCCAGAGCGAAGGGCCCAGAGTCGAGGGCTGTGAAGGCTTTGCCGGTCTCGACGAGTGCGGCGTGACCTCCGTCGAAGCTAGCTTCAGCGCCGCCAACGTGCTGCTGGTCATCGATAAATCGAGCAGCATGGATGACCAACCGCAGGGCTTCGAGCTCAAGAAGTGGGATGCGCTGAAGGCCGCGCTCGCTCCCGCGCTTTCGGCGGTAGAAGACGAAATGAGCTTCGGGCTGTTGCTCTACCCGTTCAGTAAGCAGACGGAGATCCCGCTCGATTGCTTCGAGGGTTGCTGCGAGGTCCCGCAGGGGCCAGCGGCGCTCGAGGTGGGTATCGAACCGGGGGTCGCCAGCGCGTCCAAAGTGATGGCCGCGCTCGACGCGGCTGCGCCCGGTGGCGGCACGCCGACGGCAGCCGCGCTCGACGCCGCGCTGGCCTACTTCACGACCGGCGATGGCAAAGATTTGAAAGGCGATCGATTCGTGCTGCTCGCCACCGACGGCGGCCCGAATTGCGGCGAAAATAGCCCGATCTGCGCGGCCGATCATTGCACGCCGAACCTCGACGGCTTGTGCCCTGCCGCTCAGGGCAACTGCTGCCGCGGCGAGGGCTCGTATTGCCTGGACGACGCCGCAGTGCTGCAGAAGATCCGCGCGCTTGCCGACGCCTCCGTGCCGACCTTCGTGATCGGCATTCCAGGCACTGAGACCTACGCGGAGTATCTGAATGCCTTCGCGACCGCATGGGGCGTACCCAATCCGCAGAAGCCCTCGGCCTATTATGCAGTTTCCGCCGAAGGTGGAGTCGACGAATTGACGCGAACCTTTGGTGACATCACCACCCACCTAGTGCGTTCGTGTGAGGTCGATCTGGGTCCGATGGCGCCCGACAAGCGGCTCGTCAACGTGGCCGTCGACTGCGACATCGTTCCATCGGACGACGGCGCTGGGTGGGAAATCAGCGATCAAGCACAGACCACGCTGGTTTTAGCAGGCGACACCTGTAGCCGCGTCAAGCGCGAGGGCGCGAGGCGCATCGACGTCGTTTACGGTTGCCCGACGGTGAAGTGAGAGAAACATGCGCAAACGCTCGAGCAGAATCACCGTTTTGACAACCTTGCTGTTCGGCATCGGGGTTGCCTGCAGCGACCCCCAGAGCAGCACCATCGATCCGAATTTCCACGCGTCTGCCGGAGCACACTCGAGTAGCAGCGGCGCCGCGACCTCAGCGGCCACCGCAGGCAGGGCGAGTACTGCGGGCAGCTCCACCTCCACGGCGGGGGCGGTGAGCTCCTCCAACACGGGCAACACTGTCGCCTCCGGCGAAGCGTGCAAAGGTCTGCCCATCGAGCTAGTCAACGACGCCCAGGCCGGCGCCGGTGGCGTCGGCACCAGCGGCGGAGAGGCGGGCGCCGGCGCGCTCGAAGCCTGTAGTGGCGTGTCCGTCGAGGCCGAAGCGGTACCGGTCGATGTGTTCGTGATCATGGATCGCTCACAGTCCATGGGCCTCGCAGTCGAGGGCTCCAACATGACGCGTTGGGACGCGCTGCATGCGGCCGTGCAAAGCTTCGCTCAGAACCCAAATGCCGCCGGCATTCGCGCGGGCATCGGCTTCTTCAGCCTGAGCGGCGCTGGCGACGACGCGCGAGATTGCAATCCCGAAGCGTACGCCGCGCCCAGCGTGCCAATCGGCTTGATCTCCGAAATCGGCTCGGATCTCGCGTCGGCGATGGATCAAGCGGCTCCGGGCGGTCTGACTCCGACGGTGCCCGCGCTTCAGGGCGCCATCAGCTACGCGAGCTCTTGGGCTCAGAGCAATCCGGGGCGCGCGACCACGCTGGTGTTGGTCACCGACGGTTTTCCCACGCAGTGCGACAACGCCCCCGAGCACATCTCTCGAGCCGCCCAGGCCGGTTACGAGAGTCCGGAGCGCATCCGTACTTTCGTGATCGGTGTCGGCGATGTGGCCAAGTTCAACTTGGACAATTACGCGCGCTCGGGCGGTACCAAGCGCGCCTATTTGACTGACGCGGGCGACGTGACCGCTTCGTTCGTCAGTGCGTTGAACAATATCACCGATCGCGCGCTGGCATGCGAATACCAGCTGCCGCCGCCCCCGGATGGCATGAAGCTCGACACCACCAAAGTGCAGGTCCTATACACGCCCGCCGCCGGCGCTCCCGAAGAGGTGCCGAGCATTTCATCCTACTCGGCGTGCGCCAAGAACCCGAACGGCGGGTGGTACTACGATGATGCCAATTCGCCTTCGAAGATCACGGTTTGCCCGTGCACGTGTGCGCGCCTGCAGGCGGGTCGAGTCGACGTGCGCCTCGGTTGCAAGCCGCGCCTCGGGTTGCGTTGACTCCGAGGGACCCAGTTGGAATTTTGGCGACGTGTGTTTTGCGACGGCTTACTCAGAACTGCGCCATGAACTTCCACGCCAGAGGTGGAACGAAGGCCTTCAGGCCATCGTCCCCGGTCGACGTCCCGTCAGCCACGGACGAGGGCGTGTGCGCGCCATCGAAGGTGCACACTTTGACGGGATAACCGGCCTTGCAGCCTTCGAAGTCGTAGCAGAGGTATTTCTTGCTCCCAACCATCGTCGTCTGGATGGTCCCCGGAATCGTGCAGCCATTGTCCTGAGCGTGCGCGAGGACGCAGTACTTCCCGCCTTGCTTCGCGCTATCGTTGCTGACCCACGGACATTGGGTATCGCTCATGCCGGTGATCCCCATGTATGCAATGGGCGCCGCGTTCGAATCCTTTGGCTCACCCGGAAGATTGTAATTGGCCGCGGCCATGGTGACGGCCGCGCGCAGCTTCGTCTGACGCGTGATCGACAAGGCATAGCTCATCATCGCTCCGAAGCTGAAGCCCGTGGTGAAGACCCGGCTCTCGTCGATGCACAGGTTCGCGTTGACGAGGGCGAGCAGGTCGTCGAAAAGCACACTGTCGCGCGTGAAATCCCAGGGCAGGTTGCCCATACCCCCGGGCGCTATGAAGATGGCGGGCTGGTTGGCCGCGGTCGCTTCGCGGCGGAGCCCGAAATACGCATAGTTTTTGGCGTCGAAGTTGGGCCCGTTGTTAGCGGGATATTGGCCAATCGCATTGCCGGTATTCGAACCGTACGCCTGGTACCACGAAAAGATCAGACGATAGGGATGCGTTGGATCGTAATCCGCCGGGATGTCGATGATGTATTCGCGACTCGAGCCGCCGCTCGTGATCTTGAGTCTGGTCGACGTGGGAAGACCGTTCGCGATCGACATGCCGCCGGTGGTCAGCGCCTTCAGGCCCCCCGCGACGCTACAACCTTTGCTCGGAACCACGCCGCTCCCGCCCCCGGCGCCTCCGGCGCCTCCGCTGCCGCCAGTGCTCGATCTTCCGCCCGCCGCTGCTCCGCCGCTTCCGCCCGCCGCCGCCCCGCCCGAGGTGTTGCCTCCGGTGGCAGCTCCGCCACTCGAAGTTCCGCCACTCGAAGTTCCGCCACTCGAAGTTCCGCCACTCGAAGTTCCGCCACTTGGGCTACCCCCCGTGGCCGCGCCGCCTGTCGATGAGCCACCGCTGGCCCTGCCGCCCGTGCTGCCCGCAGATCCGCCGCTACCGGCCGAACTCGACGTCTCGGGAGTCGAGCTTCCGCAGCCCATGATTCCCGTCGAAACTCCAAAAACCAGCGTCGGCAGCCACTTATGCATGCAATGTTCCCGTGGAAACTGAGGCGCTCCGCACGTTCCTCCGCAGACTGCGGGGGAAAGGTCGTCTCAGGGTGTTCGATTGGTAGCAATGTCAGGACCCACCAAAAACCGTCGACATCTTCGATGCGGCAGCGATTTAGCCGGCACGCTCAAGAGCGCGGGCGGCGATTTCGATGTTCGCCAACCGATGGCATGAGGGTCCGCCCACGAATCTGTCGTCTACAGAATCCCGCCGACGATCGCGCAAGAGTTGCAAGCGCGCGAGACTCGCGTTGCCACTTCGTTGATGGATCAAGCGCCGCAAACCGGGGCCGAGTTTCATGTCGTCAGGTCGTGTGGTCGCAAGCAGAAGGCCTGCCCCGGAACTGTTTGCACCAAGCCAGGCCGTGCTAATCGTGGGAGCAATGCCTGTGCCCGTCGACGCACCGCCGTCAGCCACGCTGATTTGGGATGGTGGGCAGCTCCCGGCCTGCGATCGCGGCACCGCGTTACGGCGAAACGTAAGCGTTTACCTGGGGCGGGACCCGTTCGAGGACAACGCACCGCTGACCATTCGTGTGGGGGTGCGTCGCGCTGCCGAGACAGGAGCGGTGGTGGCAGACGTGAGCGAAGTCGACGACCAAGGTCACATTCTTGGCGTCCGCTCCGTGTCCGGCGGTACCAGCTGCGAAACGCTCGACGAGCCCTTGACCCTGGTGGTCGCGCTGATGCTCGACGAGACCCCGCGAACCTTGGAGCGGCGAGTCGAGTTGCCCCCGCAGCCACCCGAGCCGCCGGAACGACGAACCGATCCTGGCGTGGAGGACGCCTCGGACGCCGACCCAACCTCGAATGTTCCGGAAAATCCAGCCGAGGAAGCGCAACCGGCGCATGCATTCCTGAGCGCGGGGATTGCTACGTCATTCGGAAAGCTGCCGTTTTTCAACTTCGGACCGCGACTTCAAGCGGTCTTCAAGCCACGTCGCTTTTGGGGGCTCGAGCTCTCGGCTGGAGCTCTGGGAGGGGCGCAGGTCGAGCTACCCGGTTCGGGTACGATGGACTTTCTCTTGCTCGAGTTCGGAGCGGCCCTCTGTCCCCTTGAAAGCTTTCGCGACGGAGTATTGCTCAGGGCATGTGGTGGAATCACGGTGGGTTGGCTGCGAGCCGAGAGCCATGATCTGGACCCGAGCCGACGGCGAACCGAAATCGTGCTGAGCCCCGAGTTGCACCTACAGGTCGGTGAAAGCATCGGAAAGAATTTCCTGTTCGGTGGTGGGGCGGGGGCCGCTTTTCCGATCCGCCCGAATCAGTACGTTTATCGAGATCCCGACGGCGTTCAGCAAGTTGCTTTCCAGATGTCACTACCTTCAGTGATGCTGGAACTGTTCGTCGCCCGTCGATTTCCCTGATCTTTTCGATCAGAAAGATCTCAACTTGCTCCCATAGTGTTGAGTGGACGAGCGCACGGCGGAAGCTGAAACGACCGTTCCAGTGCCGAGCTTCGCCCAGATTTTCGAGCAGCATACGCCGTTTCTTTGGCGGGCTTTGACCAACCTCGGGATCCCCAAGCACGAGGTTCAAGACCTGTGTCAAGAGATCATGATCACCGTTCATCGCCGTCTGCCCAGCTTCGACGGCATGTCCTTGCGTGGCTGGCTGTACGGCATCTGCGTGCGAGTCGCATCCGACTATCGAAGGAGCGCGCGCGTACGGCGGGAGATCGTCTCGGAGTCACCTCCCGATGAAGCGAGCTCGAGCGACTTGGTTGAGTTCATCGATCGTGGGCGCGAGGTTCGACTCCTGCTCGACGCGCTAACCCAGCTGGACGAACCGAAGCGAGTCGCGTTCGTGCTGTTCGAAATCGAAGAGCTAACGCTCGCTGAAGTGTCCGAGGCGGTCGGAGCACCGCTACAAACCGTTTACTCTCGGATCAAAGCTGCGCGCGAACAAATGCAACGAGCGTTTCAGTCGCGAACGTCGCCGTATCCGAAAAAGGGAGGCGCCATTGAAGCAAGATGATGGTGCCTGGCAACTCGAGCGGCTGAGCGCCGCAGAGGCGCCCGAGCTTTGTCGTGCGGTCGACGCAGCGAAGCAACAGCTGCCGAACGCCCGTGAGCTCGCTGCGCTGGCTGCGAGCTTGCCGCTGCAAGGGCTGCCGCTGGCGACGAGTGGCGCTTCGCGCCGCGATCTGGCCGCGCCAACTCGGTCGGGAAGATACTGGTTGGTGGTCGGGAGTGCCGTGTTCGGTGCGATCGTGATTTGCGTCGCCTTGGTGCGCCTGCCAGTTGCAACTTCGAGTACTGCCAGTTCGCACGTATCGGGTGCGCCTGCGGACCCGCGCCGGCCAGCTGTTGGCGGGTCGGCCATGGCCGTTCCTGGTGCACCGCCCACATCCGTCAATCGGGGTGCACTCGAACTCACACCGTCAATGCCAGAGTCCGCGGCCAATGACGCGTCAGCGGCCGCGCCAGGTCCATCACTTGCCGCCTCCGGTTCCGCGCCGGAAGCGGCGGTTGTGACCAACGCAGCCGTGCCCCGCCCTGCGGCATCGGTTGCCCGTTCGCTGGCGAGCCCGAGGACTAGCCAATCGCCCGCGGGATCCGCGCAGGGGGCGAGCCTTGGTGCCGGCACCAAAGTGCAACCCAGCGAGGTCGAGCTACTTCGTGATGCGCGCTTGGCGTTGAGAAGTTCGCCCGCTTTGGCATTGGGCCTGACGGAGCAACACGGTGCTTTGTACCCGCGTGGCACCATGGTCCAGGAGCGCGAACTGATCGCGATCTCCGCGCTCGCTCTCTTGGGGCGGCACGCGGCAGTGTTGTCACGCGCTCAGCGTTTCGAGCATGATTTCCCTGGTTCTCCCTATCGCAAACAAATCGCCCAGATAGCTGAGTGAACGCGACAGCGATTGGGATCATAAAAGTTCAGCCCAACGCCCATTTGAGGATGCGCCATCTTCGCGTACTCAAGCTCGAGGAGCCTCTAACTTGTCCAAGACCTCAGTCGCTCACTACCGCACGCCACCATGGCTTCTGCTGCTTGCGGTCAGCCTTTCCGGCGCGGCTGGGTTCGCCGGCTGCAGCGGAAAAGTGAAGGACATGGGTCAGCAGGTAGGCTCGGGCGCTGGCCCAGGTGCCGGCGCAAGTAGTGGCGCGCAGTCGGGCAGTTCCGGCTCTGGTTCGACCGGTGCCACTTCGCCTTGCGGAGCGACGGCGTGCGTCAGCTACACGGGACCCAAAACCTTCGTCGAACCAGGCGCGCCTGCGGATGCCCCGAGCACATTCGAGGCGGGCACGGTGCACGCACCAGGCAGCAATCAGACGCTCGAGCCGAGCGTGATCTATCCGGCCAACGAGACCATGTTTCCCGTGAATGTGTCGCACATTCGCCATGAGTGGTCCGGACAGGGCAACGATCTTTTTCGCCTGACTTTCACGGGCCCGAAGACGACCGTCACCGTCTACACCAGCTCACTCGACTGGACCCCGACGGACGAGGAGTGGGACTGGATCGCCGAATCGAATCGCGGTGCTGCGACTCAATTCAGCGTCAGTGCGCTGTCCAGCGCGAATCCGCGCGACATCTGGTCGTCTCCTGCAATCACCGAGCTATTCAGCGACGCTGCGGTCGATGGCGCGATCTACTATTGGTCGACGGGCAGCAAGGGCGTGATGCGGGCTCTCGTCTCGGATCCGATTCCGCAAAAATTTTATACTGATCCGCAGGCAAGCGACAGTGACACGTGCGTTGCGTGTCACACCGTTTCGCGCGACGGAAAGCGGCTTGCGGTCGGCTACGACGATGAAACTCTGCGCGAAGTCGCCATTCCCGAGCGCAGCGTATTGATCCCCAACGCCGTTAGCGGCGGAGGCACCGGCGGCAACGCCAGCGCGCCCGCCGCGGGTGGGATGCCCGGCAAGATGATGATGCCCAAGCCCGATATGGGCATGGGAATGGGGGCGAAAGGTGGCATTCCGGCCGCCTGGAGCACCTTTTCGCCGGATGGCAAGCAGCTGCTGATCGCCAAGAGCGGCGTGCTCACGCTGCTCGATTCGGATACCGGTAAGACAGTGGGTGACAACAACGGCGTGGTGCCGTTGCCCAGCGGTGTGATCGCGACGCACCCCGACTGGAACGCCAAGGGCGATCTGATTGCAATCACCGTTGGCACCAAGGGTGGCAACAAAGACGTCGAAGGGGGCGCGATCGCTCTCTTGCCGTACAACGGCGGCAAGTGGGGCGCTCCCATGGAGCTTGTGCCCAACGGGGGTGGAGACGACAACAATTTCTTCCCGGTCTGGAGCCCGGACGGGAAATACATCGCCTACGTGAACGCCACCGGGAACTCGAACAATGCGACCAGCGCCGTATTGAAGCTCGTCGTCGTGGCCGACGGCAGCGTCAAACAGCTCGTGCGTCTGAACGAGCGAGTCAATGATCGAGACGGCGTTTTGGCGATCGGCAACACGATGCCCACTTGGGCACCATCCAGCAATCCTGGCATCTTCTGGCTCGCGTTCTCGAGTCTGCGTGCCTACGGCACGCTACGGCCACAGGACAAGAAGACGGACCAGATCTGGATTGCCGCCGTCGACCCGGGCCAGAAAGATCCGAGCTACGCCGGGTTTTGGGCGCCGTTCCAAAGCATCGAAGAGGGCAACCATCGCGCATTTTGGAGTCACAGCTCGGACGATACGCAGTGCCGATGTGTCGACATCTGCGGTGACGACTTGGACAACGATTGCGACGGCGTAGCCGACGAGAAAGATTGCTCGACCTGCAGCCAAACCGAGATTTGCGGCGACGGCATCGACAACAACTGCGACTGTGTGATCGACAATTGCAACGTGGAAAACTGCACCAACGGCGTCGACGACGACGGCGATGGGCTGATCGACTCTGACGATCCGGTCTGCACGGTCAAGTGAAGCCCGCCGCCGCGCACGGAGAGGATCGAACTCGCGTCACTTGACGCTATCGAAAGCCTGTTTGAACTCAGCAGAGAAGGCGCCGTCGACTCGGCTGATCTCCGAGCCGGTGTCCCAGAGCACCGGCACGATGCCGCGCGCGACGGAGGCTTTTGCGACCGCGGTCATCCAAGCCGCGCGTGACGCGGCTTCCCGCACGTAGGGGTCGGTGCCGCGCGTGACCGCGAACTCGCCGAGGATAATCGGGATCTTCTTGTCGCTACTGCACGTGGAAAGCTTGCTGAAGAGGTCTTCCAGCGTCTGCTTTTCCGCGGGCGTGCCCCACTTCGTCAACACCGGTTGGCTGGTGTCGGAGTCATTCTGCTCTTTGATCGTGAATGTCCAGGGCGTGTAGTAGTGAATCGACAGGAATAGCTTGCCCGAACCGGCGGGATCGGTCGGGATCGTGAAGGCCGGCACGCACGTCTTCTCGAGGTCCGTGTTGAAGCCGGCGATCAGCAGCGCGCGGGTGGCGTTGTAGCCGCCTTGCGCGCGCACGGTGGTGACGAACAGCTGATTCATCTCATTGAGCGGCGGAATGTTCGGGGTGCCGTATTTCTGACCATCGGTGGTCCAGCTGCCCTCTTCGTTCATGCCCTCCAAGATCAACTGGTGACCGACTCCGCTAAACGCCATGCCGATCTGCTGCCAGTAGTTCGTAAACTTGGTCTTGATCTCGGTCGTGAGCGAGAACGGCGGCGATCCTTTTTCGTTGTTGATCCAACCTCCGTCCCAGTGAATGTTGACGATGGCGTACATGCCAGCCGCGGTGATCCAGCCGACGACCTGCTTCACCCGGTCCATCTTTGCCGGGTCGATCACGCCGTTCTTGGCGTAGGTGTCCCACGCGACCGGCACCCGCACCGTCTTGATGCCGCGGCTTGCCAAGCCATTGATGAAGGCCTGCGTGATCAGCGGCTGACCCCAGCCAGTCTCCCAAGTGACGGTGTTCTCGAGGGTGTTGCCGATGTTGGTGCCGAACCCCAACGCCTTCACGAGCGCCCGGGCATCGCCCGCGCCGTTGTTGCCCGCCGCACCGCCGCCGGCCGCGCCACCACCTGCGCTGCCGCCGCTCGTTCCGCCGCTGCCTGAGCTGTTCGTTCCGGCGCTGCTCGTTCCGCCGTTGCTCGTTCCGGCGCTGCTCGTTCCGGCGCTGCTCGTTCCGCCGTTGCTCGTTCCAGC
>Ga0247758_1002221_pt1 | contig 11274 bp, 2 predicted proteins | sample UWRJL156409C4_FD_180950 | JGI IMG/M metagenome (GOLD analysis project Ga0247758, IMG submission 180950) | Plant litter microbial communities from Arlington Agricultural Research Station in Wisconsin, United States - UWRJ-L156-409C-4 | ecosystem: Environmental > Terrestrial > Plant litter >...
GGACTCGAACCACGCCGGCCCATTTATGGTCACGGCAAGTATAGCCGGGACTGACTTCTTGCTCAGGATCTGCGACTAATACGGACTCGGCCAAAACAAAGTGTCAGGTGAGACTATATAGGTAGGCTGTCCTTTGGGCCTCTGCTAAAGTACGGCTCTAACCAGAAAGTATCTCTAGATGGTTTTGCTTCACTATTCCCAACGGGCACGAGCGCTCGCATTTGATACATCCAACATGAATCACGTCGCCAACGCTACCAAAGCTGACCAGGATACCATGCTGCTTTTAGCGCGAGCTGCCAAAAAAGACTCGGAAATGATGAAGCTCATTGCATTCATTTCCGTCCTCTATCTGCCCTCCTCACTTATAACGGTACGGCTACCCCTTACCCCGAGGAAGTGGCAAAAGGAACCACGTCGCGCTGATAATATATTTTTAGGCTCTTTTCAGCACTGGGTTTGTGACGGCCAGCCTAACAGGCGGTGGCACCGAGGCACACGACACGAGACGCGTAGTTACGCAGGCAGCCATATATACTGTGTTAGCTACCGCACTAACCATCCTTACTAGGACTATCGTCTATATCCTGAGGATGCGATGAAGACGGCTAGGATATGGCCTCCGTAGATTGGGTCTCTTCAAGCTACCGTAACATTGCACGGGAGGAAGGCGGTCGGAATGGAGACGGCGCTGCTTACCAGCTATTTACCGGCAACTTCAAGTTCTTCAGATGCGTGAAAACAGTCTATACATAGCTTTTGTCATGAAAATGGTGTCACATTAGCAGGATTTGCGGCACAAGTAGCATGCAGGCGGATGTGGCCTGTAAAGGGGAGTTGCCACAATTAGACCACATGTGGGCAGAGAGATTCCAGTTTCTTCAATATTTTCCATTTCTCCCATGTCTTGCCCTAAGTATCTGTCCATTAGTAGCTTAGTAGAATATGAGAATACCCCTGTGTATAAGGGTAGTTATTTTATCTGTGAATTTTTGTACTAAGTCCACTGTCACGGAAGCAAAGCCATTCCCGACCCCGATCTGTTGAATTCTACGCAGTCAACTAGAAACGCAGTAATTAGAAGTCGTTAAGTGTGTTCCATTTCTTTAAGCGGTCTGCGCGACCGCAAGCCCCTAAATTGTGGCTCAACCGCTCGCAGAGCGGCTGACTAAGGAATGATTACGTAATTTGACATACCCCCTTAATCTTCCACGTTCGAGTGGAGGATTAACTCTAAAAATAAGCCTGAATTGCTGATATCCTCGAATTCTTAGTGTTTTCAACCGCGTTATTCCTTACTCTCATCCATTCTGACGTCCGAATTAGGAAGGCGGTCTACCACCTCTACCTCACCTCCTTTAAATAAGTCACCTCACCTCCTTTAAATAAGTCCTCTCTAGCCTCTAATCGCTTGGCTGTTATTTCCTTCGCGGCGCGCGTGGCAAGCTGCTGCGCCACGTCTACCACGCCTATCGCCTTATAAAACTGCTTGAACTTAATCGTTAAGAGCGTATTACGACCTGCACCCGACACAGGCCTCGAGAGGACTGGCGCGGGTTAAGACAGAACGTATGGCAGGACGCCAACAGGTAAGGGGCGTTCTGAAGACGGCTTATTAAGCTAGCACTCCTAAACGGGGGTTTAATGTCACTATAGGTCGTTATCACTATAATGCTCAAGGGTAAGTCTGAACAGTAAGATATAAATAAATAATTAAATACTAATATAAAAAACCAGAGTCCCTCACGGTAGTTATAGGCATAACTATAACTATTTATACTAACTAATTAAAAGGTACTTTATACCTTACTTATAACGTTATAAGTACTTATTATGTAAGCACCTTACATTATATAAGCGCTTTACTTATAAGGTTTCTCCTACTTACACTATAAGCACTTAACATATTACAAGCAGCACCTTATTAGTTATAAGGGTTTCAGGTCTTTACACCCTTAACCTAATATATCTAGACAGTATACATTATCTTCTTATACTGTTCTTTCTACAGGGGATTTATCAAGCTGCCCTAGCTTAAGTAACAGCTTACAGGGTTGTTACACAATTCCCCCTCTTTAACGTTCTTTTTCTATAAAGGATTTAAGAGGTAAGTTTCTCTTTTCACCACTTTACTATACAGCAAGTATCCAGCTCCTAAGTCTTAAAACGGGAATAAGGTAAAAGTATTAACTACTATCTAAACCTTACAGCTTACACATACGCGTTTAGTAGCGAAATGTCCCCTTATTCTTTTTATAAGTTTACTGTCCCCTTACTTATCTGCCAGGTTTCAAACAGGTCTAACAGTTATAACCACTACCTAAAGAGGCACCGTCTTTCTTAGTGTGATACTTTCAGCGTAAGTAAGGTAAAGCTAAAAGCCCTTTTAGTTAAGAAGTAAGACCTTAACTTATAAGTTAAATCCGCTACCTAACAGTTATATAAGGTTACTGTTAAGCTTTAAAAGGTATTAGTACGTTTAGCACGTCTTTATAAGTAATGGTCTTAACTTGAAGATTGTGCTGTAAAGGTGTTTAGTTGTAAAGTGGAATTGCTGGAGTTCTAATCTCCTAAAGAAAGTAGGAATACTTAACAGTAATAGCATTACGTAATATATAAAGCTATTAAGCCCTAACAGCACTTTAAAGACCACACTAACCCCACCTAGATAGCAGCCTATAAAAGCCCTAATAGGACTAACAGTAACTATTAATAAAGTTTAACAACCCCTATAACCAGTTATATCACCACTTACAAGCAGCCTTTTATAAAACAGTTAATAAAGTTAAAAGTACTGTATTAAAACATTAATAATAAGGACGTGAGACTTAATAAGGTATTAGAAACACAGAGTGATTATAACCTAATAATGATATAAAAACCACCTTAAAGCCAGTTTACCGGCACTTTAAGATGTAAAAGAGGAGGGAAATTTAGCATAATTTACTATAACGGGAGGGTAGCACTATACGTTAGTAAACGGCTTACTAACGTAGCGTGGATTATAAACTTTAGCCTAGACTGGGCGTTAGTAACGTTCAGCTATAAAAAGGAAACTATTACAGTCTACTTAATCTATATATTAAGTAAGAAACTAGATAACTAAATCATCTCCCTAACTAAAATTGAGGTAAAAGCACCTTAAGGGAGAGTAGTTATAATAAGTGACTTTAACATATATAACCCAGTATAAGATAAGGAGGGATATAGGAGCCTTAAAGCTAAGCCGTTAGTGAGGTTAATGGAAAACTGGGACTTAATGTTAAAGACCTTATTTAGGGAACTAACATAACTTAAACGTAAAAACAGAGAAAGAGACAGTATAATAGACCATATATAGGTGTCTTATACGCTAAGTGTTAATTACTTAAGTGTGGAGAGTATAGTTAAGTTAAACTATATACTATAAGTAGTTAAGATTAATAACATATTAGTAAAATAAAAAGAAGGAGAGGAAGGTTACATAAAGTATTTAAAAACACGTTAAACCTTTAAAACTAAATATAGTTTAGGTTAGGTTTATTAAGACAGTTAAAGGACCAGAAGGTCTACTATATTACCTAAATGATAATTTAAAAGGTGGAGGAAAGTAAGAAGTTAATCTACAGATAAGTGAAAAAGTTAACTTATTTAAGGTACCTGTTAAGTATAAGAAGTTTACCCTATTTTAAAAAAAGATACTGTAATTACTAGATTACAGATTATAAGATTATAAAATTAAGCTAAAGCCAGGAGTGAAGCTTTACAGCTTTTAGCTTTATTATTTAAACCCTTAATAGGCCGAAGCCTTAAGGGAGTATGTTAATAAAAATCTGAAAAATGGATTTATTATAAAGTCCTAATCCTTAATAGGGTACCTGGTGCTGTTTATCCTAAGAAAGGGAGACGGTAAACTATATATGGTTATTAACTATTAAACATTAAATAAGGATATAATTAAGAATTGTTACTTATTATTACTTATTACAGAAATGTAAGAATAGATTATTAAGGTAAACTAATTCTCCAGCCTTAATTTCCCTATAGGATTTAACTATATTAGAGTAAAGGAAGAGGATGAGTATAAAACGGCCTTTTAAACCTGTAATAGGTATTACTAATACTGTGTTATACTAATGGGATTAATAAACGCCCCTGTAACCTTTTAAGGCCTTATTAACAGTGTTCTCCACCCCTTCTTTAATAAGTTTATCTTTATGTATTTAAACGACGTTTTAATCTATTCTGAAACTTTAAAAGAATATTAAAAACATATACGACAGGTTTTAATAGCTTTTAAAAAAGTAAAGCTAATAATAAACCTAGAAAAGAGCTATTTCTACATTTAGGAACTAAACTATTTAGGGTTTAAAATAACCCTTAGAGACGAAAACTGTGTGGGCAAAAGACTGGCTGGGGCTCACACTAAGAAAAGCGGAAAACCTAAATTAAGAAAAGTGGACAGACCGTAACCCTGACATCTCCACCCTTCGTGACTGGAAGGAAAGACAACGAAAAAAGAGGCACAAGGCGTTCGCACGCCGCGGTTACATCACTACCGTAACAGACATGTACAACCTTAACAAGAGCAAAATACCACTCTAACTCCATTAAAAACTTATAAAGGCTCAGAGCTCTATCCTTACGCAGGTTAAAACAGAGAAGATTAGCCTAAACGCTTTCCTTTACTAGAGAAAGGTCCTTAAGGTAATGTCGCCCTAGTGCTAGTGTGGTATTACCCCGGAAACGGCAGCACATATGATCTTAAGGTGCCTAGAGTATAATAAGAGCAGCTTATACAGCATTTAACTCCACAACCGGTAAAACTTAAAAGTAAGGCTATTACACCTAGTAAACGTAGCGATCATTACCAACTAGATTATGGAAATTAAAAGGCTGGAAGAATACAACCTGGCTAAGATACTTAACAATGACGGAAAAGGCTTAGGCAGACTGTTACCGGACCGCACTAACCCTAACAACGTATAGGGTATAAAAAAGAAGAAAATACCGAGACGTCAGCTTAGATTTTAAGGTAGCATAACAAAGACCTAACCTGGAAGATAAGATAGTAAATAATATTAAGGGATAATTATATAACTAAAGACCTAAACTGTAAATATACCGTAAACACACCGTAAACATACCGTAAATAACCCCTACACTATTATATATTAACTAAACGTAACTACCACTATTAACTTAAAGATTGTTAAGAGGAGGACAGTTCTGGTCCTAGGCGTTATTAATAATAACTTATAATAACAGTTAATAGTAAACGAACTACAGACAGACTGTAATTAACGTGTACTTACGTCCTAACTAACCTATTATTAAGTAATCTGGCCCTTTAAACTAATAAGACCGTTAAGTATAGTTAAACGATATTAGATAAGGTTTAAGCACGTCTTAAGACGTTAGGCCTAAACAGGCAGAGTAATATTAACTTGTAAGCCACCTGTAAGAGTGGTAAGTAGAGGCACCTAAGCAGCCTAAACTAGCGTTACAGGACCGCCACTAAGACTGCCGTAAATTATAACAGATAAACCTAAGCTAAAGGGAGTAGGAGGGACGCTTTAACTACAGCCCAAACGCTTAATAACCCATTATTTAACTATCTTAATATTAAGGCAGAGAGACAGCTAAACTTACTAGACCGTGTCGAACTAATTAATTAATTATTACATTATTAATAACCTGTATATAACTTAATAGAAGAAATTACTTACATCTTAACGAGCCAGAGCGGCAGCTAGCTTATAAGACGCACAGATTACTATAACAGTAACGTAACACTTTAAAGTGTGGGCGAAACCTAGACCCTAAACAGTTTAACAGATAGTAAATAGAGTGTAAGCGACATAAGAACTTACTATATAAAGATAATCACTATAACTGTCACTATACTTCTAATAATAAGTTAAATCTATAATTAGTTAATAAACGTCTTGTAAATAGTAGGAGCAGTTACTTACTCTAAATAGGATAACACTTATAATGGTCTAAAGGGGAGTCTAGATAAGTACAGTTATTTAATAAGTTAACACAGGTTAGGTAAGGTAACTTATTAACGTTATTACTAATGACACGTTAGTAATACGATAAAGAGGGGATAATGTAGATAATTAATAGGGTGTTAATAAGGTAGTTACAGGTGGTGGTGGTAAGAGGGTTGTAATTAAAGTTATTAAAGTTACGCTTATAAGGGTTTAGGACAGATATAATAACAGTAAAAGTAAGTAAGCGAGGGTATAAAGAGGCGATTACAGGGCATGTAAGGCTTAAAGTTTAGGAGGAGGAAGTTAGTGGTTAAAAGAAGAAAAGTTTTAAAGGAAGGCTAAAGAGGAAGGAAGAATTTATAAAGGTTAGAGAGTGGAGCTGTAAGAACTGTAAAGGCCAGTTAACCTTAATAAAAAGGTTGGATAGAAGCCATAAGGCTATTAGAGGAGGCATATAGAGGTTAGCCAGTTACGCTAGTAACCCTAGACGGAAGGAACAAAGTAATAACGGCTTAAAGGAAGCAAGTTAGTAAAGTGCAGAACTGAAAGTTATAACGAATAAAGAACTATAAACTAGTAATAATTAAAGTAGTGTAAAGAAGACCAGATTAAGAGGGGGAGATATTACAGAGTTACCCTTAAGCCATTAACGCCTTAGTCTTAGTTAAACCTTAAGGAGCTGCCCTAGGCTAAAGGGGTCTCCCTTTCTACCTTAGATGAAAAAGGAGGTAACGTAAGACCTCTAAGCTATCACGGCTAAGGGGCGTAAGTGTAACAGAATTAAGAATAACCTACTTACACCCCTATCTTACTTATAATATATGTTAGTATAAGGCACTAACCCCATAACCTATTACTGCGTTTAGTAGTCAAGACTAAACTATATGTATTTCAGTAGGATAAATAGAAGAGTGGGTGGGGTGGAAACGCCCTAACCACGCCCCGACAGTAGATAGTTAGCAGTAGAGGGACCGCTTGCCCTTACGGGCGGAGCTTTCAGCTCCTATGGTGTAAGACAAATAAAATAATAATAATAATAATAAAATAACCCTTAGAAAGTTTAAAATGTAACTGGAGAAGATAAAAGCAGTTAGGGACTAGCTTACCTTAAAAAACTAAAAAGAGTTATAAGCTTTTATTAGCTTTATAAACTTTTATTAATATTTTATTAGGTATTTTATAAAGATTATAAAACTATTATATAAGCTTATAGGAGAAGGTAAACTATTTAAGTGAACTAGTAGATAATAAAAGGCGTTTAAGGACTTTAAGTATACCTTTATTACAGTATTAGTCCTAACCCTCCTTGATTTCTTAAAGCCTTTTTAAGTTAAAATAAACTCTTTAAAGTTTATAATCGGTAAAGAACTTAATTAAGTTTAGGATGATGGGAAACGCTACCCAGTTACCTTTTTATTAAAAGGAATCTACAGCTTAGCCTTATAATATTTAATTTATAATAAGGAATTAATAGCGATTATTTAATATTTTATTAAGTAAGTACTGTATTTAAACGGCATAAAAGAACCGGTTTAAGTGTTTTCAGATTATAATAACCTTTAGTACTTCCTAATTAAAGAGCTTAGCTTACAGTAAGTATAATAAGTAAAGTTAATAACCCCGTTCCACTTCTAGATCCATTATATTAAAGGAAAAGATAATAAGTAAGCCGATACCTTTAGTTAGAGACAGGACTATAAGGATATTAATCTAGTCCTAACCCCTGTTATTATATTTAATAAAGTAAAGAACAGTATATTAGAATACACGTTATAAGTGTTAGATAACTAGACGTTAGAGTAAATTATTAACATCTGTATAAATTTATAAATAAAGTATAATATCTATTAGTAATAACAGGACTTTTAAGTGAGAAGGTTAATAGAAGGAACCTGTAAGTATAAGTGTCCCTTAAGAGACTTCTTAGGGTATTTATAAGACTGTAATAAAGAGTACCTAAAACACTTAAGTTATAATAAAACCAGTTATTAATTAGAATAGCTGTTAAAAGGTGTAAACAGCACGCTTAAACTAAAAGTAAGGCTTTAATATTAAGAGAAACTGTATATTTATAACCTAGATAAATAAAAGGAGTATATTTAACAGGTTTATAAGTCTTAACTTAAAGGATATATCGGTTAAGTTAAAACTTTTATGTAAGCTTAGTAAACGTACACCTTCCCAGGAATAAAAAAGCTAATTAAAAAGGTAGTTAATAATTATAATATCTGCTATTAAAAGCAGAACTGGTGTTATAAGCCTTATAGGTTTCTCGAACTACTCCCTATACTATAGGCATTATAGAGCTTAATCTTACTTGATTTCGTCACTGGGATTTTAAAGTTTAAAAACCCTGTTATAGGAGTTACTTATAATTAAATCCTTATAGTGGTTAATAGGTTAACAAAATAGGCTTACTTTCTGCTAACCTTAAAAGATATAATAATAAAGTAACTTACTTATATCTTTAAGAAAAAGGTAATTTATAACACCTTTAACCAGATAATATCATTATAGATTAAGATAAATTAATTATATTAAAGTTCTAATAAGGACTGATATAAAGAATAGGTGTGAAGAGTAAGTTTTTAACAGTATTTTACCTACAGATAAATAACTAAATAAAGTAAGTTAACTAAATACTTATAATATATCTTTAAGCTTACGTTAACTTTAAATAAGATAATTAGTTTAAACTGCTATTAACAGTATAGATAGCTTATAATATGACACTAATAGAGTTAACAGGTATATTACCGTTCTTCACTAATTATAGTAAGGAGCTTAAACTCTGTTAAGGCCTGTTTACTGGCACTTTATAAGCTGTAATTTATGTAAACTGGATATAAGAGTTATATAACTATTTATAAGCTAAATTTAAGTTTACACGTGAATAAATAAAGAAGTTTACTAATAAACACTAAATTAAATAACTAGTGCTTAAAAAAGGACTTTATTATAATAGTAAACGAGTTAAGGGACTGACTTTTTAAGAGGGGGATTACATCTACCTTTTTTCACAGAACCTATATTTAAAACGGCTTAGTAAGAAGCTTAACTTTAAAAAGTATAGACCGTTCTGGATTAAGAAAAAGGTTGCCACCTTTAATTATAAATTAGATCTACTTATTAGTATAAAAGTGAGGATTAAGGTTTTCCACATCTTACTTTTAAAACCTACTTTAAAGGGAGTTCCTTTAGAAAAGAAGATTAAGATTGATATTAATAAGGATAAATATAATATTAAAAAAGTTATGGATTTACAGAAAGGAAAAAACACATTTAAGTATCTTATTAAGTGGTTAAATTACAGCCCTAAAAGTAACTTATAAGAGCTAGTTAAAAACCTTAAATACTTAGACCTAATTGTAAAGTTTCATTAAAAGAATCTAGATTAACTAAAACCACCTGTAAAGAATGTAAAATGAAGGTTAAACCAGTTAATATAGCCTTAAGGAGGTAAACTAACTAGTTTACTTTAGAAACAGGAAAATAAGATAAGATCTAACATTTAAACTGCTAAACTGAAGAGTAAGACCACTATAGGATTTAAAGCTTAGGAAGCGGTAGGAAACTCCTTAATAGGTATAGAAGGATATTTGTTAAAAGCCTTAACCAGGGTTAAAAGGACCTTAGACCTAATAAGGAGGCTGGGCCTCTAAAGCTCCCGGTGTGTTCCGTATAAGAATAAGTACTGTTAAAAAAAAAAGTTAGTAAAAAAATAAACAGGTGCGCCACTGTTACATTAGAAAGGCTGTTTTTATTTATTAAAAGAAAAAAGTGACAGATTAAGTTAAAAAGAAGTTACCAGTTATAGTAACCCCTTGGAAAAGGAACTGCGTGCCGGCTCCACTAGGAGGCTTCCCTAGTCGAACTTAGAAACTGGCACAGTTACTTCTTAGGCCTTATACTCCTCCTCTATTATAATGTTAAACTTATAATTAAAAAGTTTATCTACCTAGCGTACCAGTCCCTTCTATTAGTCCTTAAAGTGTAAAAGTTTAAAGGCTGTGTCGCAGAGAAGGAGAGTGGTTTTACGCTCCTTAACGTTAAGGCGTTTCTTTTCATTTAAAACCTTATATAAAACAGACAGGTCGTTTCCATAAACGTTATAAGATAAGTACACAGTCTTATTAACTACTATATAGTAGCTGTACGACTTACTTTTACTAGCCACCTTACAGTCTGGTAGGTTTAAGCGGTGGTAATGATTACACTTTATAGGTATAATAATCCTGAAAGTAAGAATAAACTTAATGTTAATAATATAACGTTTAGTTAATAAAGGCGTTACGTTTCTCCTGTTTTTAATTACCTGGTTAGGTGATATAATAACTAATAAAGAAAAGAAGGAATGTATAAGTAGTTCTTTATAGAAAAAGAACGTTAAAAAGAGGGAATTATGTAATAACCCTATAGGCCGTCACTTAGGCCGGGGCGGCCTAATAAATCCCCTGTAAAAGGAACAGTGTAAGAAGGTAGTATATATAGTATTATATATTAAACTAAGGGTGTAAAGACCTAAAGCCCCTATAACTAATTATTAAGTAATTACTTTAATCTTACTAAAAGTATAGTGATTATAGTGATTAGAGGTATTTTAATCACTATAATCACTCCTTATGTTAAGTAAGTATAGTGATTAAGGTACGAAATACCTTTTAACTAATTAGTATAGATAGTTATAGTTATACCCATAACCACTATAAGGGACTCTAATTCCTCACGCTAGTATTCAATTATTCATTTATGTCCTACTGTTCAGACTCACCTCTATGCATTATAGTGACAGCGACCTACAGTGACATTAAACCCCTATCTAGGAGTGCTAGCTTAATAAGCCGTCTTCGGAACGCCCCTTATCTGTTAGCGTCCTGCTATACGTTCTGTCTTAACCCGCGCCAGTCCTCTTAAGGCCTGTGTCGGGTGTAGGTTGTAATATGGCTGTCTCTCCACCCTAATGTTAGGATAGCTAAATAATAGGCTATTAAGCGTTCGGGCCACAGTTAAAGCATCCCTCCCACTCCCTCTAATTTAAGTTTATCTGTTATAATTTACAGCAGTCCTAGTGGCAGTCCCGTGACGCTAGCTTAGGCTACCCAGGTGCCTTTACCTACCACTCCTATAGGTAGCTTATAAGTTAATATCACTCCACCTATTTAGGCTTAGCGTCTTAAGACACGTTTAGACCTTATCTAACGTCGTTTGATTATCCTGTCCGGAGGACAATTTGTTGTAAGGGTGGTCCAAAAAAAAAAATTACTATGGGAAATTCAGTCAAAACTGATAAGGACAT
>Ga0247758_1002223_pt1 | contig 11238 bp, 10 predicted proteins | sample UWRJL156409C4_FD_180950 | JGI IMG/M metagenome (GOLD analysis project Ga0247758, IMG submission 180950) | Plant litter microbial communities from Arlington Agricultural Research Station in Wisconsin, United States - UWRJ-L156-409C-4 | ecosystem: Environmental > Terrestrial > Plant litter >...
GTGTTTTGGTGAAGAATTGAAGGAGTGGTGGTGGTGGAAATGGGGGGGTGGTCGAGGAGGAATGGTGGAAATTGTGATCGGCAATCAGGTCGATCGGTTTGTGGGGTCGCGACTTCTAGGTTTCCTACCCCGCGCTCGATGTTTCCTTCCATACACCACAATGTGGAGCCTCTGTTGTACCAAAAAGCGAACAACCGCCGCTAGCGGCGGCGAGATCGCTTCGCTTGCAAAGACACCATGCCCGTCGTGCTCGAATCTCGATCCAGACCTCAACAACACACCATCGTACCGGTTGCACGAGCCCGACCGGTTTGGCGATTTCCAAACTTTCGCCCAGTTGGCCTCCGAGGCCGCCCAATCGGGCTGTCCGATATGCTCGCTGCTCTTCACCACCGCCGTATTCTTCGTTGAGAGTGCAAGTTTCTGGAGCCCGTATTGCAAGCTCGACATTGTGCTTGCCCGGCCTCCCGATGTACCGCTCCAGCTTCGCTGCTCGGACGAGCATGAGGAAATGTCCATTGAGTTTCTGACAACTTCGGAGATGCGGGAGCCATATGCTCATTTTAAGCCCGTACCAGTTATCTCTAAACGCTCAGACGCCCCGGAATGTTTCTCGAGGGTTGGGAGGTGGATTTCAGAGTGTGAAGCTGGTCACAAGGACTGCAAATTACCAGAGGAAGTTCCGCTGCCGACGCGGGTTGTGGATGTCAATCCCACCCCCGATGGTCTACAGCCCGTTCTTGTTGAGACGAATGGAACGTTTGGCCGGTATGCGGCTCTCAGCTATTCTTGGGGCAAGAGCTTGCCTTTAAAGCTGACCCGATCCTCAATCCAACCGTTCAAATCTGGCATCCCCTGGTCCAAGATCCCGAAGACGCTACAAGATGCAATGGCCATCACCCACCGGCTCGGTCTTCGTTACATCTGGATTGATGCCTTGACAATAGTCCAGGACGACGAGGCCGACTGGGAAGTTGAGGCGGCCAAAATGGCTGCCGTCTACGGAAGCGCCTTTATCACCATCGCCGCTACCAACTCCAAAGATTGCCAGCAAGGAATATTTACAACAAGAGAATCCCTGGCAACACACTACCGTGTCTGGCCTCTAACGTCCGGGCAGAAGCCAGTGGAGGTGGACATCCTTCGCGATGGGGAAATCTACACCCGTAGAGGCCGACGTGCCAAGCTGTCCACTCACCCACTACAGAAGAGAGGGTGGACGCTGCAAGAGCACGTTCTCTCCCGACGTGTCATACAATACACGGAAAGTGAACTGGTCTGGCACTGCAGAACCGGCCGTGCGACTGAAGCCCGGCCTACGCTAATCAAGTCGGCCCGCCTTTCAGGCGGGAACACCAACCATCTAAAGCCAGCGTTCCTGCCGCAGCGAGACGAGATCGACGACGACACCCGAGAACTTCTCTTCAATTTCTGGGCCGATATCGTGAAGGATTACTCCCAGCGGAAGCTCACCCAGGAGTCGGACAAGCTGTACGCCATCTTAGGCGTTGCTGAGGCTTTGAAAGCTTCAGGCCTGGGCCCCTACCACGCCGGCATTTTCGAGGAGAATCTTCTTGTGGGGTTGACTTGGTACTCAAAAAGGTACTGCCCAGACAGCAAATGGGTGCCGACCCACACAAGGCCGAAGACCTACAGAGCGCCGTCATGGTCATGGGCTTCCATTAACGGCGAAATAGGGTGGAGGTTGAAGGACTCAGATGGCAGGGATAATGAAGATCATCTGAGAGGCCCGCTGGCTCAGTGCAAGGTTGTGCGAATCTCTAACACCGAATTGGTTCTACGAGGAAAGATTATTCCGGGAGTTCTCACAAGGCATACTGCGTGCTTGCCGAAGAGGCCCGCCGTGGCTGTTCCGGGAGTTCTCACCAAGCACCCGACCTCCTTGCCGATTAGATCCGTCGCGACTAATGACGGAGACACCATGGCGTACTCATTAGGGAACTCGGAACTGCACCTCAGGGACAGTTCCGAGATTGATACCGACACTGACATCGTCGACACCACACTCATGCATCCCGGCATTGATCCAGCTTCAGGCCTTCCGAAATTGCCGTTAGATATCATCTGCCTGCTACTAGGAGTTCGTCGGCCAGATGCCATCCCCGGGTTCTTTAGTTCCAACAAGCATTGCCTCTGGGCATGTGCCCTGGTTCTCACCCAATCATCGGCCAATATAGATGCATATGAGCGAGTAGGCATCAACAGTCACTTTTCTGCTGATTCTTTCGAAGGAGCCGAGGAGTTCGAGGTCACAATTGTTTGACAAATTCATCACGTTGAGGGTGTCTGGCTTGGTGATACCGCAGACCTTAGACGGTTTCTCACGCTCGGATTTGATATTGTCGTCTCATATAACAGGTAAACTCATTTCACGAACCGGCTAGCTGTTAGGCTGGGAGCCAACCACTTACTCGATTAGAGACTGAGAAAGACATTGCAGTGTAGAAAAACACACTCCTTGCGAGACTGAACTTATGCACGACTTAGATGCGCGAGAACTAGGGCAGGGACGGCACAACAATGGCCGATGGCTAGGTTCCCGGCCTGTATTATCTTATAGAGGTCCTTTTAACATTTGATACCATGCATTTGGGTTTTCGGGGGAAGATTCAAGAATCGTGAGCAGGCGGATGCTTCGCTTGCCAAAATTAAGTGGTGAGTAGGTATAGAGCTGGTTTATCGCTACTATTGTGGCTGGTTACTTTTTTTTGTTGGCTTAAATCGATCTAGAAAGTCTGACGAGTACTGTCTCTCGGGGGAACACCTTGGAGACAGGCTTGGGCAGCTGCAAGCCCCAGACGCAATGTCCAGTGAGCAACGACTAGGCCCAACCGAGGTAAGTGCTAGGTAGTGCTAATTTTGGGGCACACCTCAGCCGGGGTAGAAATTTTGTACCGCGGCATGCCGAATTATTTGCCGTAAGGACTGAAACTTGCCATGCCTTTTACCCGCCTCAATGTCGACGCGGCTCCGGCGCAAGGCAACGTAACTATGGTCCGACGGAGTGTGATATATTGACATTACGCGTCCCTAAAAACCAGTGCATCACTGTTAGATGCTACGTATACCTCTTTATAAATGCGTGACCAACTACATCAAAGGCAAGGGGAAGATTGTCAAGCTAAGCTGCACATGCCATCGAACCTCCGTTCCGGCAAACATGTTGGGTCGAGTTCTTGTCGCTATTCTCATTGCGAGTGCTGCGCTGGCTGCGCCAGCGGTGGAGAAACGACACAACCAAAATGGCTGTGTTAATCCGCTGATGCGGAGGGCGTGGTATGACAACACCTTGTTCTAATACGCATCTGCAACTTTTGCTTCACCAGCTCGCAAACTAACTTATTCTTCCACACCATAGGCATACACTCAGTAACGACCAAAAGAAGGCGTACCTCGATGCCGAACTGTGCTTGATGGAGACGCCTGCGAAGCTCGGATTACGCGGCGCCAGGACCAGATTCGACGAGTTCCAGTCCGTTCATGTTTACCAATCCGAGATCGCGCATTTTGTCGTACGTTAAGTGATTTCCGAAAGGTTGCACGTTTCAAGTTCCGTTCTATCGTCTACACCCATCTGACAAAAGTGGCTGGGTGACGATGTACAGGGCCAGTTCTTTCCCTTTCATCGCCTCTATGTATGGGCTCACGAGCAGGCCCTCCGAAACGAGTGTGGCTATACTGGTGCTCAGCCGTAAGTTCTATTCTGGTCTGCTAAGGAAGCTCGTTTGTCGCCGACCCACGACTAATGACTAGCGCCTGGTAGATACTGGGAGGAGTCACTTGATGCCGGCTCTTTCACCAAGTCTATCATTTTCACAGCGGATTTCGGTTTCGGCGGAGACGGCATGGGGGATTCCTTATGTATCCAAAGTGGGCCATTCGCAAACTACACGAATCCGCTTGGCCCAGGATACAAATTGGCAGACCACTGTATCGAACGCCGGCTCAACGACTTTTTGAGCCAGAATGCCTCAAAGGAGATAGTCGACAGTTGTCTCAAGAAGGACACCTACCTTGACTTCTGGAACTGTGTGGAGACAAGACCGCATGGAGCGGGCCATGGAGGCGTTGGCGCTGAGGTAAGTTTAGAATGCCGACCGATTCACAATGCGGATGAACCAAGGCCTAATTTTGAAACTCCCAGATGTCGAATCCTGTTTCGAGTCCTGGTGATCCACTTTTCTATTTGCACCATACTTGGCTTGATAGGATGTGGGCCAAATGGCAAGCTAAAGACCCAGCATTCCGCTTGGCAGAAATTGGCGGCCATAACACAGCCCAAGGACCTGTCGGGATTCCAGGTTTTGAGCCACCACCAGGATCTCCATTCGCTCCCGGTCTCATGCCACCAACCTTTGGAGACCCAAAGGACAACATCCGACCTGCTGATGTCCCGTAAGCTTATGCTCTCCGCGAGGGGTCGTATTCTTGAGCTGATATTTTTTCTGTATACAGGAAACCGATGGTCATAGGTGATCCGGGCAACGAGACAACCCTAACGCATCTTATCCAGATGTACAATATTGTCCCTAACAGAACGGTCGCTGAAGTTATGAATATCCAAGGAGAACTCTTGTGTTATGATTATGACTGAATGGTAGGAGTCATCTCAGAGTGGCGTCGTTACTGTCGTCACAGCCGTCTCCCGTCGGTCAACAAAACTCCTAGATGGAGGGATTTTGGGAGGAACCTGAACCGGAGGTAGTCTGACAGGCCGGGACAGGAAGTCATCTGGAAATGGATCTAGCCTGGCAAAGGCGTGAACCTAGCAGCATAGTCTTCAACTGAGCATTTTCTGTTCACGGCTGAATAATGATCCCCCCTGTGCTCAACCTGTCGAAATGCAGCGCGATTTCCGCCTGGCTTTCCCCGAGTCTCTGCCTAGAGATACATTAATACGGAAAAATACGCAGGGGCGCGGCGATGATCGTTAAGCAGGGGCGTGAAATGTACCTAGGTATGCTGCTTAGCGTGGTGAGGAGTTGGGGTCTCGGTTGCGTTGCGGGAAAGGCGAACATGCCAGTTGATGACGCGGCCAAATTCGGCATACATGTATTTCTGGCAGATGGCAAAATTGCTGCCACCGTTAACGGCGTTGGAGTCACGGAGCTACCCAAAAGGGTCAAGCACTGCATCGGGATCGACCCAATCACTAACTAGCGTCTCGCTGGGATAAGAGCCTATAGATTAGAAGTTGGATCATGTCGCCTCCCCACCACATTTTCCTTGGAGGGGGATACAACTCGCTTGAGAGTAGATTGCCTTCTGAACTCGTGTCTCGAATCGGAGAAATACGTGGGGGGCTCAAATCACTCTCGTGTGGACGACAGTTGAGGTGCTGCCTGAAAACGTATACGGAAGCATACCCAGGGAAATGGTCCGGCAAGTGCAATAGGGCATCCTATCTAACGGTGCAGCATGAAGGAGCGGGCACTAGGGCTTATCAGCGGAAGGCCCTTGGCCACCGCTGGCTAGTGCCCCGTTTGCGTGCTAGTGATAAGACGCGCGTCAATTGTGAGCATGAAAACTGGCTTCTCCCCTCGATCAAGTGCTACCTTACGGGTGGTTATGCAGCTTTTGAGCTCTCTGGAGGTCCATTAGTACTGCAAGATCACATTCCAACTCTTCGTGAATCAGGGCCTCCAATGCAACTAGTTCATTAAGGCGAGAAAAAGGTGAGCAGATTGCTGCTTCACCCCTAATGGCCTCGTAGGTCCTATCTAAGGTATGTTGAACCCGAGGTACATGCTTTCGGGTGTTGCTCTGACTGCACAGCGACACCGACACGTGAAACAGCAGACACGACTAAGGCGGATGACGCGCATACCGTAAACAGAAGATCCACAAGGGTAGACCCCTGTAGGAGTGCGAGCGGCCACGTCAGAAGCGTGAATGATGACTACAAAGTTAAAACGACTAGATGAAAACCGGGAGACAAGAAGAGGCGTGGAGCAGGAGGGAGCCCTGGACCTCACATTTGCGGATTGGGTCTGGAGACAATTCTAGATCCGAATTTGGGCTTTCCTTCAGCCTAAGCGGAAGCCAAGCCCCATCATCCATCACACTACCATAGTGGGGAAATACTTAGGGGAGGAAGTCTACCTACCGAACCTTCTCAAAGCCAGTTAACCTTCTTATTGGCAGAAGGCCAACTGGGCTCCAAAGGTAAACCGCTGCTTGCCTTCAGTGGATAGCCAAATGGAGCCCCCTGGTTAGCCACAGCTAAGGGGGTGGTCAGTTCCTTCAACCAATCGCACGCGGTCTACATCAATGGCCAGAATAGTGGTCGCTTCGAACAAATTAAAGAGGGCCAGGGGCCAAGGGGTCAAGTTATCGTGCTTTCTATGTCCGTATTCTTCTTTTCAGGCCTTACTTCAATTTCTCATCGCGTCCGATTAAAGCTATTCGCAACCACGCAGTTGCGATGGCTTCAATCGGTTGTCCTTTTGCTGAACGCAGCCAACCCTAACCCTTCCACTTTCAGCTAACCAGAAGCCTCCATTTTGCTGGCCACTGAAAGTAGTCTGCCTTCTGCTGCCCATTTTCACGCAGAAAGCTAACTGCTAGTGCATGGAGTTTTTTTTTTTACAGAAAGTAACACTGAGGGCTTTTGTCGAACTACAGCCACCTCACAGACGCTCAGGTGCGCTCGCGCCCTGCCGAGCTAGGCTTAGCTGGAGCGCAGGGGCCTTGGATCATGTGCTCTCCCCACACACAGTGAGCTTCCATTTGTATATAACTGGGGAGTGCTTCGCACTCCCCTTTTCTACCAAATCAAGTCACTTTGCAACTGCTCTTCCGCTGCTCCTGAGCCCCTCGTTCCTCAGTAAAACATTCCACAGTTTTCCCAATATGGCAGGTACAAGACTTACGCCACAAGTTAAGAGTTGCCTTAAACTTCTCATCACAACCCCTTTTACACTAGCTACAGTAACAAAATTCACACTCTTTTTGGCATTTACGTCTATCCTAGCGTTATCTAGCGGCATATTGCATATAGCGGTTCGAGAATAGGTAGGCGGCCTACTCCCCAACGTCTACTCTAAATCCAGTTCTCATCTCCATGATGACTGATCATCAGCCCAGACTGCTCGCTCGTCAGATTCTCAATGACCTCCAGCACCATCTTGACGCTCTCCTCTGGTCTAATCATCCCCTTCAGATCCGGCCACATCTTCTGGAAGCTCTGAAGCAGGTATTGCACAATACCGTCATACTCCACCGGCTTCAGCCCCTCCCAGGTATCAACCCATCCCGGGGAAAGCGCCGCAACCTTGATTCCCTTTGGCTCCAGCTCGGCGGCATACTTGGCGACGATGATGTTCAACGCGCCCTTGGCAACAGAATAGTCCACAAAGTTCGGGATGCCCGTCTTCTTGATCAACTGCTGGTTGGCCATGCCGGTGGAGATGTGGATAATCTTCTTGGCATTGCCGCGCTCGATCAGCGGGAGAAAGGCGTTGGTTGTCCAGATGGCGCCGTACAGGGAGGACTCGTAGGCGGTCTTGAAGAACTCGCGGGTGGCCTCGATGTCGAGCGGGATCTGGGAGGGCGGCAGAGCGCCCACGGCCTGGTTGATGGAGACGGCGTTGTTAATGAGAACGTCGAGGGTGCCGTTGGTGACTTTGGAGACGTCGGTGGCTGCGGTGACGAGGGACTGGGGGTCGGTGATGTCGGCTTTAATGACGTGGAGGTTGGTGCGTTGCGCGGCGAGTTTTTGCAGCTTGGTTGCAGCGTCGGGGTTGCGGGCGATGGCGAAGACGGTGTTGTGTGGGTTTTGGGAGAGTTGTTTCACGAACTCCAGCCCTAAGCCCCGTGAGGTACCAGTGACGACGTAGGAAGACATAGTTGCAGGTTGAAAATGTAGATTCAAATTGTGATGTGAGCTCCTGTGGAAGATAGAGAGTCCTGGAACTGATGAAGAGTGAAATAAGGTAGAGGACAGTTCCTCCCATTCTCAACCAAAAGCTTTCCTTTTATGCATGCGCATGTACGGCCTGTACGCACTCTGAGTTAGTTCAAGTCAGCTCCCCGAACTATTACCGGAGCTTCCGCGCAGCTGACTGACCGAGAGACAAGGGGATGACGAAGCCCCACTGCCAATCCTCCATTTGTCAGCACCCAAAGCACTCTTTAGAGCCACCCGCCCCGCCCCAACGGCCGACGGACCACCCGTCGGCCGGTCCGTTTCCCGTTTCCATTTCCAACTCCAAACATTGGCCTGATGGACCAACATCCCGCCATCTCCCCGCTTAAACGACGCGCTTGCGTTGCCTGCACCACGGCCAAGGCGAAGTGTGCACCCATTCCGCCTCGCATTCTATCTGCGAGCGATGCCACCGCTTGGGGAAGCACTGCGTCTTCCTCCACCTCCCCGAGAGACGACGCCCGCAAAGTACTCGGCTGGTTTCCCCGACTGGGAAAGTCAGTCATGATGTCAAGGCCTTGGAAAACAAACTCGATGCTCTTTCCGCCGAAATCGCTGCCCTGAAGCAGCAAAATAACGAGTCAAGCTCAACACCGCAGTCGGGTGCCTCCATCACACCAGGAAGCGATGCGAACACTGCGGATTCTGAACCGATTCTTCGATATCCTCTCCACTATGGGCAGGCCGACATTATCGACCGTGGCTGGATAACAATGGACGAAGCAGAGCACCTGGTCGCCGTGTTCAAACAGAACTTCATCCCCCGCTTCCCATTCGTCACGTTAGGGCCAAGCGAGACGGCCGTCCACTTGCGAAAACACTCACCGTTCTTATTCCTCTGCATCGTCGCTATCCCTCTGTACACCAATCCGCCTCTCCAGAGGAAACTGGGCGAAGAGGTCCGTCGACAGCTGAGTCTACGGCTGCTTTTCAACGCGGAGCGGTCTATGGATCTCTTGCGCGGTCTGCTCGTCCATTCCGCTTGGTATCAATACTTTGCTCACCAGGGCCACGGCCAGCTGTTCATGCTCGCGCAGCTCTGTGTCACAGTGGCGTACGATTTAGGCTTGCCAGAGGGCCATCTCGGCAAAGTGACCGTCAGTGATGACAATGGCAAGCGGGCTGTTCTGGGGGTTTTCTGGCTGTCCGTTACGTACGTACACGATATTTCTCCCATAACCGCCCAGGCATGTACACAGGTACTGTACTCACGTTATATAGTGCGTCACGCATCTTGCAGAAGCCGGTAGGAATGAGACACACCAAGGCCCTTGACGATTGGAGCTTGGGATTTGCCGTGGGGCCCGAGCATACCACAGACACAGCTATCCAGCCCATGATCCTGTTGCAAGCCTTTGCCTTTCGGTTCATCGAGGCGTTCCCCGACAGTCTTCCGAGGGAGGAGGGTACCGGCTTGGAGCAGGCTGAGGTACCACTGCACGCAACGTTTCCCTTGCTTGTCGAGCTCGAGAACATAAAGGATAAGATCAAGGATGCTAATATCGGTCCAGAAATCGGTATGCCTGCATGCGTTTGCGCCTGAAATCTTCATTGCTGACACTGAATGAGAAGCAAACTACATTGAACTCGAAGTCCTTCACCTCGAAAGTTGGGTGTCGCAGGCTGCTTTTGTGCCACCACAGAAACAGACAGGAGAAATAACGCAGTTCCTGTGGCAGAAGATCACGAAAAACCAAGAATCCCTTCAGCACCTGCTCCAAATGCCGATCGATGAGATGTACTGCATGCCTCTCCTATTCAACTTGTGGCTCTGTGGGTCCCTTACCTGGCTTGGACGGGTCCTAGGGAGGCTGCTTCGTGAGATCATGGACGGAGCACACGACGCCGCGTGGAAGATATCGGAAGCACAGCGCGTCATTGACGTAGTAAGGTATCTAACCAGCGTTGACGCAATGTCTAAGAAGTTGGAAGGGGCGTATGGGAGCTTGGGGGACCAAATGGATGACCGTTCCGAGCTGGGGCGTCTGCTGCATCATATAAGGATGCTGAGGCGTTCTTATCATTGGCACGTGCAGAGAATTACGGGTGCGAACATGGTGGAGACGAACATGTTGGAACAGGCGTCGCATCTCACTGGGCAGGTCTGGGATGGGGATTCAGAGCTGTTACCCATCAATTTTGACGTTGGAGGGGGCATGGACTTTGTGGATGTCGGTACATGGACATCTATAAACGACTTTTCGTTTCTCGACGAGGGGCTCAGGTAGCTGGATCAATTGTAATAGTTCTATTTCCGCTCAACAGCGAAGATGTATAAGCACTCTCACAATATATGGCGTTTCAATTATAAGCTCTTTAGTGTTCCGGAAAGGTTTAGGCCCTGTGTGAACAAATTCACATCACAAATAGCCAGGGACTCACGAAAATTGAGTACAACACTTCAGTTGTTAGCGGCGCCCAGACAGAGGATATTAAATACATGATCTCTGCCAGACCGTGAGTTTGTTCCGTCACAATAATGTTGACTACTAAGGGGGACTGGGCCGACAATAACAGCCGTGAAGTGCAATAGAATATCCGACCACATGTGCTTTGTAGCATTGCCCGCCCGTCCCGTCCTAATGGAGAAACAACAAAGCAGGGTGAGAAAGTTGGCCACCCCTTTTTAGCGCGCCAAGCTTGACTTGACGTTGTCTAAATCAATATGCCAGACAACAAAGAGCTGCGACCAATCTGTGCCATTGCGGGGTCTAACCTGGTGCCATTATCAACTCTGGAACGGAAATATGGTATACATTTTCAATCTGTGGTATCTACGCCATTCTGAGAAGAGGCCCTTTAAAGTGAGGCACGAAAAACTCCGCAGGTAGCTACCTTACACAGAGTCCAGCGTGTCACTTGTCGTAAGGCATTCATTGATTCACTCTCAGCACATAGAAGTGCCCTTCCCCTTGCCCCCCTTTATACCCCGTCCCCGCAAACACATACTCCTCTTCGACTGCCGTGCCGCCATAGAACGGCCCGTCCAACGGATACCTCAGTACCTCCTCCCCTGTCTCCCTCTTCAACGCGAGCAGTCCCCCCGGCCCTCTCGACACAGGCGGCACCCCCTCCGGTTCCGGTCCCGTCCATCCCACCAACACCAAATCGCCCACCACAGTCGGCGGCACCTGCGTAATATTCACCCCCGGCGTCGCCTTACTCCACACCACACCCCCATCCCTCAGCCCCACCGCGCCAAACCCACTCCCATTCGTCGTCACATTCTCCGGCACCAATTTCCACGGCCCCTTCGGGTAATTAATCGCACTCCAATACACCTGCTCCCC
>Ga0247758_1002226_pt1 | contig 11213 bp, 8 predicted proteins | sample UWRJL156409C4_FD_180950 | JGI IMG/M metagenome (GOLD analysis project Ga0247758, IMG submission 180950) | Plant litter microbial communities from Arlington Agricultural Research Station in Wisconsin, United States - UWRJ-L156-409C-4 | ecosystem: Environmental > Terrestrial > Plant litter >...
AAATTTCTGCTGGATCTATAGAGGCCTGACCAGCGCCTCCTGCGCCTTCCAACCATATTCCCGTATCGGCCATCACTTTAACACTAGACGCTACCATCCATCTGTAGACCATAAACCACATCAGACGTTAACTAGCCCGTTGCCCACCGTTCCTCACGCAATGACGCCGAACTACCTAGAGCGCAGGCTTTTCCTCTCATCTTTAGTAAAGGCAAATAAAGCCTAGCTGAGGAAACTATATAGACAACACTGCCGGCGGGAGAGGGTCCCTTGAGGTATCTCCCTCATACGAGGCGGACTGTCTGTCACGTAGAGAGGGCACACCGTAATATGTAGTTTTATGAATTACTGTTACGGCGCAGGATGTGAGAGAGGTGGATAGCGGAGGATATTAGGCTTTCTCTGCCCATAGCATACCGGCTCTTGTTGGCGAGGAAGGTTTAGGCGTGCCACGTGGGTAGCGGAGAGAGACGGAGCGTGCTGCCGCTGTTGTTGGCTATTTGTTGCGCGACTGTGGGAGTGTTAACTTTCTGCACAGCGACGTTCTATCACAGTTCGGGCTAGTGAGCGGCATCCACTAGCCGTTGATTGGCTGCATTCAACGCACCGGCCCACCAGAACTGGGGTGGCTTGCTGTGACCACTCAGACTCTGCGTTAAAAAGAATAAATGCGGCTGGTGCATGAACTTAAGCAAGAGGACTGCAAGGATCCCCCGATTAGGCATTCGCCAGGCTGAGGTGCGCTTAGAGGCGCTCTTCCAGCGGCTGCTCTTTTGAGGATGATTGGACGGTGGAATATTCGGTTGTTAAGGTCGTACGAGCACTAGGTCTCGACTACCGCCTACTGTAACCCCTCGGAGCAAGGGCTGTTCAGCCCAGCCTTGCTCTCAAGCGAGACATAAATCCTTACATTACAGACACTCCCTCGTCCACGAACACCTTTATCATCGCAGCTCTTCCCACTTTAACTTTACCGATCCACGTATACACTTAAGCTTTAAGCTCAGGAGCCTAGTGCGTCCCTTAGATGTTAAGCCTCATGTCTCAGTTTATCCACACGCCATTCCCCGTTATCTCTCACAATGCCTAAAGTTTTCATACACTTTTGCTTCTTCATTATTGCCGCCTTGGCCAAAGACCTTAGCGACCTAGACTATCGAGGATTCGACCGCGCGACGTGCGCTCAGAACGTATCAAAATGGCTGAAGACGGAGACAAACAACGCCTCCGCTTCGGGTTTTTTCGCCTCCACGCCATCAAGAAACCAAACTACCATGATTGAGTTGAACAAGGAGGGGTGCGATTATTTCTGTGGCACATCGACTGTGTACCATGACTGGCTGCCTCGCCTGGTCGTCTGGACGATTCCTTCCTTGTTACTGCTCAGCAATATTCAACTGGCGCCGGTGAGCGTCAAGCGGTTTCTGGCCATCCTGCATGCCCTGGGCGATCCGATTGATTCTTTTTGGAGTCTTGTGCACAAGGCTTATGTCTGGTGGTGTCTCTGGCACGTGGCACATGAAGAAATTGATAGGGCACGTCAGAGAGACGCATGTGCGGCCGCGGGCAGAGACGCGGCTGCGTCGACGGAGGTACGAGTGGTTGCTACGGTTCTATCAGGGCTTGAGGAGCTGTCTGGGGCTGTGATATTGTCTGAGGCGCCATACCGTCGAGTTGTGCGGGATTACTACCGGGTTGAGGATCGCTCCATGTCTGACGTTGACAAGGTGCGACGGCAGAAATGGAACGAGGCGGCTGCGCAGTTGGCTATCGGCCGCACGATCGATCCTCTGCAGACTTTCTTGAGCATTGCCGTATATTACTTTGGGATCACCAGCGCATTGTACGACACTCTCGGAGGTGGAGGCGGAACACCACCGGGGGGGAGGATCGCATGCGCAATCTTTCTTTCTTGGCTGGTTCCGCTGGCGCTTCTCAGCAACACCCTGGGTTCATGTTCGAGTCAGGTCGGGTGCCTCAGGACCATGACGAGTTTTTTGGAGCTGGCTGACGGAGAGGACATTACGCCTGCGGCTGCGAATGGCGATGACGACAGCGCCTTCGTGGCTCGCACATGGGAGACGTATTTCAACTCAGCAGTATGGATGGGAGCGATGCATACTTTTCGTCCGTGGAAGGTCACGTACCGCAGGAAGCCACGAAGATCGGATCGCGCGCTGAAGGCCATCATGGCGACTATCGCCTTCTTGCCTCCCCTGGTCAGCATGCTGGGGGCGTTTTGGATTATCTACTACGCCATACCCATGGGTTTTACGTGCCGTCATGTTTGGGTTCTCTTGGTTTATTTCCTATGGTGCTTGAGCGCTATTCTGACTAGCTCGCTCTACCTCCTCATGGGAAACAGCAGCTGGTATTGGGGGTTAACTTGTCTGAAGGATTTGTTGGTTGCTGCTAACACTGTCGGATGGCCCATTGCGTCCGTGATCGGCGTTCACAACAGTTGCCAATGCTGGAGCTCGGCCTGGCCGTTCGGTAATGGGTTTATCCCAGTCGGCGTTACGGAGGCATACGAGGAAAGGGTGGCAGCTGTTTACCGTCCGATTATTCTTTCTACGCAGCTCTTCTATGTCCTCTTCTTTGGTGGGATTGTGCTTGGTTTCCGTCACGGGTTCAAGATCATTTGGTGGCGGGCATCCCATTTTGAGAGACAATGGGCTGATGATCACCCTTACCAAGCCTGGCCGCCACTGTTCGTTCGGTATCTTCGGCTGGCATTGGGAGGCCTTACTCACCAGGTAACATTACTAAACAGCGCGGATGGAGACGGCCAGGACATAGCGGCCGGACACCAGCCGGGAATAGAAAGCATACCCTTAGGTTCGATTGCTACGACTTCATAGAATTCCTGGTAGTAATTTAGAGTCCTTCCATTTAAAAGGTTCCAATCAGCTTACAGACAGCTTGCCTTGATGAATCCATGTGTGTAGAGACAGCCACATACTACAGGATCCTGAACTCCTCTACCTGTAGCGAAGCGCCTGCATTCATGCCGTGAACATAGTAAGATTGGATAATCCTCTAGTGGTCTCCCGCCCTTCGCATGATGATGGCCATTGGGACATCCAAAAAGGATGTATATGACATCGCCCTGCCGCACCGCCCCAGAAGCCATCCCGAACAGCCCCTTCCTCCGTTTCGAGCAGGTGCCCGCCGCTTAGCGAGTTAGTGAAAAGCCTCGAGGGGCTGTAGACAATCTGGTAATTGTTTTTTCCCTGGGTCAACTTATCTTTGGTTTTCTTCTACTTTGCCTGAGGACCTAAGTCAGGCTTGCCCATGAACAACTCTCGAATTTGATCATCTGATCGCCCTCTTCTATCTTCTTCAAGCCAGCGAAAGAAGCAAGTGATGTAGTCAGGGGTTGTTGCTTCATTGCTGTTGTTGGAAGTATCGCCACCAAGGCTTTGACCTAGGCTGTACATATAGCCTGCCGCAATGCTCGAGAACGACTTCGTTCCGGGCGTGAGGATCATGTTGAAGGCAATGTGTAAGTCGTATACTAGTGTTTTCAACGCAGCCTGAAGGCGGGTTGGTCCGTCGATGCCGAAATCTGGAGCTCTAGTCTATCATTTCGCTTTTCATCTAATGCGCCCTCCGCAACCTGCATGACCAGGCCCGGTGTCTGCTCAAAACCTCCTAGGTACTTCGGCGCCGCTGGTCCCACCTTTGACCCCAATTTCGTGACCTACGAGAACTGCGCTTGCTTCCCCTAGGTCTGCAGCGTTGTGGTTCTGGCCATTATGGTGTTTGCCATTGTCGTGACCCACTGGTCACCAAGCAAGGCTGGTGGCCTAGGCGCGTCTCAGCTGGCGGTCAACTTGAGCATGATAGACAGCCTGAAGCTAATAACTGTCTATCTACTACCCGAGGAAGTCAAGCTCCAACAGAAACTGCAGATTCTATCGCGTTAAGCTATCAGCCCAACAGCTCCTGGGGTATATTGAGTGCAACGTTCACTTACATCCAGTGTCCAAGACGCCCCATCTTGCGAAACCCCATCCAGTGTAAACTTGGCTAGGTTCCGCTTCTTCCTCTGGAGTTGGAAGATATTCTACCTCACACGTTAGATAACATCTATTGTAGGTTTTGGTTCACGTGTGGATTTGACTGACCTCCTTGATTGAGTTCTTTACTACGTATCTGACGACCGTCAGAGGACGCCCCTGGCCCATGTGGAGGGCCTGGGCGATGGCTTGCTCTTCGACCGCAGGGTTCAATTGCGGCTCGACGATGTGCACGTTACTCGTCGCTCTTGATCTGATCGACTCCGGCAAAGGCGTATGGGAATTCCACGTCTGTGCAGGTGAGACGTTGATCTCGTCGTTAAGTCTACCTGCAAAGTTACTCCACTTTATATCTGCATCCTCGGTATTTTTCTCGCCGTCCCTACTAAGCCTCTCTCAATCTCTATCTCTTACGCCCTTAATATTGCTCTTAATATCCTTACCTTCGACATTTCCATCCCCAGTACCGTTATCTCGATTATTCCCATCCTTAACTATCGAACAAACCACATCCCCACGAACTGCATTACAAGACGCCTCGCAATTCTTCGACAGATTACCGCATCTTCGGGTCCACCATCAGCGGGGAGGCCGTGCAAGGCCTGAGATAGAACGAGAGCATCGACGTATTGAATGTACTAAGGAGTGCTGAATCGTATAGCTATCATTGCTGCCTGCATTTAATCATGCAGGGGTATACTCGCTGCTGGGCAGATATGTGCGAGTAGGGGAAGAGAGAAAGCAAGGAGACATAATATAAGATGCTTCTTAGCTAAGGAAGGGAGGTTTCGGCTCTCGTTTATAAAATATCTTTCCTAATATTCTGTATATGGGCGTTACGGCCTGCACTCCGGAAGGGGTTAAGACAGGTCGCCGGGTTGAGTCACCGCGAGGGGCAATGAGGCAACACCGTAGGGCAGGGGATCAGGGCTGGAGTTGTACGTAAGGGCTCTCAACAAGGGTCTGTCACTTGTCACTGTAAGCCGTTGTCGCTATAGTATACAGAGAGGGTCTGTATAGTAGGACACAATGAACAATGACATTACTTGCGTGGGGAACCAGAATCCTCACGCCGCATCGTGGGCACGATGATGGTATCTATTCTACGGTCTCCGGAGGTAACTTGCGGCTCTGGGACGGATTGTCTCTGCGACAACAGAGCCTCCTACCAGAGCCGTCGCTTGGCGCAGAGCCTTCTGTAAAGTGGAACTAACTAATACAATAATGGAATAGTACTGTTCTGAACCATTCTACATGGTTCTGTTGACGTAGTAGCTGACGTGGCCACTGTGATGTTCTAGTTGATTCAGGGGGTTCCACCCCCCCTGAATTCCAGAAGGCTCGGAGTGTTCCAGGGGCCCCAAGGGGCCCTGGAGTGTGTTGGAATCCTCTGGAACCCTCTGGGGTTCTAGAAGATTCAGCTGGTGGTTTCAGGGTACGCAACCACACTTATAGGGTACACGATACAGGGTACCCGGTACAGGGTACTCAGTGGCTAGAAATTAACAACATCATTTGGTATTAGCAGATTGCTCGCAGATTGATTACAGATCAGATCGCTTAGATCGTTGGATCACAGATTAGATCGCGATTGACGATGAAAAATTGTAGGTGCGTGCACTAGAGTAACGCTGCCGTCACTCCATGACTGACGTCCACTACACAAAGACCCAGTTTTGGGTCCTCGCATCACCACCATCACCACCACTACCACTACCTCCTCCACTAGCTAGCTGCGCTCTCCTTCACTTAAACGACAGAGAAAAAACCTGCTATTTTAACACTATCTCTAATCCCTGTTACGCCTAGTGTTATAACCCTGTTGTCACGTGCGCAAGCCGGAGGATACCGCCTGCGTTTTAAGCCGGTTAGATCATTTCTTCGTTAAGATGCAACCTATATTGAAGATAATGCTGAACGGGAATGGGGTATTAAAGGATGGTTTCTATAATATTCTTTGAGGCTCGTTGAGACGCTGGAAGATCGGAGCCAGGGTTCCAAACGGGCTTGCCAAACACGCAACACCGGCACCAGCGCATAGCGTTGCATTTCTTTCCAAGCGATGAAATGATGCATGAAGACTTTCTCCGGGACCAAGACATAGTCAAGCTGTGGTAAAAAAAACAACCAGACTACAATGATAGTGGAAATGGTGTGATGTGGCTTACGCTAATAGCCCCTAACAATTTTACAACACATCTCCATAGTAAGATGGTTGATTGAATGGTAAAGCGAATGAAGGCTGCGTTAGCCGGCGATGGTCAGGTGACTGGATACTAACAGTGCGGTACCAGAGAGGCACCTAGATTCTAGAGAAAATTAGCCCTGTGGCAAGGTACTTTAAGGTATTAAGTCTGGTTTTTTTTTACAATAGCTTGATAGTATCCTCCTATGCAACGTACGAATTGCCTGACATCGCGCCTAGCACGTGATTGTCGTTACATGATCAGACCACTGTCTCGTCAGACTAGTCAAAGCGAGAAGCATCAGCAGATCTCGACTCAGTCTAGACACTCTTTTATATCGCAAGCAGTCTCCACGTATGTTAAGATTTCCTCGGAGCTGTTAAATCAGGTGGCGAGGAGAAATAAATAAATGAACTGAAGCAAACATCCGGTGAACTCGCATGCTAGTATTCCGTTCGACTTTCAACTATGCCGGCTATATCAAGTTCTAAGTTCTTTACCCAGGGCTGTTAAACGGACTGACAAGATGGTAAATTACTCTTTTGTCTCCCCCCCCCTCTCTCCTTTCCCTTAGAAAATGATAACAAACAGGCGCCCGGTAGTGACCATGAAACACAGATGGCTCCGCAGCTAAGATACTACGATTATGAAGCTCTGCCGACGGTGCCCTCCATACGGCTAGCAACGATCCACCCAGGAAAGCCCATGGACGCGGTTGAGCTGACTCTACGCACCTTCCGGTTGGAGATAGACAATCCACCACCTTACGAAGCATTGTCCTATGTCTGGGGATCAGAGCAGGATCCACACGCTATATCCGTCGGTAGCTCAACAAATCGAGGAATACTCCGTGTTACGCACAACCTCCTGGATGCCTTAAGGCATCTGCGCATTGAGAATCACTCTCGGCTTGTATGGGTCGATGCTGTTTGCATCAATCAGGCCGACGATTCCGAAAAGGGACCGCAGGTTGCAATGATGGGCAAGATCTATCGCCTAGCAAGCCGCGTTGTGGTGTGGCTAGGGCCCACATCCAACGACAGCGACCTCGCCATGGACACGATGGGCGATATAGGCCAGCAGGTGGAGGTCGACTTTGAACACTATACGATGATACCCTCCGACAAGGCAGACCACGGTCGCATGAGTGATAGAAATATGGAGATCCCATACGGCAGGCAGCAGCTCAACGCACTATATCACTTGATGTCCCGGCCCTGGTTCGAGAGGTTATGGGTTCGACAAGAGATATTTCTGGCAAGCTCAGCCGTGGTTCAATGCGGGACGAAATTGATTCCCTGGTCAATATTCCGTAAAGCCTGGTACTGCTTGTACGCCAAACCCTGGCCACCGTTCAGCCTCTTACCGGAGTGCACCGAACTGATGGGGAATCTCTATGGCTTTCTGCACCAGCCACGGAGTCTATCCATTCTCGACCTCCGAGAAATGGTCAGCAGGGCAAGATGCAAAGATGGGCATGATCGGATATATGGACTCTTGGAGATGTTAGACGCAAAAGAGCGTGCTGCGCTGGATATTCGGCCCGATTACAGCAAAACCGTATCTGAAGTCTTTCGGGACGTGACGTTGGGATTCTTGACCTACTCCGCTGACGCCTGCATCTTCACTCAGTGCCAATACCTCCCAGACAACCCTCGACCAAGTTGGGTGCCTAACTGGCAGAGCAGCGGCGAGAGCGAGCTATTCCTGCCAAGTGCCAGCCGGGCGAGTGGTCTGCTCGCGGCATACTGGACTCAGCCGACGCCCGGCCTGCTGAAAATTGCCGGTATTTCTATCGGCAGTGTCAAGCATATGGTGGGCCATGATGTTGTTTCCTCGAGCACTTGCGAGCACATCGCGGCCGAGATTTACCGCCTTGTTAGCCAGGTTAGACCCCTCAGCGACACCGCAGCCCAGCATTTGTCGTTCCTCACCTCGTTCACCCGCACTCTGTTTCTTGACAGGTTCTCGGAGCTTTACACCCCTCCAGGCGGGTTTCCTAGCCTGGCGGATAGCCTGAGACTCGTTGAGAAGCTTGCCAGCGCAAGCGGGGACAATGAGGTGATCAAGCAGATCTCGGCGGAGTCAACAGCGGCTCTCACTCGTTGCAGATTCTATCTTCAAGGGAACAAATTCCTTGTTACCGACGATGGAAGCCTCGCTATTGGCCCAGCCAGTTCTGATCTAGGCGACCGGATTTGCGTGCTTCTCGGCTGCGACCGACCGATGCTGCTGCGGCCTGACCCAGAGGGCAGCTATCTCGTCGTCGGGGCCTGCTTTCTGTCCCACGTCCAGTTTGGAGAGGCGATTCTCGGACCTATCCCAGCAAGCTTCCAGCCACAAAGGCGCTGGGATGTGCAGGTGAATGATTGGAAAGATGGATTTTATTGTCTGGCATCTGGCGAGTTCATCCTCGAGGACCCCCGCTTAAAGAATTTTGGATCTGGCCTGAAACAGCGCTACGAGAAGCTACCGAAGTCTTTGAGAAACACCGTCCGAGTACAACCTGATGTTCTTGTAGAGTTAGGTCTCAAAGTGGAGCATTTTATCCTCTCTTAAAGGTTGGCAAAGGAAGAAGCTCTGAGCTGACGACATGATGACCCTATCATTATGAAGACGGGCCGCTGCGGCCAAAGGTAGCAATGCAACGGCTAAACGTTGAGCCAGGAGTGATAAGTCCAAAGACTTTGGATAATTAATTAGAAGAAGCTTGGCGTGAGGGATATTGTTAGCCCAGTTAGCGAAGTGAATTGCAGTCCCACCCTTATAGTCGACCATTTCGAGATATTGTTCACAGAACTGGGTGGTACCAGAGACCTACTCAGATTCCGTTCCTCGTCCTGCACTCATTCAGGACTTTGCCTAAACCATATTGCCACAATCTTGTCGCACATATCTTTTCGCGGGGATTTACTGCCTCCAGACTTGATGCTGCTCCTAGGATTATCTTAAGACTGCTGTGATGTCCTGTCTCAGCCGCCAGATAAAATAGAGTTTGGCCTCAAATACCGGAAATGTGGACTATTGTGTTATCTTCAACCAGTAAATTGATACTTCGACAGCTAGCCGGTACCTCGAATGTACGTGATAGCGGGGTCTGGTTAAAGGAGCACTGAGAGTATGTTGGTGGGGCTGGTTCGGAGGTGCTGCTCAAGCTTTAGTCAAGACAGCCCAAACACGCCCAGATGGGTTGGAGGAAAAAATGTGTCTCTGGAGATCCTCTGTCTCATCAAGCATACATCCTAAGGCTTCCTTCAGGGCATGATAGTCGGTCAGGCAAGGATGCCTCGGAATGTAGTCCCACATTGTGTCCATGGTCAAAATGTAGCAATTAGTGTAGACTTCTGGAATAGACTTCAGGAGTTCCTATTTCTACCTGCCATTCATTCAGTTCACCAAATCGGACTTCTCAGGAAACCTTCTACACCCTTAGGCATCAATCGGCCACTTTTCTCTCCCACGCCAAACCGAGGCGACGGCATTCTCATCTCATCATCTCCTTAGCCGCCGCCGTCAATTGGAGCCACCTCCACTCCTTCGTAATGGCACAGGAAATATTATAAGTCCCCTTCAAGTCCCCTTCTCAAACCGCAAACTAGTTGAGTGAGTAGATAAGTCGGCGTCTTGGGGGGATGCCTGGAACCCTTCAAAAATTATACAAGGCAAAAACGAGGCCTGTGTTTGTGTCTCTTGGGAGCGCATCTTCACTTTTGAGTTTTCAGCCTGCATTCCCTGCGACCTCGCGCCTCGCCGGCAAGGCATGTGACAGTGATGCGGAGCTATGGAGCCGAGAGGCAGTGAATTCGATTCACCTCGGGAACATTATTTTACAGAGTCAAGTGCAAGGTAAAGCACACTTTGTTTTTTTAGGTTTTTTCTGAGGGGGTTTTTTTTTTGGAACAGAACCATTCTATTAAACGACATAGGCTAGGATATCCCTTACTATCTTATAACATATATTAATATATTTTAAAATGAGGATTAGTAGCTTAGAGGTTAGTTTAGTAGCTTAAAAGTAGGATCATTAGCCTTGGTAAGACATGAAGTTTCAGAAGGTAACTATCACAGAGGTTTAAATGTCCTAGTTCTGAGCCCCCACTCTTACACGGGACCATTTTTAGGCTTTTTGGCTAAAACTGCCCCTTCTCGCAAAGCTGTGCAGCTCGGTGGGCAGATATTAGCCGAAGCTGAACCGGGGCTGATCTGGACTGATTAAACGTAACAAATAATCACGTGACTACAAGTATGGGTGGTTGTCGACTTTGGGGTGGTGAAACAACGATATCAGCTTGTCACTCGCAAAGTCCTCGCAGAGAATCGCCCAAGAGACAAGGAAGGATAGCTCAGTCATGAAGTCGATCGTGGTGCTCACAATGGTCTTTCTTCCTGCTACTTTCATCGCAGTGAGTTATGACCTCTATGGCCCCTATCAAGACCCATGAGCTAGCTGACAGAGTGATGGTTAGACCCTATTTGCTACACCAGGCATATTTGAGACCACCCCGCCCCAAAGTGTGTATTGGGGGGTTGCCATCCCGGTCACCGGGTGCGTTTTGCTGGCCTGGTTTGCATGGACATACCTTGAAATCAGACGCATCGACCGAAGCAGCCTAGCGGTGGTAAGAGAGGTCAAAGAGAAGGACAGCAGTGATGTGTGAGTACACATGAGATTGGTGTTGTTTACCAGGGCATCAAGGGTTTGGGTGCCGAGACGGACCCCGTTTGCCTTTGACAATGGTTTAGCTTTTCCTCTTTTTGTCGTGTTAACTACGCCCCCTCTATACCTACCTACTTTCCTTTTCAGAATGATTAATATGGAAGCTTCCTATCTCTACCCAATATTTACAAGCACCGAACTCTCTCAGTCTATTAATATTCCCAACTCAAAAGCGCTCAAAGTCCCCCCTAACCGACTCACAAATCCCCTCCACAAACCCCTCCTCATCCTCCACCCCCAACGCCCCCCTCGGCCACGTAACAGTATACACCAACCCTCCTTCCCTAA
>Ga0247758_1002228_pt1 | contig 11207 bp, 7 predicted proteins | sample UWRJL156409C4_FD_180950 | JGI IMG/M metagenome (GOLD analysis project Ga0247758, IMG submission 180950) | Plant litter microbial communities from Arlington Agricultural Research Station in Wisconsin, United States - UWRJ-L156-409C-4 | ecosystem: Environmental > Terrestrial > Plant litter >...
CATCACCGCCGCCTGGACCGGCACGGCGATCGAGCGGAAGGCGAGCAGGAGCAGCACGAAGCTCAGGAGGATCACCGTGATGATCACCGTCGGCAGGCTGTCGGAGATCTCGGTGGCGAGGTCGTCGTAGGCCGCGGTGACGCCGCCCACGAAGGCCCGCACCTTCGTGCCCTCCACCGCCGCGGGGATGGTGGTGTCGCGCAGCTCGTTCACGAGATCGGTCGTCTTCTCGTCGGCCGGCCCCGTCTTGGGGATCACGGTGATGATCGCCGCGGTCTTCGCCGCGTTGACCTGCGGCGGCGTGACGGCGGCCACGTCCCCGTCCTTGCCCATGTCCGTGACCAGCTTCTGCAGCGTCTGCTCGTCCGTCGACGCGCCCGGCAGTTCGACCGACACGAGCATCGGGCCGTTGACGCCCTCGCCGAACCCGTCGCTGAGCATGTCGTAGGCCTGGGTCTGCTGCTCGTCCTTGGGACCGGCCCCCACGTCCTCCTGCCCGAGCACGAGCGAGAACGTGGGGATGATCAGCGGGATCAGGATGGCCAGGGCGACGACGATGGAGACCCACGGCCGCTTCGCCACCCGCGCCGCGAACCGCGCCCACCCGGTCTCGCCGTGATCGGCGGCGTGCTGGCCGCGTTTGCGCAGGAACGGGACGCGCAGGGCATCGACCTTCGGGCCGAGGATGGCCAGGACGGCCGGCAGGAGCGTGAGCGCCGCGAGGATCGCGACGACCACCGCGACCGCGGCGGTGAAGCCCATCGCGGTGACGATGGGGATACCAGCCAGACCGAGCGAGCAGATGGCGATGACCACCGTGCCGCCCGCGAACAGCACGGCCCCGCCCGTGGTGGCCACGGCTCGGGCCACGGATTCGCCGTAGTCCACCCCCTCGGCGATCTGCTGCCGGTGCCGGGAGACGATGAACAGCGCGTAGTCGATCCCCACGCCGAGCCCGAGCATCGTGCCCAGGGTCGGGCCGACGGTCGGCACCGTGACCACGTGCGAGAGCAGCGTGATGAGGCTGAGCGCCCCGGCCAGACCGAAGATCGCGGTGAGGATCGGCAGGCCCATCGAGACCGCCGAGCCGAACGTGAAGAGCAGGATGATGATCGCGGCGACGATCCCGATCAGCTCGCTGCTCCCGGTCTCCGGCTTGGAGACGACCGAGCCGAGTTGCCCGCCCGCGGCGTTGTCGAGCCCCTGCTTGGTCAGCGGTGCCTCGACGTCGTCGACGAGCTTCTCGACGTCCTCGCTCGTGTAGTCGGTGATCGCATCCTTCAGGGCGATCGTGATGTACGCCGTCTTGCCGTCCTTGCTGAGCTGCGCCGCCCCCTCCGGCGAGAACGGGCTGATCGCCGCCTGGACGATGCTCGAGGCGGCCGCGACCTTGGTGGCGTCCTCGATCGCGCTCTTGTTGGCGCTGTCGGACAGGGAGCCCTTCCCGGTGCTGATGACGATCGGGCTGTTCCCGTTCGCCTGCTCCGGGAAGCGGTCGGTGAGCACGTCGGCGGCCTGCTGGCTGCCCGTCCCCGGAAGCGTCAGGTTGTCGCTGGCCTTCGAGCCGGCCATGAACGAGAGCACCACGAGGGCGGCGACGACGACGATCCACGCTCCCAGGACCCACCAGCGGGCCCGGACGCAGAAGTGACCGACGCGATAGAGAAGGGGAGCCACGGCGGGAAGCCTACGGCCGCGGGCGGCGGGTGTGCTGGACGGGCTCGGCCGAGCGCACTACCGGAACCACGCCTGCAGGGCCTGGGCGATCCGCGGCTGGTCCCTCGGCGCGAGATGGCCGGCGTCCAGCACCTCCAGCACGGTCAGGCCGCCCCCGCTCTGGCGGTAGCCCAGCACCGCGCCCTCCGGGGACTTCCACTGCCGCGTCGCCGCGTTCCGGTAGCGGGTGCGCCCCTTCCACCGCATCCGCTCGATCCACCGCCGGGTGCCGAGGAAGTTCGCGTCCTTGCCGTCGTTGAGGCCCGAGATCACCATCACCGGCACGCCGCGGTCGAGCAGGTCGGCGACGACCTTCGTGTAGTCGGTCATCACGTCGCGGGCGTAGGCCTTGGCGATGACGTCCGACCCCAGCGCGTACTTCCCGCCGGCCCGGGCGTGGATCGCGGTGCGCACGTCCGGCCGGTTGAGGTAGGTCTCCAGCGGGGTGTAGTCGATGTCGCCGCTCTGGGCGATGTTCCCGAGCCAGCGGCCGCTGAGCTTGGCGATCTCGTCCTGGATCGACTGGCAGATGCGCCCGGCACGCAGGCGCGTCGCGGCGCCGCCCCGCATCGCCGCCCGGCAGCGGGCGTAGAGGCGGTCCAGCGGCTTCTTCTGCGCGGTGCTGATGAGGCCGTGCTGTACCGCATAGTCCGCGGACGAGCCGACCTGCGTCTCCGGCGCGACCCAGCCGTCGACGATCGCCACGCCGCCGACGCGCACCCCGGAGCGGGTGTCGAGCAGCCGCTGGGCGAGCAGCGGCATGTAGGTGCCGCCGTAGGACTCCCCGGCGAGGTACAGCGGGCTGCGCTGCAGGCCGTCGCGGCGCACCACGTGCCCGACGGCCGCGGCCAGCTGATCCGTGCCCTGGGCCAGGTTCTCGGCGATCCTGCCGCGGAACGGGAACGACATCCCCACGCCGAGCGGATGGTCGAACACCAGGTAGTTGGCCACCGACGTCCACGCGTGGGCGTACGGCGACAGCGTGCCCGCGGCGTCGAGGGTGTACGGCCCGTTCTCGGACAGGAAGCCGTAGAAGCTGCTGGCCCCCGGCCCGCCGTTGCTCCACAGGATGGTGGGCTGCGTGGCGTAGTCCGCGTCCCGCCCGACCAGCCAGTAGAAGAGCCCGGCGCGATCCGTGCACGCCAGGTCCGCGCAGGCCACTGCGCTGGTCGACGCGTAGCCGGCGAACTGCGGCTGGGCGACGGGCCCCAGGGTCGGCAGCGCGGTGACCCGGTCCGCCCCGGCGGGCACCGCGGCCACCGCAGACGTCGACGCGGCCACGCCGCACAGGCTGAGCTGGAGCAGCGTGAGCGCGGCGATGACGTGGGTCCGGCGCATGGGCGTGTCCCTCGGTCGTGGTCCCGGCGATGCGCCGACTGGGAGTCGAACCCAGGTCTGACAGATTATGAGTCTGCTGCTCTAACCGGCTGAGCTATCGGCGCGCGCGGATCTTCGCGCACCGGGCCCCGGGCTGCACGGGCCGCCCGGACGCCGGGCGTCCATGCGGCTAGTTCTCGACCTTGGCCAGCGCGCGCTGCAGCTCACCCGCGGAGAACGCGCCCTCGAGGCGCTCCTGCACCACGCCGTCCTTGTCGATCACGAAGACCCAGGGCTCCGTGGGCAGGCGGAACTGGCTGACCTGCTTGCGGAAGCCCTTCTTGACCTCGTTGTCGTTGTAGATCTCCTGGTGGATGAACTGCACGTCCCCGTGGCCCTTGGCCTGCTCCTCGAGGAACACGTCCTCCACCGGTCCGCAGACCCGGCTCTGGCACAGTAGCGGCGTGCCGAACAGCACCGCGATCGGCTTCTTGCCCAGCACGTCCGCGTAGTTGACCTCGTTGAGCTGCGGGGCGGGCGGCTGGCGCGTGTCGAGCTTGCTGAGGTCACCGCCGACGTCCGCGCGGGTCAGCGTCTCGATCTTCGGCGCCTTCTCCCCCTTGACCGGCGGCTGCGCGCCCTTTGCCCCGACGTTGACCTCGTACGTCGTCGTCGCGAAGTCCTTGCCGTTCTGACGGGCGATCGCCGTCACCGCGTACTTGCCCTTCTTCTCGAACGGCACGTCGGCGACGTAGAGCGACTTGGCCGCGTCGGGATCCGACGACGACGTCTTGCTCAGGTACTGCGGCGACACCTTCAGCGACTCGGAGCGCGCGACGTACGGGCCCTGGAGGTCGCTGCCGTCGGTCTGCGACGTGTACATCGCCACCGGGGCGTCCTGGATCTGGTTGCGCCCGGGGTCGAACAGCGCGAAGCCGAAGCGGTTGGAGCCCTTGTTCAGCACCGAGACGCTGGGCGCGAAGATCGGTCCCTCGGGCAGGCCCTTCTGGAGGTCCTGGAGCGTCTTGCCGTTGCCTGCGGCCGGGAAGTCGGTGGCCGCGGCGGTCGGCGGCGGGGCCTGCTCGGCGGTCTTGGGCTCGTCCGACGAGGACGAGCCGCAGGCCGCGACGGCGACGGCGACGAGCAGGACGCTGCCAGCGGCAGCCACACGTGAGAGGACCATGGCGGCGCATCCTACGTGGGCGCGCACCCCCGAGCGCTGCATCGCGTGATTGGATACGCGTGCAATACGCATGGGCATCGTCGTCGAGGAGAGGTCACTGATGGCAGAACGGGCGGCAATCGTCACCGGAGCATCGAGCGGGATCGGGCTGGCCATCGCCGACATGCTCGGCCAGGAGGGCTACGGCCTCACCATCGCCGCGCGCCGGCCGGAGAAGCTCGACGCGGCCGCCGACGGCCTGCGGGCCAAGGGCTACGACGTCCAGCACATCGCGGGCAACCTCGGTGACGAGGGCACGATCACCTCCGTCGTGGAACGCCACCAGGATCGGTTCGGCCGCCTCGACGTGCTCGTCAACAACGCGGGCGTCGGCATCGGCGAGACCGTCGACGAGCTGACGACGAAGAAGATCGACCTGCAGCTGGCGACCAACCTGCGCTCGATCTTCCTGTTCTACCGCGAGGCCGTCCCCCACCTGCGGGTGACAGGGGCCGAGCACCGCAACGCGCTCGTGGTCAACACCGCATCGATCTCCGGCATCCGCGGCGAGGCCTGGCTGTCGATCTACTCCGCGACCAAGCACGGGGTCGTGGGCTTCACGCAGGCGATGAACAAGGAGCTGGCCAGCGCCGGCATCAAGAACACCGCGCTCGCCCCCGGGTTCGTCGACACGCCGATGACCGACTTCGTCAAGGGCCACGTGCCCGCCGACCAGATGATCACGCCGCAGGACATCTCGGAGTCGGTGCGTTACCTGCTGCGCACGTCGCCCGGCTGCGTCGTCCCCGAGATCCGCTTCGAGCAGCCCGGTGGCGGGCTGACCGACAGCGGCGAAGTCCCCATCCCGTAGTCCTTCCCCTCCCGTCGAACCAGAGGCACGCAGATGAAACTCGGAGTTCACATCGGATACTGGGGCCTCGGCCTCACCAGCGCCGACCAGCTGGAGATCGTGCAGGAGGCCGAGCGCCTCGGCTACGACTCGGTCTGGGCCGCGGAGGCCTACGGGTCCGACACCGCCACGGTGCTGGCCTGGCTGGCCGGTCAGACGTCGAAGATCCGCCTGGCCTCCGGCATCTTCCAGATCCCGGGGCGCTCGGCGGCGATGACCGCGATGACCGCGGCGACGATCGACCAGCTCTCCGACGGCCGGATGATCCTCGGCATCGGCACGTCCGGCCCGCAGGTCAGCGAGGGCTGGCACGGCGTGCGGTTCGGCAAGCAGCTCTCCCGCACCCGCGAGTACGTCGACGTGCTGCGCATGGCGCTGGCCCGCGAGCGCGTGGTCTACGAGGGCGAGTCGATCGTCCTGCCGCTCCCCGACGGCCCGGGCAAGGCCCTGAAGCTGACGATCTCCACCGTGCAGGACCAGATCCCGATCTTCATCGCGGCGATCGGCCCGAAGAACACGCAGCTCGCTGCGGAGATCGCCGACGGCGTGATCCCCATGTTCTTCTCCCCCGAGCACGTCTCGGTGATGCGCCAGGAGATCCAGGCCGGCGTGGACAGAGCCAATGAGGACAAGTCCCGCCCGCCCAAGACCATCGACGACGTCGAGATCGCTCCCGGCGTGCAGGTCTACGTCGGCGAGGACTGGGAGGCGGCGCGCAACCTGATGCGGCCGTTCATCGCCCTCTACGTCGGCGGCATGGGCTCGCGCGACAAGAACTTCTACAAGCAGCTCGTGGAGCGGTACGGCTTCGAGGACGCGGCCAAGGAGATCCAGGACCTCTACCTGGACGGCAAGAAGGACGAGGCCATGGCCGCGATCCCCAACGCGCTCATCGACGCGGTCACGCTGTGCGGGCCGAAGGAGCACGTGAAGGAACGGCTCGCCGCGTTCCGCGAGGCCGGGGTCGGCACGCTGGGCGTCACGCCGATCGCCTTCACCAAGGACGATCGCATCGAGCAGCTGCGGCTCATCGCCGAGCTGAACGCGTAGCCGGGCGCCGGGTGCCGGAGCGGGAGGACCAGGCGGCACGGCCGCTGCGGTTGTTGCTGGGCGCCTTCGGCGATCCCGGCCACGTCTTCCCGCTCCTGGCCCTGGGCCGCGCGCTCGTCGCGCGCGGCCACGACGTCACCCTGCAGTCGTGGGCGGGCTGGCGCGAGGTCGCCGAGGGCGAGGGGCTGCGGTTCGACGAGGCGCCCGAGTACCACGTGTTCCCCACCCGGGAGCGGCCGCTGAAGCCGTTCGAGGCGGTGGTGCGCGCGACGCGCGACACGCTGCCGCTGGTGCGGGAGCTGCGGCCCGACGTGGTCGTCGCCGACATCCTCACGCTCGCGCCCGCGCTGGCCGCGGAGCTGGAGGGCGTGCCGCGGGCCACCGTCATCCCGCACGTCTTCCCGATGGGCGCGCCCGGCCATCCCCCCTACTCGATGGGCGCGCGGATCCCCCGGACCGCGCTGGGACGGCGGGGCTGGGACGCCGTGTCGGGGCTGGTCGCGCGCGGCGAGGAGCTGGGCCGCGTGGAGCTGAACGAGACGCGCCGGCGGCTGGGCCTCGGGCCCCTGGGCTGGGTCCACGGCGGGCTGTCGCGGGACCTGACGATGGTCGGCACGTTCCCGCAGCTGGAGTACGACCGGCCGTGGCCGGAGTGGGCGCACGTCGTCGGGCCGCTGCTGTGGGAGCCGCCGTCGGACGACGTGGAGCTGCCGCCGGGCGACGATCCCCTCGTGCTGGTCGCGCCGTCGACCTCCCAGGACGCCGAGCACGTGATGCTGCGCGCGGCCCTGGAGGGCCTGGCCGACCTCCCGGTGCGGGTGCTGGCCACCTGGAACCGGCGACCGCCGCCCGCCGACCGACCGCTGCCCACGCCGGCCAACGCCCGCATCGTGGAGTGGGTGTCGTACGCACGGACGATGCCGAGGTGCGACGTGGTCGTCTGTCACGCCGGTCACGGCACGGTGGCCCGGGCGCTGGCGTCTGGTTGCGCGGTGGTCGCGGTGCCGTCGGCCGGCGACATGAACGAGAACGCTGCGCGCGTCGACTGGGCCGGTGTCGGGGTGCGCATCCCCAGCCGCCTGGTCGGCCCGCGCGCGCTGCGTCTCGCCGTCGGCCGCGCGGTGGAGGACGGTGCGCTGCGCCACCGCGCCCGCGCCGTCGGCGCCTGGCTGGACCACGCCGACCCCGCGACCCGCGCGGCCGAGCTGGTCGAGGCCCTGGCGGCCCGCGGCGGCTGAGGGGCCGACGGCCGTCGCCGACCGCCGCGAACCGGTCGAGATCAGCGTCGCTGAGCGACGCTCAGCTTGACTGGTTCGGGAACGCGGGAATCGGCGCCAGCCGATTGCCGCAATGGAATCGGCGCTGTGCCGGCCGCCAGGCCGGCACCTGCGCTGATTCCACAAGCTCGGGGGGTGGGACTCGAACCCACAACCGCTCGATTAACAGTCGAGAGCTCTGCCATTGAGCTACCCCCGAATGACTTCCTGCCGCCGACCACGTCGACCGCACGAGGTGATCTTACGAAAGCGCGAGCTCTCCCGCCTCCTCACCTCCCGACTGTCGCCGACCGCCCGGGCGTTCTCCACATTCCGCCCACCCCTCGGGAGGAATGTGGAGCACGTCGGGCCGGGTCAGCCGGTGTCGGACTCGATGGCGCGGACCATGGCGTCCTCGAGCTCGGTGCGCAGCCGACCACGCGCGGCGGCCAACTCCCCCACGTTGCCCTCGCCGGCGACGCGGGCCTCGGCGATCGCCCGTTCGACCCGCCCCATCTCCAGCTGCAGCCACTCGACCTGGAGTGCCGCGCGGGTCGAGCTGGCGCGGCCCGCCTGCACGGCGAGCTGCCGCACCAGGCCGGTGAGGACCGGGTCGTCCTCCGGCAAGCCCTCCGTCGGCGCCGCCGGGTGCGCGCGCAGGTGGATCGCCACGCGGCGCATCAGGGGCGACGTCAGATGGGTGTCGGGGTCGAGCTTGGCCAGCAACTCCGCGCCCTCCGCGGGCAGCGCCAGGCAGAGCGTCAGGAACGTGCGCTCCATGCGCTCCTCGCGCTCCATGCGCGGCGGGGGGAGCGGCGTGAGGTCCTCGGGTTCGGGGCCCCACTCGTCGTCCTCCTCCTCCCACCGGGTGTCCTCGGGTTCCCATTCGGGCACGGGCGACGGACCGGCCGGCGCGCCGCCGCCCGGCCCGCCCGGGACGAACTCCGGCTCCAGCCCCGCCACGACCGGCACGGCGGCGACCCCCGCGGCGGCCGACGCGGACGCAGACGCGGCGGCCACGGCCTCCGGATCCGGCACCACGAGCATCGCAGCGATGGTGGAGGACAACCGCAGCCGCTCCGCGACGCGACCGGCGAGATCCTCCCGCAGCACGCTCGGGGGCATCGTCGACAGGATCGGCCGCACCTCGGCGACGATGCGGTCCTTGCCCTCGGGATCGTCCACGTCGCCCTGGTCGAGGATCCGGTCGATCCGGAAGCGCACGAAGGGCAGGCTGCCCGTGACCAGGTCGGTCACCGCCTCGGGCCCCTCCTGCTGCACCAGCTCGGCGGGATCGCGGCCGGGCGGCAGCGTGGCCACCCGCAGCTCCAGCTTGCGGCCCTCGGCGACGCGTGCGGCCCGCAGCATCGCCTCCTGGCCGGCGTTGTCGGCGTCCAGGGCGAGCACCGCGCGCGGGGCCAGGCGCACGAGCTGGCCGACCTGGTCCTCGGTCATCGAGGTGCCCATGATGCAGATCGCGTTGGCCAGCCCGGCTTGGTGCAGGGCGATCACGTCGGTGTAGCCCTCGGTGACGATCACCGTGGCCACCTTGGCCGCCGCCGCCCGGGCCAGGTGCGCGCCGTAGACCATGCGGCCCTTGTGGAAGATGTCGCTCTCGGGCGAGTTGATGTACTTCGCGCCGCCCTTCTCGTCCCCGGCCATCGCGCGCGCCCCGAAGCCCACGACCTTCCCGCGCATGTCGCTCAGCGGGAAGATGATCCGCCGCCGGAAGCGGTCGTAGACCCGGCCCTTGCTCTTCTCCGACTTGATGACGAGCCCCGCGGCGTGCAGCTCCTCGACCGAGAAGCCGGCCCGGCGGGTGACGAGCAGCACCTTGTCCCATGCGCTCGGCGCGTACCCCACACGGTAGGTACGCAGGACCTCCTCCCCCAGCCCCCGCTCGGCGAGATACGCCCGGGCGGGCGCGGCCTCGCCCGACTCCCACAGGTACCGCTCGTAGTACTGGGTGGTGCGCTCCAGCAGCTCCAGCAGGCGCTCCCGCCGCTTGCGTCGCTCGGCGGCGCGGGGATCCTCGTCCAGCACCTCGAGCGTCACGCCGTAGCGTTCGGCGAGCATCTCCAGCGTCGTCTTGAAGTCCAGCCCCTCGGTCTTCATGACGAAGTCGAAGAGGTCGCCGCCCTCGCCGCAGCCGAAGCAGTAGTAGACCTTGTCGACGGGGTTGATCCCGAACGACGGGGTGCGCTCGTCGTGGAACGGACACAGGCCCTTGAGCTGGTTGACGCCCGAGCGCTGCAGCTCGATCTTCGACCCGACGAGGTCGGCGAAGTCGACCGCGTCGCGCACCTGCTCCTTGGCGTCGTCGGCGTAGCGCGGCATCAGTGGACCCGCGCGATCACAGGGCGAAGGCGTCCGGCACCGACAGGTCCTCGAACGCGCGGATGCAGTAGCGGTCGGTCATCCCCGACACGTAGTCGGTCACGCGCATGGCCACGTCCGCACCGGGCGCTCCGCCGTTGTCCGGCAGCTCCTCGGGGTGGTCGGCGTAGTGGCGGAACAGCGTGCCGACGACCGTGTCGATCTTCGCGTGCTCGGTCCGCGCGGCCGGCCCCAGGTAGACCTCGGCGAACATGAAGTCGCGCAGCTCGGCCATCGCGTCGCCGCACTCCTGCCCCTGGACGATGTCCCCCGCCCGCTCGCTGTGCTCGACCAGGTCGTGGACGAGCATGTCGATGCGCGCCGAGCCGGTCTCGCCCAGGACGGCGAGCGGGCCCTCCGGCAGCAGGTCGGGGTCCAGGACGCCGGCGCGCAGGGCGTCGTCGATGTCGTGGTTGAGGTAGGCGACCCGGTCGACGAGGCGGACGATGCGGCCCTCCAGCGTGCGGGGCAGCGGCGCCCGGCCCGAATGGTTGGCGATGCCGTCGCGGACGTCCGCGTTGAGGTTGAGCCCGCGCCCGTCGCGTTCCAGGACGTCGACCACGCGCAGCGACTGCTCGTAGTGGCGGAAGCTCCCGTCGAAGCGCGCGGCCAGGCACCGGTCGAGCACCGCCTCGCCGATGTGGCCGAACGGCGGGTGCCCGAGGTCGTGGCCCAGGCCGATCGCCTCGGTCAGGTCCTCGTTCAGCGCCAGCGCCCGCGCCACGGTGCGGGCGATCTGCGTGACCTCGATCGTGTGGGTCAGCCGCGTGCGGTAGTGGTCGCCCTCCGGGGCCACGAAGACCTGCGTCTTGTGCTTCAGCCGCCGGAACGCCTTGCTGTGAACGATGCGGTCGCGGTCCCGCTGCAGCGGGGTGCGCAGCGCGCAGTCGTCCTCGGCCAGGACGCGGTCGGCCGGATAGGAGCGGGCGGCCGACGGCGCCAGCGCGCTCTCCTCCCAGGCGACGCGCCGGGCGGCGAACTGCGAGGCGACCGGCCCCGGGGCGGCATCCATGTCCATGGGACCGATTCTCGCACGGCGCCGCCGCGCGGCTACCGCGGCGAGTTGATCTGGGCTTGTGCCGCCGCCACCCGCGCGATCGGCACGCGGTACGGCGAGCAGCTGACGTAGTCGATGCCGGAGTCGTGGAAGAACGCGATCGAGTCCGGGTCGCCGCCGTGCTCGCCGCACACGCCGAGCTTGAGGTCCGGCTTCGTCGTGCGCCCCAGCCACGCGCCCATCCGCAGCATCTGGCCGACGCCGGGCGCGTCGATCGTCTCGAACGGCGAGCGGTCGAGGATCTTCAGGTCGATGTAGCGCGCGAGGATCTTGCCCTCGATGTCGTCCCGGGAGAACCCCAGGCCCGTCTGGGTGAGGTCGTTGGTCCCGAACGAGAAGAAGTCGGCCTGGGTGGCGATGCTG